>OAWX01000327.1_pt1 | contig 31400 bp, 23 predicted proteins | sample 1495571 | NCBI WGS metagenome assembly OAWX01 (sample SAMEA2580265, study PRJEB22360) | human gut metagenome | biome: human gut; feature: human-associated habitat; material: faeces | place: Denmark | collected 2008/2010 | reverse complement strand
TGATGATCAACCCGGCCCCGAAACGTGCCATGGTATCGGGCAAGCCAGTGTATCTGATAGAGGGAGAAAAAGATGCCGGCACATTGCGAGCGCTCGGCTATGCCGCTGTAACCGCAGCGGGAGGCGGCGGCAACTTCGCCGCGAAACTGGATCTTGATTCAGCGCGCTTAGCCCTTAGTGGGGCTGATGTGGTTGCCATTGTGTATAAGAACGACACCGGCACTCGCTGGAAGGAGCAAGTGGCGCAGACGCTGACACCGTTCGTGCGGTCGTTGACGTTTATCCAGGCGGCTGGGTGAGAGGCTCACGACGCTTCCAACGCGGCGATGAGCGGCTTGGAGTTTGAGATTTTGCCAAGCGGAAGCAGCCAGCCTGAGTCTGAGCTTAAGACTGAACTGACGCCCCGCGCCTATTCGCTGACCCGTTTGGCTGATGTGAAACCGGAGCGACCGTTGTGGTTGCGGCCGGGCCATATTCCCAAAGGAAAGATCGTACTGATTGACGGCGATCCGGCGACTGGCAAAAGCACCTTGGCCTTAGATATCGCAGCTCACGTCACCACGGGAACAGTATGGCCGGATGGGTCTGCTGGATGCGACCCCGCAAACGTGCTGCTGCTGACTGCGGAAGATGGACTGGCGGACACCGTGAGCCCACGCATTCGCGCCGCACAAGGCGACGCATCCAAGATGTTCGCGCTATCGGAAGTTTTCAAGGATGGCAAGGAGGTAGCGATTACGCTCACCGACGCACTGCCACAGATAGCACAGGCTGTGCGTGAGCAGCATATCGGCCTGATTGTCGTGGATGTGTTGATGTCGTTTTTGGGCAGCGACACCAACAGCTACAAGGGTCAGGATATCCGCGCGCAGGTGATGGCTCCGCTCAAAAGGCTGTGTGAGGAAACCGGCTGCACGGTTATCGCGCTGTGACATCTCAATAAGGGCCAAGGAGCGGCGATATATCGCGGAGGCGGCAGTATCGGCATCGTCGGCGCAGCGCGAGCCGCTTTTCTGATGGCAAAGGATCTGAAGAATGGGGAGCAGCGGCTGTTCGCACCGGTCAAGTTCAATCTGGATCCGATGCCGCGAGCCCTGGCCTACCGGTTGGAGGATAATCCGCTGCTTGGCTGCGCACATGTCCGCTGGCTTGGCGAAACGGACGATACGGCGGAATCGCTTAACCAGAGCGCTTACGGCACCAGCGAGCGCGAGGACAGTGACATGCGTACGTTCATCCAAGACTACTTCGACCACAACAAGGAGCTCACACCGGATAGCTTGTATTGGGGTGTGCCGTCGTACAGAGTAATCAACGAAGCGAAAGGCGAGTTCAGCAAGCAGCAAGTTCTGGACGGCAGACGACGCCCAAAGCCACTGCTGGCAAGCAAGAAGTACGGCAACATGTGGTGGTGACTGTCGCCGGATTATGCGGATCATCCGAATCAGGAAAGTTCTGAAGATTTGAGTGCGGAAGCCACGGACACCCTCAGCGGTGAACAAACTGAGACTTCAGAAGCAACTGTGCCGGATCCGGTCTCTGTCACAAGAGCTGCTGCCATCTTGCCGCCTTCGTCAAAACCAAGCTATTGCAACGTTCCGCACGAACCAGACAAGACGGTGTTTCCCACCTTGTCCGACGATGCCGATCCGTGGGCGATCCGGAGAAAACGCAAGATTTGCAATGCCTTACGGCAAACGAACCGACATCTGAACTGGCAAGACGGCAAGATGGCGCGAGCGAGAACGCCACTCATCATCCCGTAACAGGCAAAGCCGACGGTTCCGTCACAGACATTGCCGGATGGAAGGCGAGTCTCCCTCCCTACGCAACAGACCTGCACTACCAACAGCTCAACGCCACGCAATTGAATGAGCTCATCGGTAAGGGAGACCTGTGGGCCAGCAAAGCCCGTCGCGAGATAGCCCGGCGAGAGTGCGAATAGCAGCTGATCTTAGAAACTGCTGCAGCGAGTTCACTCAGCAAGGCGTGAGGCAATTCAATCCACAGCGAACTGCCCCGCGCCTTCTCAAATACGCTCATTAATCCAGCGCAAAAAGACCATCTTTGATTGCAAGATCTATATACTGTCGAACAGTCACCACACCCTTGCGTCTCTCAACGTTAGCCTCATATAAGGCAAGGCACTGTGCCGTAATTGGCCATCTAGCAAGTCTCTGGATCCTATCAGGATCTCCATGTAGGGTAATTCCATAGAGAACATCAAAAAGTAAATCCACACCGCTGGAGTAACTACCATCAGCATTAGAAAACACAATCTGGCTCTTATTCCCCTGGCTAGGCGTATCTTTTTCCAGCAGATCTACTGTATGCAGCACATCTGGAGACGCGTCGTCTGGGATAAGACGCCTAAACGAATCAATCACTTTCGCCAATTGAACTTCATCCGAGGAATAATATTTGCGCAATAGCATCCCTTCAACAATCAGCTGACTATACCTTTTCTCGGTTTTTTCTCCAGAGCCGCCAATCGTCACTGCCTGAGGGCGACCGACATTCTTCATAATTAGCTCGTATTCGTCAACGCTATCTAGAAATAATTGGAGACGAAGTCGGTCATCCAGCTTTTCCGCCTCGCCGTCCCCCGCCGCATCTTCCATGTAATCTTCAATACGGCCTCCGAGAGCATTAGCAATAGCTACGGCGTCTTCTAGAGGTGCCCGGCTAAACGAATGTCGACCCGACAGATATCCATTTAGTCTTTTCTCACTCACGTTGGATCTCCGGGCTAATTCATGAAAATCCAAGTTCGACGCGTTAACAGCATCACTAAGCTTCGTCATACGATCCTCTTTCCTTCACGACACTTATTCGAACACTTGTTCTATATATAGAGTATCATGGTTAGGACGACAGTCAGGCACGAGGTAAGGTGGGAGCATGAATGACAATCGCACGCACGCGGCTACCGGCAAGGCATGCCCACAAGCCCTCGAATTCTTTGCCGGAATAGGCCTCGCGCGCCTTGGGCTCGAAGAATCCGGCTTCCAAGTCGAATGGTCGAACGACATCGACTCCGCCAAGTGCGAAATGTATCGCAATAACTTCACGGATACGCCGGGCCACACCCTTGTCGAGGGGGATATGAGCGAGCTCTCCGGCGACGACCTGCCCCATGATGCTTCCATCGCTTGGGGATCCTCTCCTTGCACGGATCTCTCCCTTGCAGGCACTCGTACGGGCCTGAACGGCAAACAATCCGGCGCTTTCTGGCAATACGTGCGACTGCTCGAAGAACTTGGGGACAGCCGTCCTCCGATTGCCATTCTCGAAAATGTGAACGGATTGGCCACTTCCCACTCTGGGGAGGATCTCGCCGCAGCGGTGCATGCTTTCAATGTACTGGGCTACTCCGTAGACGTATTGTCCATCGATACCCGTCGATTTATCCCTCAGTCCCGACCGCGACTCTTTTTGGTTGGCCTGCAGAACCCGCCGTCCGCCGAACAATTCGATTCTTCGTTGCGCCCTGACTGGCTGCAGCAGGTCTTTGCGGACACCTCTCTCCGCACGCATCGCGCACCGCTGCCTGAGCCGCCGTCTCCTCTGATGTCCGGCCTCAATATGTACGTCGAGAACATGGCTGATGACGACGAACGCTGGTGGGACGCCGAAAGAACCGCCAAATTCCTTGATTCGCTGTCGCCGGTTCAGACTGCCCGCGTGGAAACGTTGCGTAACGAAACAACCGTTTCCTACCGGACCGCTTATCGCCGCACCCGCAACGGCAAAGCCGTATGGGAAGTTCGCGCAGATGACATCTCCGGCTGCCTGCGCACCGCACGAGGCGGCTCATCTCGCCAGGCAATCATTCGCATGGGCAATGGTCAAGCCGCTGTCCGTTGGATGACGCCACGCGAATACGCTGCTCTTATGGGCGCGGCCCACTACAACATTACGGGCCTGCGCCCCAATCAAGTGATGTTCGGATTCGGCGACGCTGTCTCCGTCCCTGTCGTGGAATGGCTCGGCAAGCATTACTTCATGCCTGCTCTGAACAACACCCTTGGCAAAGACCTGTACGTGGAGCAAACTCTGCTCTCGAATCACACTGCATAAGCGAGGCAAACAATGGATCTGACTCCCATCGATGATTTCCGAAAGTCCCATCAGGTAAACACCAAGGGCGCTTTGGCTGCCGCCATCCAGCTCAATCGCTTCTTTTCCGCAGACACGCTTCCCGTTGACGCCAGCGACTATCACACGAACAAGGAAGGTCAAGTCAAGGGAATCAGCAAAGACAACTGCCAGAAAATCCTTGCCGAATATGGCATCACACGACTCCTCGCAGCAGAGGGCGGACGAACCAGCCGCGGCACCATGGCATTGATGCACGACTATGCCGAGCTCATTAACGAATTACGTCCAACAGCGGAGCAATTCACCGAGATCGAGCAATACTGGGTCAAACGAATTCGGGCATTCTTTACCAGCAAACCATTCAAATTGGAATCCGACAACTCGCTTTCCGTCGATGCGGCTGTGGAACATCTGCTGCAGCAGGCAGCGCAGCGACAAAAGGAAAATCCGGGCACTATGTACGTCGGTACCGTTCTGCAACATCTTGTCGCAGCGAAGCTCACCATCGTTGCCCCAGAAGTAGAAATCAACGGCGCGTCCGTTGCTGACGATCCGACTGGGCGTGGAGGCGATTTCAGTGTCGGCGACACAGCCATACACTGCACCACTGCCCCAGCATCCCTACTCATGGATAAATGCCAGCGCAACATCAAGGCCGGGCTGCATCCAATCATCATCACTGTACGCGACCGCGTCAAAACCGCATGGGACTTAGCCTCCGACATGGGCTTCGAAAACCGCCTTGAAGTTTGGGACCTGCAATCGTTCCTTTCCAGCAATGTGCACGAGCATGGTCACTTCACCAACGCAGCACGTCACGAAACCCTTTCGCGTCTGGTCAAGGCTTACAACCAAATCATTGACGAACACGAAAGCGACCCCAGCCTACATATCGAATATAACGGCTGATTAGTTTTATCCGCCCTGCATCCCGCAACCAGCTCGATACCCAATCGCTCTTTATGATGCATGCGTTCAGTCAGACAAAAGCTTGCTAGTATCAGTCAGCCAAGGGCTGAGCGCATGCATCATGCGCCCACTGACTGATACAAACTGATTTCCATGTAGGCACTGTAAATTTCCATGTAGGTTCCATGTTGCCGCAGGATGGTGCCAACCGGCGTCCTTGGAAACGTTGAAATCATTGAGATTCCGACATACATCTTCGCCTGCCACTGAATTTCCATGTTGGCTCACTAGGTTCACTCTAGTTCCCACTAGACGCTGTATACACGAAGGATCAAAGCTAATCAAGCTCTTCCGATGGGTTAATAATCCTTGAAAACACTTTCACTTTGCCTATGGGGAATAGATCGCATTACCTCATTCGGAATCGTAATCTTTAGCACATCGCTGCTGTTGGCAAAGGGAGGCCGTTCTATATACTGGTTAAACTACACGCTCTTCATGGAAAAAGCATCCTCAATACTTTCCCCTGTTTCGCGCAATCCAAAAAGCACCCGTTCATAACCACCCGTTTCGCCCCATCGCGACACGCCGTAGGGGCGGCGAGTTAAGCGGCGAAACACTTAATCGGCAGCTAAGAAACGTTGGAATTACGCCGAAAACAGCAAGTCGCTGCCGGAATCTCGTATTCTCCGCCAGTAGGGTTTTCGGATGATTCCGGAAGCCCTTTTTCATACCAAAAACGGCGATTTTACAATGGCCTGTTGCGTAGAGGTGCGACGAAAAAGTTGTGAAACAGTGGGGGAGTTGCACATATCGCTGATTTCGTTCGCAGTGGCCTGCCGCCTTGCATTACGCTCGGAACGGTGGCCGTTACCAGCGGAGAGAGATTACCGGCGGAAATTGCCGGAAAAGAAGGAGGACGGCGATGGCTGAGTCCGACGATGAGCTAGATATTCGGCGTGAGCTCGATACCCGCGATTCCCTGGCTTCGATGGCCCACTATCATGCATCATCGCCGAGTGCCATTACCACGCAAGTGCTGCCGCCAAGCTTCATTCCCACTGCGACCGGCCGTGTTCGCCCCGTGACCGGTGCGTTTCCTGCAATCCAGTCGGACGAGCAGGAAACGCAGTCGCAGCTTGGCCGTTCCGTTCGATCCGTACGTTCATTGGCTGCAGGCTCGCTTCGTAAATCGCAAGATTCCAATGCAGACGGTAATGACGATGACAACGGCAATAACGGTGTTACGCCCCGCATGGCATCCAGCGCCCCGCACTACGTCGACTAACGTTATAAGGCTGCGAATCCTACTCAACAACCGCAATAAACGGACTTGCCGGCAATCCAAGATCGTTATAGAGCAGACTGGAAATAGCCGGATTCCCGCTCCACCAATAACGCACTTGAGTTACCGTGTTAAGATTCGAACTTCCATCAGCGGCACTCAGCACAATCTGCTTACCTTTGATTGCGGCCGCTGCCGAAACCCACTTTCCGGAATCGTCAGCAATTTCAAAACCTTGCAATGATGCGGAAGTCGGCGTTACGACATTAGCAATACCATCCAAAGGAGTCGCGTCCGAATTGGCCGTGTAATTAGGTACGGTCGCACTAGCGGTCTTCGAATAATTGGGTTTTTCCGCCTGCAAACCAGTTGCGGTGCCTTTTTGGAACGACAATATGATCGTGCCATCGGAAGCATGCTTCGCATGTGCGATAAGCGGTCCGTTGGGAACGGCCTTGCCTTCCGACATTGCCAGATATTGCGCGGCCATGCGCGCGCCAAGAATATCTTTGCCAAGCGGATGTATCAACGTTGAAGTGCCCTTGTCCGTATCAAGCGACACTGTCATTGCAACGTTGGAGGCATTGTGCAATCCGACGTTGCTCAACGTGCTCAACTGCGCGAATCGCACGTTCTGAGTGTACTGATAGCCGGGCCAACGCGCCAACTGCACATACAGGAACGGCAGATCATTCTGGTCGAACACTGCACGATACTGGTTGATTAGCGACGTCATCTGAGATTCGTATGTCAATGCAGTCGCCTCGTTTGCGGAATCATTGCACCCTTGGTACCACAGCACGCCCGCCACATGGAAACCCTCCAATGGCGCGATATGGTTCGCATAAATGGAGCCACCCTTCACATGGTTTCGAATCGACGTGCCGCCCCATGCGGTCTGAACAATACCGACGGGCACATTTGGATGCGCGGCGCGAAGCTGCATGGCGAACTGCTGTGCCAAATAGCTGAAATGCTGAGAATTATCGGCGGTCGCATCAAGCCAGGAATCAGCCTGCTCGTTCACATCGCGTAGTGGGAAACCAGTACCTTCCGTGGTGTTGGCGCTCGCAACGAAATGTACGTTCTTGTCGGAAAGCTGTTTTGGCAGATCGTTGGTTGTTATCAGACCTCCGCCGGAATTATAGTCATTGTCTGGGCCCTCGTAGTATTGCGAATAATTCAATTCCATATTCGACTGTCCGGCAGCAATAAAAACGTCGCCGACATACACGTTTTTCAGAGTTAACAAAGTGGCTTTGTTGTACGAAATTGTTAATGAATATGGCTTAAGGCTTGCTTTCTGCTTAGGTAAATTGCAAGTGAAATCACCGTTTTTAGAAATTTTTGCTTGCGCGGATGATGATTTTTTACCTTGGGAAATCGTTGTAACCAGTTGCGTTGGGTCAACGGTTTTTCCACGCTGCGAAGTAGTGACGGTTCCCTTGACTGCCAGCGTTTTGCCACGTTGGAAAACCATGTTCTCCATGTAGTAGGAGGGAAGTTGTACCGATGCGCGGGTCGCATAGTTTGCGGACGAATCGTCGCTTGTGCCGGAGCCGCCTGTGCCGGAGGATCTGGAGTCGCCGGCACTGTTCGAGCTGCTGGCGTTACTGGCGTTGGCATTCACCGAGCCATCGCCCCATTTCGGCCCGCAGCCAACAATGATCGCCACAAGTATCGCCACGGTCACTACGGCGGCAATAATCACGCGTGCCAGTCGTTTCTTATTCAAATCAGCCTCTTCCGGTTGCGTCGGCTGCGTCGGATTGGTCGACAGTGCCGCCGTGGCGGACGCGACGCCGGCAACTCCAGCATCGCCTTTCGTGGCTGCGGCTCAGTCCGTGCCATTGGTGCTGTTATTGCCACTGGCCGTTCCGTCAGTTCCGTCACCGCCATCGGTGGCCGTGGATTCGTCGGCCTTCTGCAGGGCCTGCTTGAACTGCTTGGTCTGCTTGTCATACTCGGCTTTTGCGGCGTTGGCTTTGCTGATGGTGGAGGAGGCGCCGGCGGCACAGCTCAGCGTTTTCGGAGCGGTGACTTCCGTCTGGTGAAGTTCGGCAAGCTTGTCGAGGTCGTAAGACTTGTCAAAACTGGTGAACGCTTCGGAGATTTTTGCCTTCAGCTGGAACGCTTTCGAATAAGAGGTGTTCATGGCCGTGACGGCTTCCTTGCAGTCGTTTAGCGCGGCCAGGTCACGCATTTGCTGCGACGTACGTATGCCTGTGAATCCGAAAATCGCACCCAGAACGACAACTACGACGACTACGGTGATAATGATCTGGCGGTAGAAGCGCTTTACATGCTGGTTCGTCCAAGCGTCGCCATCGCTGATGCCTTGCGCTATGACCTCGTCGAACGGGTCTTGCGGTTGACGGGATTCGTTGGATTTAACGGATCCGTCTGCTTCGAGTGATTGCTGATCGCTGGTCTCGGACGTGTCGCCACTGACGATTGTGCGTGTTCCGGTTGCGTTGGTGTCGATCGCGTTGGTGTCGGCTGCGCTGCTGCTGGTAGCGGCGTCAATACCGTCGGCAGAAGTGTTGGGCGTTGTGCTTCCGGCAATTGTTCTCGGTGCGCGTGACGAGGTATTTTCCTCGCTTGGCTTCTTGCCGTGCCGTGCCATAACCCCTCCAGAATCTGCCTGCTATTCTGTGATCCCTGGTGCCGGCTTCCGGTCCTGGTCAATGTTGACCGTGCCGAGTGCCCACCTGAAATGCCAATATACAGCGTACGATACCCGTTCGTCACCGATTTACCGCACTCGTGTTGCCTCATATAATGCACGTGGCCATTCTTCAACTTCTGCATGCTTGCCGGAACTTCTTAAAATTTTTAAGAAGTGCTGTGCTGGGGTTGCGGGGTGCGGTTAGAGTTGGCGATTAGGGCGTTCGCGCCGAATAATTTGGGGCTGATGACTTTATTCAAGAGAGGCTGACGAATGGTTTCGCCACATCATGTTTTGAAGATTGCGACTGCGCTGTCTGCGGTTGCGTTGACGGCTTCCGTTGCGGTTACGCCGGCTTACGCATTGCAGGATATTGCGATTGAGGATGCTGTCGCGCAGAGCGGTCCCGTTACTGCAGATAATGGCGTTGTTGTGCAGTCTGACGATCAGTCTGACGATCAGACGGGCGACCAGCAGTCGCAAGACGGCATGCCTGACAATCCGAATGCGAAACTTCCGGATACCGTCAGTGACGAGATTTCCGACGATGCCACCGTGGTTTCGGAAGACCTGGCCGTCACCCCTGAAGGTGAGGTCAAGAATATTGAAACCGGCGAAACCGTGACCGATGCGACACTGGTCGGTACGCAGGATCAGCAGCCGGATCCGCTCGCCAAAACCAATGGCGAATCCTTCATTCCGGTAAGTGCGGAAGATGTCAAAAATGCTGTAGCCGACGCGAACGTACAGCTCTCCAAATTCGAAAGCAATGAATACGGCGCGCACTGGGGCACTTACAACAATACGAAAGCCTTCTTCGACTACCAGAACAACCTGTTCGTGCAGCAAGCCAAAGGCGTGATTGACGTTTCCGAATGGCAAGGCGACATCGACTGGGCCAAAGCGAAAGCCGACGGCGTGGAAGGCGTGATCATCCGCCTCGGCTACGGTTGGGGCAACAATGCTGACAGGAAAGCACAACGTAACATTTCCGAATGCAAGCGATTTGGCATCCCGTTCGGCATCTACTGGTATTCCTACGCGGACACTCCGTCGATTGCCAAAGAAGAAGGTGCCGACGTGGTCGCCAAACTTAAGCAATTCGGTGTGAACGCGAGCGACTTGGCGTACCCCGTGTACTACGACCTGGAAAAGTGGACGTGGAAGGGGCATCAGCCACCCACCGATCCGAACGTGTACAACGATATCGTCAACAATTGGTACAGCGCACTGCAGTCCGCCGGATACAAGAACCTGAGCGTCTACTCGTACACCAGCTATCTGCAAGGCCCGCTGAAACATGCCGACATTTACGCTAAAACCACGTGGGTGGCGCAGTACGGCGTTCGCATGGGATTTGACTCGTTCCAGACCAACAGTCGCGGATGGCAATACACCAGCTCCGGCAAAGTGGACGGCATTAGCGGCAACGTGGACATGAATGCGTTTGGGAATAAGGAGTTTGTGAATGGCGGGCATTGGGTTACCAAAAATGGCCAAAAGTATTGGCGGGATTCAGATGGTTCTCTAGCGCGTAGCAAGGAAATTTACGATCCTGAGAGTAATGCCTGGTATTGGATTGATTCAGACGGAACCATGGCGCACGATAAGGATGTTTATCTGCGTTCGAACGGAGGTAAATGGGTTCGTTACGATTCCAATGGTCATATGGTTAAAGGCGAAGATTATCGATACGGCGGTTGGTATTACTTTGATGTGACTACTGGAGCTATGGCCAAGAGCATAAGTTACGTGCCTTCTAGTGGCGGCAAGAAAGTATGCTACGACTGGGTCACTGGCAAGATGCTGTACGGTGAGCAGTATGTAGATTACGACAGGAAGATTGCTGGTTGGTATCTCTTCGATAGGAAGACCGGTGCCATGACGTACGGAGATGTTTATCTTCGCTCGAATGGAGGCAAGTGGGTGCGTTACGACCGGTCATTTGGAAAGATGGTTAAGGGATTGCAAAAGCAGGACGGTGCTTGGTATTACTTCGATGAAACCACGGGTGCCATGGCTCATGGGCGTACGTGGGTGCCGCAATGGAACACGTGGCATATGTTTGATGTGGTCACTGGTCGTGGATGATTAGGGAAAGAGAAGTTTATGAATTTGACGATAGGCGGAAACACGGAAATTTCTGTGTAATTGGCATGGTTCGCATGATTAAAATCAGAATGGTCCACCATTCCGGTGGACCATTCTGATCTGGAGTTCTTCAAGCCCAATGCTTTAAATGTGCATGAGGCCTCTAGACTGATCACTCGTCATAGTAGGGGTGTGCGAAGTGAGCTCCATAGTAGGCTGAGCGTACGCTGATGTTGCCGTTGGCAGCATCAATGATTGTTGCATAGCCACCATTTACGGAGACAACGATACCGGCATGACTTGCACTGTAATCACGAGACCAAGAGTCATTGAATTTCCAGAATGCTATGTCTCCTACTTGGGGCGTGCTGCCAACTCGTCCACGGGAATTGTACCAATCATAGTTATGATGAGGCCAACCTGTTTTAGCTCCATCGCACAGGAATATATCCAATCCGGCATGGTGGAAGGAATACCAAACAAATGACATGCAAGGGCCGTATGGGCAGATAAGTCCACCGTTGGCAGCTAACTCGCCGGGGCAGTTGGGATGTTGTCCAACATAAGAGCGTGTTTGGGAGACCAGACGATTGGCGATTTGCTGCTTGTTGTACTGCGCGCCAGTGTAAGGATCAAAGAAGTAATGATGCCCGTCGAGAATTACACCACCATGAATCATTCGGCTTGATGTTTTGTCGTAGTAAACCCATTTCTTGCCGTTTGATAGCCAAGTCCGTCCTTTGGCCAAGGCTCCGGTGATGGGATCCATGTAATACCAACCGTCATTGATGTAATGCTCACCGTATTGCATTTTTCCCGTGGTCTTGTCGTAGCACACCCACTTGTTTGTTTTTCGGATGTAGACAAAATCGTGCGCCATCGCGCCTGTATTCTGATCGAAGTAATACCAGCCGGTATGTTCCTTATCATAGTGCAGGTAGGCTTCGCCATGTGCCATTTTACCGGTTGATACATCGTAGTATACCTATTTATCATCGGAAGACAGGTATTGTACGCCTTTGCCCATAGCCCCGGTGGTTGTGTCGAAGTAGTACCAGCCACCATAGCGATAATCTTCACCTTTGATTAAGTTGCCGTCCTGATCGAAACGAACCCAAATACCAGTTTTTCTATTATCTGGCGCATCTGGAATGAACACGTCTTTATCGACAACCATTACGCCACTCTCGTAATAATGTTGCTTATTCTCGTCCCATCCATTTTCAGGTTTATCTGGATCGTATTGTGGATTGGATTCGGCATGCTGTTCTTCAAGAGGTTCGTTTTCTGAAACTGCGTCAGACGTATCCTCATTATCAGTTTGCGCTGAAGGCGCGGGGGTCGTGGGCGCGAGTGAAGGACCATCGCTTTGCGTGGTGTTTGAATTTCCTTCTTCTGAAGATGTTGATTCCTCACTGTCCTGCGAGGGTGTTTCATCATCTTGCTGGGAGGCGGACTGATTTTGTGTCTGAATCAGTTCATTGCCTAATGCAACGGAAGGGTAACTGATTCCTTGAAGTACTGTAACTACAAGGAACCCTGCTACAGCTATTGTTTTCTTGTTCATTTCAGAACCCCTCTTGTTGTGTCGGGGGTTGATGATACTGAGCGAGTATGACAATTAGGGGTAGTGGAAGAATCTTCTTAATAGCGGGTTGACCGTCTGTCATACACTGTTAGATATGTCAAACAAACAGAAAACCAGCGATACTTGTGCCGAGTTGCGTGAAGCTCCGACGATGGCATTTGTAATTCCTTGCTATAACGAGGAGGATGCTCTGCAGGCCACAGCGAGTGCTCTGAAAAGCAAACTTCAGGCTTTGAAAGATGCGAATCAGATTGCTTCTGACAGTTCAGTCGTTTTCGTGGATGATGGATCTTCTGATAAAACATGGGGAGTGATTTCATCGCTGCATGATGAGAGCTCAAACATTTTTCATGGAGTGAAGTTAGCTCATAATCGTGGGCATCAGAATGCGCTTTTCGCGGGCCTGATGTGCGCATTGGAATCGAATGTTGACGCTGTGATCTCTATGGATGCTGATTTGCAGGATGATCCGAATGCTGTCGACGAGATGATTTTGGCCTATCGTCAGGGGGCTGAAATCGTATATGGTGTACGCGATAACCGTGATACGGATACTGCGTTTAAGCGAGGAACTGCGCACGCTTTTTACTCAATGATGAAATGGCTGGGCACGGAGACCGTACCTGATCACGCTGATTACCGTCTGATGAGCCGTGTTGCATTACAGGCACTGTCGCAGTATAGGGAATCGAACCTATTTTTGAGGGGCCTGGTGCCGTCTCTCGGCTTTAAGACTGCGAAAGTGTTCTACAAGCGAGGTGTACGTGTTGCGGGTGAATCAAAGTATCCGTTGAAGAAGATGATTTCTTTTGCCGTTGAAGGTGTAACATCTTTTTCAACCAAGCCTTTGACGATGATTACAGGTTTGGGGATTTTCTCTGTATTTGTGGGCATCGTTATGTTGATATATACGCTCGTATCGGTTTTCTCTGGCCATGCAGTAGCCGGATGGGGGTCCATGATGTGTTCAATGTGGATTCTTGGTGGTTTTATCTTGCTGGCACTAGGTATAACGGGGGAATATATTGCGAAAATATATATCGAGGTGAAAGAACGCCCTCGATATATCGTTGAGAAGAGGATTTGATTTTTCCTAGCAATGAAAAGAAGGGGGTATGCCGAGTGAGTGAGCGGAACGTGAAGGTCATGCCGAAGAAGAGTGGGACGTTTTGGAAGAAAGTGCCCTGTTCTTTAACGGGTCTAGCCTTGGGATTGCAATCCGCCGTTACGGCGTTTCTTCTATTTTTATCGGTTTTCTGCACTGTGTTTTTTCAGAGGAGCGCTCCGGAAGTTGGCAATGTCACAGAAAAGGCAGAGTTCTGTTCGGGTATTCCATCTGCCGCGTTCTGTTTGGGAACGGTGGCATTATTGGTGATATTGGCCTTGTTGGCGGTTGGAATCTCTCGATTGCCGAAACGATGGGCCTTACTCGCTCTCCTTATTTATGTGTTTACTGTGCAGATTATCTGGCTTGTTGCTTTAGGATTTACTGCCTATTTGTATCCAGATTCGCAGAGCTTGATAGATGCAGCTAACATTCTTCTTACGGGCAATCTGGAACAATTTAGCCCGGGGTATTGCCCTCCAGGATCTTCTGAGATGGTGTGCGTAAACAGGAATCTTCCAAGTGCGTACACATATTTTACGTACTATCCCTTCCAAAGCGGTCCTATGCTTTGGTATCTTTTGGTGTTTGCTCTGTTCGGGGCAAAAAATGTCTTTGCGTTTCAAGTCGTTAGTGCTGTTGCGATTACAGCCTTGGTGGCGATATTGTGGCGTTTTGGTGCTTCTTTAGGGTTGAATGATGCGGGACAGTCTGCTTTGGTTGTTCTGATCGCGTCATGTGTGCCCCTGTTGATGTTTTCTGCGTTTGTATATCCAAATGCGGTAGGTTTTTTCATTACGATTGCAGGTGCGGCGGTTGTGTCTGAGGCTTTTCGAATGAAGAAAGTGTTGACGAGCGCGCTTGCTATCGTTGTGGGCTTCATGATTTGCGGTATTGGCATTGTGTTCAAATCCACATATCAGATTATATTGCTCGCGACTATCTTGGCCGTGCTTTTCGCGGTGTTGCGTAATCGTCGTTTTTGGCAAATGCTTGTAGCTTTCGTGTCTGCAGTTGCTGCCTTTGTTCTTTCTAAGATGCCTGTCAACCTAGTCCAACATTGGACCGGGCAAGATTTCGGTAAAGGCATGCCGATGATTTCTTGGATAGCTATCGGTTTGGGTCAACCGGAAAATGCGCCAGCTGGTTGGTGGAGTAGATTTGCTTTGGAAGCGTTTGAGGCGACGAACAATGATTATGAGCAGCAGTCTCAGATTTCTATGGATTTCGTCAAAGGCCGTCTTGGCGAGTTTATAAACAATCCGAGTGATGGATTGCGTTTTTTCCTCGAGAAGATATCGTCAGAATGGGCTGAACCTACATTTATGACATCTATATATTCGGAGTTGGGCACATCTTCGAATCATTTTTCTGGACTGGCTTCTTTCCTGTTAGTTGGGCAAGGCTCAGGTATGTTGCTTAAGTATGAGAACGTCTCGCAGACAGTGGTTTATCTGACTGCGCTCATTGGACTTGTTATGTTGACCTGTGCAATCTCTCGGGACTGGGGCGAAGGAGGAAATGCCAATAGGGTATTTGTGGAGGTGTTGCTATGTGCCTCTTTCCTCGGAGGATTCTTGTGTTATTTGCTTTGGGAAGCTAAGGGCATTTATACATTGCCATTTTATTTATTGCTTTTGCCCATGTCTGCTTTTGGTATTCAAAAGTGTGTCCTAGGAGTCAAAAAGATACAGGGGCTGGTTTCCTGGAAGCGTGCCAGATTGTAAGAACGACACTTTATACGGTAAGACTAATAGAGGGGGGTAACGTGCAATGCTTGAAAGATGGAAGTTCTTATTTGAAGCATGTTTTTTTGCCTTGATGATGAGTGTGAGTGTGTTGATATGTGTAAATGCCGCAAATGCTGCTCCTCTGAGTGTCGAAAACTCTGATGGAGTCGTTGCGGTTAATGAATCTCTTGCTGAGATTCAGCCACATTTGAATCAAATAGGTGAATCATCTCAGCCAGAAAGTGGATGGGACTCGAACAAGGAACATTACTACGAAAATGGTGAGATGGTATGTTCCCGGGAAATCTATGATCAGCTGGACGGGAACTGGTATTGGGCCGAAGCGGATGGTTCCGTAGCTCGTAACAAAGATGTTCATCTCCAATCCAACGGGGGCAAGTGGGTTCGCTATGATGCTGATGGGCATATGGTGAAGGGGGAAGATTACCGATATGGTGGGTGGTATTACTTTGATTTGCATACCGGGGCGATGGCGAAGGGGATGACTTACGTTCCTTCAAATGGGGGCAAGTGGGTTTATTATGACTGGACCACTGGAAAGATGCGGTACGGTGAGCAATATGTAGACTATGACGTCGCTCACACGGGGTGGTATGACTTCGATGGGTGTACGGGCGCTATGACGTATGGCTTTTACTACAATTCTTCTCAGAATAAATGGGTATATTACGATACGACCACAGGGAAGATGTTCCATGGTCAGCACGTAGTGAATAATCATTGGTACTATTTTGATGATTCAACCGGTGCGGTTCAGTATGGCTTCGTCTATCTTTCGAGACAACAAAAATGGGTGTTCTACGACCGGCATATGGGACGGATGCTTTACGGGGAGCAACCTATTGATGGAGCGTGGTATTTGCTTGATGCACATACTGGTGCCGTACGGTATGGATGGCAATGGGTTAAAGGTAAACACGTTTGCTATAACTGGCCTGATGGCAAGATGTTGTATGGCCGCCAAAATGTGAATGGTTCAATTTATTATTTTGACAGCTGTACAGGCGCAGTTGATACCAAGCGTTCTGCAAAAATTCCTCAAGATACTGTGTCGGCTTCAGCCCCAGGTTTTGGCGCGAGTATTCGCCAAGGCCGGTATCGTTCAGTTCGTGTTTTAGGAGATAGCATAGCCGCGGGCTTTGGGGCTTCGGAATCTCAGCCTCCGACTTCTCATGAGTTGTTTCAACTGGAAGGTACTATCTATTACGAGCCATCTCCACAAACACCTTCAGCACTCAACAGTTTGCGGAGGTATCTCAATTCGTATGGAGTGTCTATGACCAACGCGAGTGCTCCTGGGGTGGGCTCGTATTCTGCGTATGATGCTATCGGAAACGATACTCTTGGGAATGAGGATGCTGCCGTTGTAATACTGGGCGCGAATGATCGATTAAGGCAATCGGATGTCAATGGTTTTTCGGCTGTTGCCGAGTCTTATCTAAACAGGGTTTCTTCCCATTATGGTTCCCCAAACGTGTATGTCATTGCGAACATCGATACGTTGTCTGATCCGCGGAGTTTGACTATGCGTCAAGAGAATGGGGAACTGCGCCGGATCTGTGATCGACATGGATGGCAATATGCTTCTTTGTATTCGGCTTTTCACACGGTTGGAAAATCTACGGGTTTGCCTCAACAAGCACTGTATACCGATGGCATTCATCCTAATCGCCAGGGTCAAGATGTGATGTGGCGGTCCATATCGCAACTGCTTGGTTTGTGACTGGAATGGCATTCTGATTTGGAGAGATAAAGAGAGAAGATTAAGAGACTATGCAGCGAATCCGTTTCTTCGACATAGCCAAAGGTATTGCGATTTTATGCGTAATTTTGAGCCATAGCGCTATAGAAGCGCAGTTTGTGGTCCCCTCGCATTTCGCGAAGCTTATCGTTTCGGTATGTTTCTCTTTCCATATGCCTCTGTTCTTTATTCTGTCCGGTTATTTCATGCATCCAGAGCGTGTTTTTCACTGGGCAAAAGAAGCTAGGCAGTTGCTATGCACATACTTGTTAACGGGTGTGGCTGTTCTGCTGGGCGTTATTTGCGTGGCAACTATTGATCATGGTAGCCGAAGAGATGCATTGCGTCAGTGGGGGGAAGCGGCGTTTTATGGCAGTGGCGACATATCTGAACTCACATTGTGGCCTGTAAATTTTCGTATTGGCGCAATTTGGTTTTTGCTGGCGTTGTTCTGGGCGCACTTACTGTTGCATGTTTTCGCTAAATTGCCGCAGACTCCTATTTGGGTTGCGGGATGCTTTGCCTTCGGCTATGTTTCCGCAAGATATATCTGGCTGCCTTGGAGCTTGCAGTCGGGCATGTGTGCTGTTGCTTTCTTATATATTGGCTATTTGGCAAAGCAACATGATGTGCTAGGTCTTATGCAACGTTTTCATTGGCTGTGGTTTGCAGCGGGGGTAGTTTGGATCGTTGACATTGCATTCTTTGGTGGAATGAGTATGGCAATGAATGATTACGGTACAAGACCGGTACTTGCTGTTGTCGGCAGTTTGGCTGGTACGCTTTGCTTGGTAGGTATTTCAGAATGTATTGATAAGGTGCCGGTCGTAGGCTCGGCACTGAGTTTGGCTGGACGATCCAGCTTGGCCATTCTGTGTGTCCATCTTATTGAAGATGATGTGCTGCCTTGGCAAATGATTCTAGTATCGGTCCAAGAGGTTTTACCACAGGTGCCACTAACTTTTACTGCATTTGTTATGAGACTTCCCTTGGATTTGCTGCTAGCTGCCGCACTTTATTACGTGCCGGTCATCAATGAATGGTTCTATCCTCAGTTGGCGAAGAAACAGCTCAGGAGAAAAGAGGTTGTGGATAAAGCCTGAATTCTTTTCATGATTTTTGTTCTCTTCAAGGGGCAACGGTATTGTATGACGTATGACTTCGATGAAATTTGCGAACATTCTTCTTGAAACGAATCCGCGTTCGGTTGCATATCCAGCTTTGTATTGTCGCTCCGATCATCCCGTGATCTTTAATGAGACTCAGGGGGAGTGGGAGATGCACGGTGCTGGAACGTTTGATTTCAGCACGTATTTCAATTCATTATCTGTGAGAAAGCTGAAGCAGTTCACTAAGGCCAAGTCCTTCACTTTGCACCTTGAGCTGAAGGGTGCCGCATGTGAAGTTCAGCAGACCATGGGTGATGCATTTGCCCATGATCCGATTGAGGTGGAAGGCGTTCATCGGGGATTGTCTGCCAGCCGTCAATGGCAGTCGGTTGATATGCCGTTGACGATTACCGATGATATGGTGATCGTTGGTTTCATTATCAAGACCGAAGGCTCTGTCGATATTCGTAATAGTTATTACGAACTTGAGATTGATGGCGATCTCAATGATGTTGAGCTAGTGCTGTCTACTACGACCTTCAAGAAGGAAGCGTTCATTGAACGTAATATTGGGTTGGTGAAAGAGCAGATTGTTGAATCTGCCGACCCAATTGCGAAGCATTTCCACATGTATGTGATGGATAATGGTCGCACCTTGGATGCCGAAAAGCTCACTAGCGACCGTATCACGGTGATTCCGAACGACAACGTTGGTGGTGCTGGCGGCTTTACTCGTGGCATGATCACGGCGATGGAACAGGATCCGAAAGCCACGAATATTCTGCTAATGGATGATGATGTTGCGGTTTCTCCGGAAAGCATTAAGCGTACTTACAATTTGTTGCGAATTCTCAAAGAAGAGCATCGTGAAGATATGATTAGCGGTGCGATGCTGAACTATGAGATTGGTGAAGATCAGTGGGAAGACATCGGTAACATGACCCCTCAGGGTACGTTCGCCGGTTGCAAGCCTGGAATGCGTCTTACCCTGTTTGAAGATCTCGTCTACAACGAGATGTTCACTCCGACGAAGTGGCAGCGCAATAACATGTATGCTGCGTGGTGGTATTGCTGTATTCCAATTTCTGTGATTGAGAAAAACGGCCTGCCTCTGCCGGTGTTCGTGCGTTGCGATGATGCGGAGTATGGCATTCGTTGCAAGACTGGATTCATTACGATGAACAGCCTGTGCGTATGGCACATGTCGTTCTTCGAACGCTACAATGCGGCCGTAGAACGTTACCAAACGACTCGTAATACTATGATTGCTCAGGCTACCTGCGGAATGGCGCCTGATGCTGATTTCATGAAGGAGTTGCATAACAACATCCGTTTGGAGCTGAAGAAGTTCGGCTATGCCAATGCCGAGCTGTGTCTTGATGCTTTTGAGGACTTCCTGAAGGGACCGGAATTCATCAAGAAACCGGGGCAATCTGAAAAAAGCTTTATGGCCGCCAACCGCAACAAGGAACAGCTTGTAGATTTCGAGACGTTGCAGGCTCAGGCGGATAAGGACCCGGAATTGGCTGGCTTCCGTGTTGAGGATGTGGATCGTCAGCTGATTGATGGAGATAAGCCTCGTAGTATGCCGGAGCGTTTGGAAGATCTTATCACTGATAACAATCAGCGATATGTTAAGAAGGATGGCTCTGGATATGCGGTGATTCCACTGCAGGGATGGCTTTACCCAGCTGGTGCTATTCGAGGTAAGCATAAGCTGATCGTCCTTGATTGGTATAACCGTAAAGGTTGTATCCGTACCAAGGATGTGAAGCGTTATGGAGTCATCAAGAAGCGTTACGCTCGAGATTTGAAGTATTACAAGGCCAATATCGAACGCTTGCGCAAGGAATATGCAGCTGCTCGTGTTGAGCTGACTTCAGTATCATATTGGAAGCATTATCTGAAGATGGACTAGTAAAGACGGTGGTTTGCCTAACTACTTGCTGAAATTATAAAGATGTACCGTGCGTTTGCTGCTTGGCTGCAGGCGCACGGTACTATTCTTTTTCATGAGAGGTTGGTCTCTTTTTAAAGAGAAAGGGGACGATTATGACATCTGTATTGAGGCAGATACGAGAACGTTTTGACCGACTGATTGTTTTCTAACGAAGTTTGCCGTGCGCGTGACGACTTGGAGCGTTCAAATGCACAGCTTCGTGAAATTGTTGATTATCAGAATCGTCTCCTTCGAGAAGCGTGTGATGCGACGCATTCCGTACATGGAGTACGTTCTGTCTTGCTTCGAATCTAGGACTTATGGGTCAACGTTGCATGACGATGACAGCAAGTCGTTGTCGTAATTTATACATAAGAGGCTTGCTGGTGAAGGTTGTGCTAAAAAGCGATGGGTGCAGCACTATTCTTATGTTTATGTTGGTGATACAGTGAGTGGGTTATTGTAGTGCCTTCTTAACGGAAGGCAGGAGAAGCGTATAACATCGCTGATAGAACATCTGATTGCAAGCTATGTGATTTAGCACAGCGTTTGTTGCACAGAATTTTGGTGTAAATGTGCGTTTTGAGCTGCCTGATGGTGTGGAATCGAAGGGGTATTCGACTGCTACGCTCGCATTGATGGATGGCGGCAAGCTTTCTGATCTCGGCTGGAAGGCCCAGTATTCAATTCAGCAGGGTATCGAGCGTACACTTTCCATAATGCGGGCAAATAAGATAGCAAATCATCCATGTGATGAAATGCCGAGCATTCTCAGTTCATGGGCAGCTTATGAATGGGCGCTGATAGGATACAACTTGTGAAACAGTTGGTGAAAAACGTGAAAGACAGGTACGGTTATGCATGGACCGTGCTGCAAGGTCTGGTGAAGACTGATTTCAGGCTTCGATATCAGGGATCCTTTTTGGGAATCGCCTGGTCGGTGCTGAAACCGTTGATGATGTTTTGTGTGATGTATGTCGTGTTTGGCAAGTTTTTGCGTATGTCTGACGGTACATCCACTTATCCGGTGGTACTTCTGCTTGGCATCAGCTCTTGGCAGTTTGTTACTGAATCGACGAATGTCGGACTTCGTTCAGTAGTGGACCGTGGAGATCTACTTCGCAAGATTCATTTTCCGAACTATATTGTGGTTGTTTCTGCGACGGTCGGTGCGTTGATTAGTTATGCCATCAATTTGGTTGTGGTTTTTTTGTTTGCATTGGTTGCGCGGGTGCATTTCACTTGGCGAGTTGTACTGCTTCCTCTTAACATCATTGAGCTTTACGTCATCACATTGGCCGTGACCTTACTCATGTCTACAATGTATGTGTATTTCCGTGATATCGCTCATATTTGGGATGTGCTTCAGCAATTGGTATTCTACGGAATGCCTATCATTTACCCTCTTACGTATGTAACGGATCGAGGTGGTGTTCTTGCTGATTTGGCACGTCTTGAGTTGTTGAATCCATTTGCTCAGGTAATTCAAGATATTCGACATAATTTCATAGCGCCTGAGACACAGCCGACTATTTGGAATCAGTTCGATAATTGGGCAATAAAGTTGTTCCCATTGGTTTTCACGGCAATATTGTTGTGGCTTGGAATCCACTTGTTCCGTCGAAATAGTCGTAAATTCGCGGAGGTCATGTAATGTCCGAGACTGTAGTTGAAAAGATTGATTATTCCAAGACGCCTGTGGTATTATCTGCTAGCCACGTGTCTAAGTGTTTTAAACTTCCTACGGAGCAGGCTACAGGACTCAAGCAGGCTTTTATAAATTGGACCAAGGGAATCAAAGGATACAGGAAGCAAGAAGTACTCAAGGACATCAGTTTTGAAGTCCATCAGGGGGAATTCTTTGGAATTGTAGGTCGTAATGGCGGCGGTAAGTCGACGTTACTGAAGCTTATTTCCCAGATTTATTATCCCGAGTCTGGATCCATCAGCGTGAATGGCAAGCTGGTGCCATTCATTGAATTGGGAGTCGGTTTCAATCCTGAGCTCACTGGGCGTGAAAACGTATATCTCAATGGTTCGTTGCTTGGCTTTACTCATGAAGAGATTGACGGTATGTACGACGATATCGTCAAATTTGCCGAGCTTGAAGAGTTTATGGACCAAAAGCTGAAGAACTATTCTTCAGGCATGCAGGTTCGCTTGGCTTTTTCTGTGGCGATTAAGGCGCAGGGCGATATTTTGGTGCTAGATGAGGTTCTTGCGGTTGGTGACGAGGCGTTCCAACGTAAGTGTGATGATTTCTTCACTGAGATTCGGAAGGACCCTACTAAGACCGTTATTCTCGTTACGCATGATATGAATTCGGTGAAGAAATACTGTTCTCGTGCCATGATGATTGCAAATGGTGAAGTGGAGGCCCTGGGCGATCCTGAAACTGTTTCCCAGCAATACACTTTAGCTAATCTTGAAGCTGAGGAAGAAGCGGAACGCAGACGTCAGGAAGAGCGTGGCGGCTATCCAAATGGACTTAACGAGCGTTGTCCTCTACTAAAAACGATAGCTGTGTCGCCGAAGCTTTGCACAGGTAGAGATGTCTTTAAGTTTGATGTGGAATATCAGTATGATGAACCTGGAGATTTCTATCTTGCAATAGCACTGCATGACATCCGTCGCGGTGGAATCACCTATGATACTGGTGCAAAGGTGCTGAAGATGAAAAAACACGGGCACCAAGTCATTCATTTCGAAATGCCTCTTGAATTGTTCAATAATGGCGAGTTTAGGCTGATTACTTCATTGAGGATTCCAAGTCAAACAAATCCGGAAACAACGGATGCCGTTGGTGTCGCGCTAGATGATAATGCATGTAGCTTTGTCATTCGGGATGATCGGAACGGAGAATACGCTTTACTGAGCGATCGAGCACTGACTATCGAGCCGACAGACAATACTCAGGTTGAAATTGAGTAGATGAGATTTCTATTTGAGGCAGTGAAGTAAGATTCAGCAAAAATGAGTGGGGTGCCTTTTCAGGCGCCCCACTCATTTACTTGACTTCACAGGCTATACCGTCATTATCGCGATCCAATTCTGGCCTGTATCCGGGTTGACCTCGATATAGGGGAGCTTTACCTGCTGCTTGAACCGCGTCACAGTTCTTGTAGTACACTCCTTGCGGAGAGTTTGAGCCTGAATTGGAATTGTGATTTCCATTTCCTCTCTGCCCGGTGTATCGGCCAGTTATATTGTCGAACCAAGCGTAATCGTTCCATTCGGGGACCCATGCCTTACCGTGAGCCATTGCTCCAGTGGTTTGATCAAAGTAATAATAGGCGCCATCTTGATAATGCAGTCCCTTAACCATTTTTCCCGTTGTCCGGTCGTAGCGTACCCATTTTCCGCCGTTGGAACGAATATAAGTGTCTCCGTGGAACATCGCGCCGGTATTGTCGTCGAATAGATACCAACCGGTGTGTTCGGAATCATAACTTACATACTTCTCGCCATGCGCCATTTGGCCGTTGATCCAATCGTAATAGACCCATTTTCCGCCGTTGGAACTGATATGCTTCATCCCCTTGGCCATAGCACCTGTCGTATAGTCGAAGAAGTACCAACCATCATAACGATAATCTTCGCCTTTGATCATATGCCCGGCAGAATCGTAACGCACCCATTTTCCGTCGTTAGAAGATTGGTAAACGTCCTTATCATGAGCCATCGTCCCGTCTGCGTCAAGCCAGTACCAAGCGTTGCTTGACGGGTCATAGATTTCCTTGGAACGAGCCATGATACCGGAATCAAACCAGTATTGTGACCCCTCTTGATAGACCCAACCAGTATAGTTTTCGTATGGTGGGATGACGGAATCTGCGGGAGTTGCTGATGCTGGGGAAACTAGCGCCAATGATAGAGCAAGTGCGCTCGCTAGTACAATCCGCGACAAAGAAGTATAGTGTTGCATTTCTCCTCTTTCCCATGTAGTAGGTCATCACCATAATAGTCTTTCCATCCGGAGTTTTGAAGTTGTGATGATACGTCATCGGGGGTGCCCTCGAAGCTCTGAAGCGGTATACTGAGGAGCGGCATGGTGTTTTGCTTTTTCAAGGGTGAAAACATTATGGTTGGAATTAAAGTGTTGACTGGGAGGTTGAAGATGGGAAGGATGAAGGCTCTGGCGACCTGCTTGGTTATGGGCATGATTGCATGCCCAATGAGCGGTCTTGTAGCTAATGCTGATGATATTGACTATCCAGATATGGAAGTTGGTGTCTTCTGGAACAGCGATAATGATTTATCTGATACGGTTTATATGTCGTACAACGGTTCTGATTTTCAACAGATAAGTACTGCATATAAAACGGATGGCAACGGTAGTTCGCATGTGACGGGTAAGCCATCGTATGTAAATTCCATTCATGATCCTTCCATCATGTACAAAGAGGGCACATTCTGGATTCTTGGTGGATACACTCAGAATCAGAAGAATTTGGGATGGCGTTTTACGCCGATGCTGGGGTCATCAAAGAATCTGATTGATTGGAGCTATCCGAACAGCGGCAGCAGCCAGAATTTGGCACCTGTCAGCGCCCCTGATACAGGTGGCAATCTGCCATCTGGGCAATATGATTCCGCTGGAACTGACGGTTTCATTGATGACAATGGTGATCTGTGGATTGTTACGACTCTTGGCTACTACGGTGCTTTCCACGGACAGTCCCAGAAGGACGTCATGCATCCGTATCTGGTGAAGGCAACTGGTTTGCAGCCGGGGAGCGATTCTACGATGGATCCTGGAGCGCAGCCACAGCTCAAGTATGGTGATTTGACTGCTATTCGTTTGCCTGACAATTCAAATAACTGGTTGGATCCTTCCCTTTATAAAGAGGATGGAACCTACTATCTAAGTATTAAGAAGAATGGTGTGACCAATCAGATTTATTCCATTAATGATCTGAGCCGTGCTGGTGATTCTTCTGCATGGAAACTGGTGAATGCGAATGTGGTTACAGGTTACGAAGGTCCGTCGCTGACTAAGTACAACGGTCAGTATTATTTCTATACTGACAAGTTGAAGGATTATCCGTATGGTCAAGCGGATGGAACTGCCGGTACTTTTGTCACACAGTCATCTTCCTTAAGCAGTGGTTGGCGTAATACGCGTCGTATCACTACTACCAATGTGGATGGCAGGAGTATTCCAAACCGTCACGGAACTGTGATTACTGTTAGTGATCCGACTGCGAAGCGTATCGTTTGGAATGCGAGAGTCCGTGCAGGATATGGTGAATACCGTCCAGGGGTTAACGGCTGGGTTACTGAGAATGGTAAGCGCTATTGGTATGACAATGGTGTAAAGGCTGTGTCTAAAGAGGTCTATGATCCGGACAGTGACGCCTGGTACTGGTTTGACAAAGATGGCTCGCTCGCAACGAACAAGGATGTTTATATCCCTTCCGGCGATAAATGGGTTCGCTACGATGCCCAAGGTCATATGATCAAGGGTGAAGATTATAGGTACGGTGGATGGTACTACTTCAATCCAACTACTGGCGCTATGACCAAGGGTATGACTTATGTCCCTAGCAATGGTGGTAAGTGGGTCTATTATGACTGGACTACTGGCAAGATGGCTCATGGTGAGACATATGTGAACTACGATGCCGCACATACGGGCTGGTATTTGTTCGATCAAAATACTGGTGCCATGTTCCATGGGGACACGTATGTGCGTTCCAATGGTGGCAAGTGGGTGCGCTACGACTTTACGACAGGCAAGATGGTCAAGGGTCTGAATTGGCATGATAATTCTTGGTATTACTTTGATCAGGCCACTGGTGCAATGCAAAAAGGCAATGTTTGGGTTCCTGAATGGCGAGCTTGGCATTGGTTTGACCGGACCACCGGTCGCGGTTGATATGCGGTGATGCATCAAATAAAGAGGGCATAGCTCGGGCTGTGTCCTCTTTATTTTTTGAAAACAAATGCATGAGAGATGACAAACGAGATCGCGCTACTATAGGAAATAAGAACATAGAAATGAATTAGAGAGGTTGTCAATGACGTCGGATATGTCTTTGGAAGAAAAAACCGCTTGGGAAACCGTGATGCGGGTTGTCTATCCGATCAAGGATGCCGAGCAGACGCTTCCTCTGTATGCGATTGATTGGACGAGGCCTCACGTTGCCGAGACCACATTGGACTCTCGCATTGATATGCGACGTCTCGAGTTCGGATCAATGAACCAGTCGACGTTACAACGCATTATGCGACATGCTGGTTCTTCTGCCGGGGTGAGTTGTGATTCATTCACTGTGTTAAATCGGAACACAATAGCGTTGAAGAACTATGGGCACATGTCTGGCTGTACTTTTTTCAATGCATTTCCAGCTTCTTATTGGCGTCGCTGGACTTCTGTGAAGATGGTGCGCTTTACCGCAGATATCCAAGGAAATGCGAAGATCAATGTGTTCCGTTCCACCGGACGAGGCTTGATGTATCCGGTTGCTGAGAAGGTTGTGCATTCACCGCAGGAAGTTGAACGTGTCACTGTGGATATTCCTATGACGGGTCTAATGGATGGCGGTTATTTCTGGTTTGATGCCGAATCTCTGGACGGAGAAGTAATTATTAGCGAGGCTGCATGGTCTGTCCCACAAAGTGCTCGTACTGCGTCCAAACTGACCACCATGTCTATTGCCATTACTACGTTCAACCGTGCTTCCTATTGCATGAATCAGTTACGAGCAATAGCTGGGGCTAAAGAACTGAGGAAGCGTCTGGACACGGTGTATTGCACCGACCAAGGAAACGATTTGGTCAAGAATCAGCAGGGATATACTCACATCGCCGAAGATTTAGGGGCTCAACTGACCTATATTCAGCAGGCAAATCTTGGAGGATCTGGTGGATTCTCTCGTGGCATGTATGAGACGCTTAAAGCAAAGAAGAGTGACTTCGTTCTTTTGCTTGATGATGATGCTATAAGTGAGCCTGAGTCGATTCTACGTTCCATTCAATTCTCCGATTATACTGTCAGACCTGTGCTCGTGGGCGGTGGAATGTTCCACCTAGACAATCGAACCATGCTGTACACACAAGGTGAACGAATCAATGCGCGGCGAATGTGGATGCATCCCTCGAAGGGTCTGGGGTACAACCATGATTTTTCGGTAGAGCCTCTTCGTGATTCTCCAGAACGTCACCAACGTATTGATGAAGATTTCAATGGCTGGTGGATGTGCCTGATTCCAACAGTGGTTTTGGAGAAGATAGGACTTTCTCTGCCGGTATTTATTAAGTTTGATGATATCGAATACGGATTGCGTGCGAAAAAGGCCGGTTTTCCAACGGTTTGCCTGCCGGGTGTGGCTGTATGGCATCAAGCATGGCATGATAAGGATCCCGCACGTTCCTGGGAAGAATATTTCACTGAGCGTAACCGTTGGCTTGCCGCGCTAGTCACATATCCGGAAGCCAGGCCTAATATGCTCGTGGAAGTCCTTTACGGTGACGCGAGCTTAGGTTTACGTTTCGTGTATTCTGCTATGGCACTGCATCACATGGCATTAAGAGACATTCTGAGAGGTCCACAATACATTGTGGACTGTCTGCCTACTAAATTGGGTGAAGTCAGAGAGCTACGTGCTAAGTATCCGGATGCTCAGGCTAAGGACAGTTTCGAGGATTATCCGGAACCGTCAGGCGAGACCGATTCCCCGCGTAATCATCCGTCTACGATGAAGAGCCGCTATAAGGCTGCTGTCGGGCTAATTGCAAAAAGCTTTATTAAGAACGTTGATCCTAGTAAAGCTAAGAATCCAGATGCTGCGATTCCGGCGCAGGACGCTGCTTGGACATGGCTCGCATTTGATCGTGTTAACTCAGCGTTGGTCACCACGCCTGATGGTAATGGGGTAGCGTGGTTGAAGAGGGATAACCGCCTTTTCCGCCGGAACATGATTGAAGGATATCGACTAACCCGTAAGATCATGCGAAACTGGAAACGTCTATCTGCTCAGTACCGAGCGCATAACATTTCTTCAATGGAAACATGGCGGCATATTTTTGAAGGTAAGTAGAATGATACTGTTTAGCGTCAGTGGTTGGCGTTAAACAAAGATCAGTCAAGGGTCAGGGATTTTTCTCTGACCCTTTTCGCTATTCGGGAATCTGAGTGAAATTCATATTTTGAAGATAGCTTTTCCCTGAAGTTTGATCATACTGGACGAGAAGATAATCATCAAGCAACTGTTTGGCTTTCTCTGACAGTTTTTTCCTTGGAATGGTGTTGCCCTGCTCGTCGATGTAGGTAGCCGTTCCCTGTCCGATACCACCATTTTCGGAGATTACGCGGCTTACGGCTGGAACCTCTTGATGAAGTTCTGTGAGCAAAGCCAGGAAAGGTGATACCTTTGCATCCATATGCTCCGCGGCTAAAGACATGAAGAAGTTTGATGAAACATAAGAGGATTCTGAATTGTCAAGTTTCATTCCTGCAGATGGTGAAGCGTTATTGGACCAGATGAAGTAGTCGGTCTCATGCAGAAGCGTTGTGTTGCTTTTATCCTGATCTGCTGATGAATAAATGCCAGGAAGATGATCTCCGTAAAAAATAACAGTAATCGGCTTATTTATTGTATTGAGCTGATTGAGGAAATCTGCAGTTGCCTGATCGGTGATGTTAAGACCTTTAGTGTACGTATCGATGGAATACCGTTCCTCATCAGTGATGTCCTCAGAAGTATCTGCTTCCTTGAATTCGTTGTCGATGTACCAATCGTTATAGGGCATATGGTTTTGCATTGTCACGAGTTGCAGGAACTGTGGACTGTCGCATGAACCTTTCTTTCCCTCTACGAGGTCGAGAATTGACTGGTATGCTTCGCTGTCGCTAGTGACGGGGGAATTGTCAATGCGATTGGTGTGCCATAGAGGTTTCTTGCTATCTAGTGTGTAAAGGTACGAGAACTTGAATTTTGCATAGTTCACATTGCGTAGATACATGCTTTGGTAGTAAGGATGAACGGCGGTAGATGCATTATCGCCATACTTCTGGGTCCATATTTGATTGAAAGAGTATGGGTCTTTCTGGTTCGGAACCATTTGCTGATATGGCACAATCAACGAATCGTTGAAGTTGGCGAGATTCATGCCGGTAAGAGCCTGATACTCTATATTTGCGGTGCCACCGCCGTACCCAGGTGAAAGCATAAGGCCAGAAGTAGTAGCATCCTTGATGTTTCGGATGTTGGGAATGGGGTCGATATCGAAAGAAATTCCAGGTACTCGTGTTGGATCTGAGAAAGTTTCGGAAAGAATCATGATGACGGTACTGTCGGTAAGATTATTCGTACGGTCGGAATTAATCTTTGATGCCTCACCCTGATATTTTTTGGCAAGAGATTTCATTGTTTTTTCGTTGTAATCTGAAGGCTTGTCCATTGCCTTGACATGAATCAGGCTCATAAAGGTCGTGGCAGCACCGTTATCCTTTGCATCATTAGTTGCGTCCCATAGTTGAGGGGTGTATCCCATCTCTTTTGCCCATGCGTATGACCATGAATCGGGGACGCTTAAATTCCATGTGTAAGAGCATAGGAGTGTGACGCTTAAAAGTGCCGCAATAATCCTTGAGATAGTTCCAGTTACGTTTTTTACGCTAGCCAGAGGGTGTCTCCATGAACAATGGATAAAATGTCTGCGACCATCAAGGATGAAGAAGACGAGGCATAATCCAAGGAACCATAGCAGAATTGTGATTGCTCCGCTGACAAAGCCTTGGCTGCTTTGGGGGATGAAAGATAGAATATTTCCAGTGTCTCCACCAGAAATAAAAGTAAGATCTGCTGGAATTATAGGTTCATTTCGTAGCTCAAGTTTAATGCTATTGGCCACTCCGAAAGCTGTTAGTGCAGTACCAAAAATGGCTGTGGCAATCCAGAATCTATTAGTAATGCAAATCAATGCGAGATAAATAAGCCCCAATCCAACAAAATTGACGAGGAAAAGATATTTCTGTTCAAGCCACATCTGACTGACGAATTTGGTGACTTGTCCCGCGACACTTTGCAAAATCCTTGTTGTTTGATCGATTTCGGCATCTGCCCCATATTCTGGTTCGTCGTACATTCCCCATTGTAAGAAAATGACTTCAGCCGAAGTTAGCAGTGCAAACACAACGGTGTAGAACGCGTAGGAGAACTTCATGCGGTTCTTCCATAGGGCATGCGCCTTTGAGAAGAATTTGATGATGAGCTGGATGGCTCTGGAATCAACGAAAGTAGGCCAAGCCTTTTTTATTGTTCCAGTGGCAGAGTGAACGGTACGTCCGGCGTTTTGGACTGTGCCTACGATTGCATGTCCCGCTGCGGAAAGTGTTTTTGCTGCGGTTTGTGCGACCCTTTTGCAGGCCTTAACGGTTTGGTCTGAGATACGATCTATGGAATGATCTAGCTGAGTTCCAGGAAACGGGACAATTTGATCGCTATTGTTCGCAACTTTGTTGACGATTGCGGCTGTTGCTGTTTCTGCTGGTCGGAGTAATGCGCTGGCGTGGGGGATAAAGATGCTGGTGCTATTGGAATCGGTGTGAATCGTCGACTTTTGCGTATAAAGCGTTGAACTATGATGCGCTTTGAAATTAGACGGGACTTGGGCGTGGGTTCCCTCATTGTTTGAGAGAGGACGATACGTTCCTCCTGCAAACGGCTGTTTAGCATGTTTTACGTATGAAGGGACACAATCATGGCTGTTAAGCTGGGAAAAAAGCATCATCGCATCCTTCAAGATGATAACCCCGTATAAATTTGGAGACCCTATACAATCAAACCGAACACATTCTAGTGTTTAGCTGTGGACGAACGAGTGTCTTCTAAGTGACTGGAAGGTAGCTGAAAGATGAACAGCGCTGTGCTGGAATGAGTGTGGTCTACTGAGTTGATTCTTATTTCTGCGCATGCATATTCAAAAAGGGTTGCTTACGGAACCTTATCCTCTTATCAATAAAATGGTGACGTCGTAACGAGTCATGTTCGTGGGTACCATAGATGAAGCTGCATTTTGTAAGTAATTTCAACTGATGAAAGGAATGAGCCATTATGACTGAAGCGGTGGAGTATCCCGATCTGGTGGTCGTGGGCGCGGGCCTGTT
>OAWX01000314.1_pt1 | contig 32272 bp, 35 predicted proteins | sample 1495571 | NCBI WGS metagenome assembly OAWX01 (sample SAMEA2580265, study PRJEB22360) | human gut metagenome | biome: human gut; feature: human-associated habitat; material: faeces | place: Denmark | collected 2008/2010 | reverse complement strand
TGAGCGACGCCGCGCGCTGCCCTGCGCCGTCCGGCGAGCCCCGCCGAGACCCGGTACGCCGCCGAACTGTTGGCCCGTCTTCTGGACATGGGATACATGCGGCGCATCGCTGCGGCGCGCCGGCGCATGGCCGGCATGCCCGAAGGCTCGGAAAAACTGGAACTGCTCGGCGAAATCACCAAATTGGAGACCTCTCGCAAGGACCTGCAAGCGCAGGTCTACGGTAACACCGTCGGCTGAGTCGAGCATATTTCGTCGCTTGCCTTCCGTCGCGCCGCCTGATGCGGCGCCATTGCGTGTGATGCCTATGGCATCCCGTCCGGTGTTCAGTTGTGTCACGGACGAACTTCTCGCCGTGATTCCATCATCGGCTCCCGCGGGGCGGCCGGATTCCGATCTGGTGGAAAGTTGGGGGAAAGGAGAGTGAACAACGAGTTCGATTACGGCTGATGCACGTAGTTCTGTAGTTTGCGGGGGTGGAATGGGCTGGGCGTCACGGAGCCCCACGCGAGCCTTCATGGAACCTTGCGTGTGTTGTGCAGTCTTATGGAACCTTGCGGATATGCGGATGATGGCGGTCAGCCGCGGAACTCGCGGTCGGCGATGATGCGGCCGGAACGGTCGAGCTCGGTGGAGAATCGGCCGTAATCGCTGAGGATCACGCTCATGTACAGCATGTCGACGGTGATGCTGTGCGCCACGCGCGAGAAGATGGCGTTGCCGTAAATCGCCATGTCGCCGCGACCGGTGAGCAGCGTCACGTCGGCCCAGTTGGCCAGCGGGGTGCCGGTGTTGTTGGTGACAGCGATGGTGTGCGCGCCGGCGGATTTGGCGAGTTTCAGCGCTTTCACGGTGTCGGCGGAGCTGCCGGAGTGAGAGAACGCGATGGCCGTGTCGTCCTTCGTCAGATGCCCCGCGCCGATCTGCTGCAGGTAGGCGTCGGCGTTGAACCGGCATTGCAGTCCCAGATAAGTGAGTTTGGTGCACAGGTCGAGCGCCGGAGACATGGAGTTCTCCACGCCGTAGATGTCGATCATCCTCGATTGCGCCAGCAGCGTCGTCGCCTTGTGCAGCGCCTTGCCGTCCATGGCCGAATGCAGCTCGTCGATGAGCGTCTTCGCCCGGGTCATGGCCTTGCCCGGCACATCGTCGGGATTGTCCCACGGATTGAGGTCGAAGCCTTCGAGCGGGTCGAAGGTCACCGAGCGTTCCTCCTGCGGGTGCCGCAGCACGTATCGCAGCTCACGGTATCCGCCGAAGCCCAGTTTGCGGGCGAAACGGATGACGGTGGGCTGACTGACCCGGGAGACTTCTGCGAGCTGGCCGACCGTCAGCCCCGCGGCCTCGTCAAGGTGGGAACGCACGTATCGTGCGACCGCCTGTTCCGCCGGGCGCAGGGAAGGATACACATGATCGATGCGTTCGCGAACGCCCACCGAGGATTGCACGGTACTATCTCCTTGTTTCGGAACCAGTCTTGAGACTACTGTGCCGAGTTGAGGGGATGACTGCCTGCGGTTGGAGCGCAGATGAACGGAAATTGAATTTTCGGTGGGGAATCTCCGCCGGCGCCCGCGTCAGGGCATGCTGTAGCGCGTGGCCCGGGATCTGCCGCGTTTGAGGACCAGTCCCTGCTCGACCAGATGATGCAGCACGTACGTCATCTGGTTCTTGGTCGCGCCGAGATTGTCGGCTATCTGCTGGCGGCTCAACGGCACGCCGGCCTGTGCGATGCAGTGCAGGGTCACTTCTTCGAGCGTCTGTCCGGCGTTCGGCGGCAGTTGGGCGGTTGCCGCGGGAGATGCGATGCGTCCCGGCGCGATGAGCGGCGACGTGCGCAGCGCCGACCCGTCCGACAGGCGCACGGGGACGCACCCGATGACGCGTGTGCCGGCCAGAGCCACGGTCGGGTCGCTGGTGGCCGTCGTCATGATGGTGGGGAATGCGTACATCTTCGCGTGGCCTTGGGCGGCGTCGTGCCCGTCGGCGCCTTGTGCGGAGCCGCCCTTTGTGGCGTCGCCGCGCGTGCGCGATCCACCCGGCGACGGCTGCGACGGCAACGGCAGCACCATCACCACCGAGGACGTGCCCACGCGGATCTGCGGGTTGTCGGAGGCCTCGTCGTATTCCTCCATGATGCGGCGGATCCCGGTGCCGTAATTCTCGCTGAATCCCAGTCTGGTGAACAGTTCGGCCAGCCGGGGGTTCCTCGGCTGGCTGATGCCGTTGAGCAGGTCGTTGATCTCGATGCCGTCCATCAGCCCACCCAGTGACACGATCTCGACGCGGCTTGGGAAGATGTTGACCAGAGTCGGGCCGGGGAATGCGTAGTCGCGATGCAGCACGGCGTTGACCAGCGCCTCGCGCAGCGCGTCCGGCGGGCATTGGCGGCCGTCGTCGCGTCTGTTGTGCCCGTTCAGGAACGTCATGGCGTCATTGAGCTGTCTGATCATGGAGCCGCTCAGTTCGATGCGCTCGCTGATGGGTGCCTTGACGTCGCCGTCGAACGTCGCGCATTTGATGGTGAACGGGCATTGGTCGGAGATGATCAGCGCGGTGTTGGTGAACATGCCGCGCTCCTTGAGATGCAGCGCGTCATGATCCGGATCCCACGGGATGTTCGCTGAGGCGAATGATTGCTCGGCGTATGAGAACGTCAGATGCTGGTTCGATGAGATCTCATGGTCGAACGGAACGATGCCGTGCGCGAAAGAGGGTGGTGTGGCATAGGGGGCGGCGTCCGGGCTGCCGCCGGCCGTACTGTCGCCCGAGCCGTCGTTCGCAGCGGCCGGCATTCGTCCTGTGTCATTCCCCATAGTCTGATAGTAACGTTGCGAGGAGACACGCTGAATCATCATCGAAAATCAGCGCAGTTCGGCGTATTTGGCCGCATTAGGGCCTTGCGGGGGTGGAGGCTTGGCCGCCATGTGGTGTTCGCGCGCGGCCTGCGCGACGTTGTCGGCCGGTTTGCGTCCCTAAGTGCGCGCCGAAACGACGACCGTGCGCACTTTGATACGCAAACAGGATCATTTGCGTTCCTATGTTCGCGTACTCGTCGTTTCGGCGCGCACTTAGCGACGCAACAGGAGATGCCGGTTTCGTCCGCGGCTCGTGCGGGGAGTCGTGCAGGGCCGGCCACGTCCCCGTAGCCGTTGACGCCGCGCGAGGCTACGATGGAGATAGATGTGAGGAGGCGTCATGATGATGGTTGTTTCCGATTCCGGCAAGGAGGCCGGCACCGTCCGCCCGGCCGCCGTAGCCGGCGCGTTCTATCCGGCCAACGCCGGCGAACTGCAGGCCATGATTGACCGGCAGATGAACCATGCGCGCAGACTGGTGTCGTCCCTCGCGCCGCGTCTGCCGCAGGGGGCTCCGAAGGCGGTGATTGTGCCGCATGCCGGATACGTGTACTCCGGTTCGGTCGCCGCCCTCGCCTACGCGCTGCTGGAGCGGACACCACATTCTGCCCGGCGTGCGGGGCGAGCCTGATCGTGCGCGACTGGTACGCGATACTGTCCGACCGCATCGGACCCGACGGATGCTGCCCCGACTGCGGCGCAGTGGTTCCCGACCACTGGTGAGGGGGCGGCGGATATGACTTGCCGCGCCGCCCGCGGACACATATCCCTGAACGTGCCGCGGTGATGGTACACTGTTCTTTCGTTGTTCGGCCCCGTAGCTCAGCTGGATAGAGCATGTGACTTCTAATCTCAAGGTCGACGGTTCGAGCCCGTCCGGGGTCACGGTGAAGCCCGTTGGAATCAATAAGGTTCCAACGGGCTTTCTGTTCCTTTTCGACGTCCTTGTGGGCCTGACGGGGCCTGATAAGCGCGGCTTTCAGCCTCGGCTCTCGCTGCGGATGCGCGCGGTGATGTTGCCGACGGTCATGCCATAACGCTCGTTGAGCGCGTCGAGTGGCACGCGATCGGTGAACTCCTTCGCCGCGCCGAAATTCAGCACGCGCATGTCGCGCAGCCCGGCATTGGCGTAGAAGGCGGTGACCTTGTCTCCCCAGCCGCCTTCGAGCTGTCCATCCTCCAGCGTCACGATGATGCGGTGGCGCCCGGTCAGCTCGGTCAGCGTCGCGGCATCCAGCGTGGAGAACTGCTGCGGATCGATCAGTGTGGCATCAAGGGGATGCCGGACATCCGAAGCCAGAGCCTCGACCACGCGCCATCCCAACGGCAGCGTGTTGCCCAATGCCAGGACCGCCACAGTCGTGCCGCGGCGAATCGTGCGGTAACGGGACCACGGGCAGGTGGCTGTTCCATCGGCCGTGGTCTTTTCGCTGCACGCATTACTGCATGTATCGTCCGCGGAGCCCATGTCCGTGACGTCCTGCGCGTCGCCAGGCAAGTCGCCCGAGCGCTCCCGGTTGAGAATCGTGTCGCCCGGCACCCGGATGACGACCGGAGAGGTGTTGCTCTGGCTCGTCGACCAGGCGAGCATGTCGAGGAACGCGCGGCCGCTGGTCGGTGCCAGGCAGGTCAGTCCGGGGATGTTGCCGAACATGGCGATGTCGAATGCGCCCGAATGCGTGTTGTCGGCTCCGGACAGTCCGCCGCCGAAGTCGAGCAGCGTCACTGGGTTGCCGTTCAGCGACAGCTCCTGCTGCAACTGGTCGAACGTGCGCTGGAAGAACGTCGCGGAAGTGGCCAGCACCGGTCGTCCGCCGGCCCGTGCGATGCCCGAGGCGAACGCCACGGCGTGCTCTTCGGCGATGCCGGTATCGACGTAGTGCCGTCCGGCCCGTTCCCGGAACGCGCGGGTGATGCCGTTCGAGCCCGGCGTCGCGGGGGAGATGACCACCAGTCCAGGTTCCGTGGCGAACCGCGGTTCCAATGCCGCCATCGCCATGCTCCCGTAATGCTTGCGCGCTCCCAAAGGCCGCCCGGTCGTGCTGTCGGGATCCTGCCAATGGTTCGCCTCATGTCGTCCTTCGAAGACCATCGAGTCCTCGGCGGCGACCGCGGCGTCACCCTCCATGGGAATCCCGGAGTCGCGGGCTTCTGCGGATTCCTTGGCGGGCGGCAATCCCAGACCCTTGCGCGTGTGGATGTGCACGACGACCGGATGATCGGTGTCCTTGACCTGTTCGAACGCCTCGATCAGAGCGAACACGTCATTGCCGGCCTCGACATACCGGTAGTCCAGTCCGAACGCCATGAACAGGTTCGGCCCACCCCTGCCGCCGGTAGCGCGCAGACGGGCGAGCGTGCCGTACATGCCGCCGTGATCCTCCGCGATCGACATCTCGTTGTCGTTCACGATGATGATGAGGTTGCCGCCCTGTTCAGCGGCGTTGTTCAGCCCCTCGAACGCGATGGCGGAACTGAGCGAGCCATCGCCGATCACGGCGATCACATTGCGTATGCCGCTGCCGCCGTCCATGCCGCCCGTCAGGTCACGGCTCTTCGCCAGGCCGCACGCCAGGGAAATCGACGTGCCGGTGTGACCGAGCACGAACTGGTCATGGGCGGATTCGTCGGGATTGGTGAAACCTGTCACCGAGTCATGATGCGCCGGGTCGAGATACGCGTCGGCGCGGCCTGTCAGCATCTTATGCACGTAGCTTTGATGCGACACGTCGAATACGATGCGGTCGCGAGGCGAGTCGAATACGCGGTGCAGGGCGACAGTGGCCTCGACCATGCCGAGGTTCGATCCGATGTGCCCGCCGTGGACATGGCCGTACCTCACCAGCGTCGTGCGGATCTCACCGCACAGCGCCGGAAGCTCCGCGGCGTCGAGGGCATGCACGTCGGCTGGTCCGTGAATCGCACTCAATATGCCGACGCTCATACGCATATGTCCTTTCCTCGGATGTTTCAAAAGCGACATGATAATCGATGCCGTCGCATCGGGCCGCTGGCACGAGAAAATGCCCCCAACATCTCCGTATACGGCAGGAGTCCTGGGAGGCATTGCGGCTCCGTTCCGCCTGTACCGTCTGTCGCGTCCCGCTCCCGTTGCGCATGCCGCGCCCGGCCTCCGCGCGGGCGTGTGCGCGTGGTTGAATGGTATCGACGATGGATATCCCCGAACAAGGAGGGGCCAATGAAGGCCGTATTTGCCGCAACGATCAACAATGCCGACCCCTTGGCCGCGCTGGAGGTGGGGGAGCTGCCCGAGCCGCAGCCTCGCCCGTTCTGGTCCACCGTGTCCGTCAAGGCCGCGACCGTCAACCATCATGACATCTGGAGCCTCAAGGGCGTGGGGCTCGCAGCGGAGGCCACGCCGATGATCCTCGGTACCGACGCCGCCGGCGTGCTCGACGAGGACATTCCCGTGCGCAAGGGGCTCAAGGCCGGTGACGAGGTCGTGCTGTACACCGTGATCGGCGCCGATGGGGCCGGCGTGATGCCGGGGGAGCGGCGCACGATCCTCTCCGAGCGGTACCCCGGCACGATGGCCGCGAAGACCCAGGTGCCCAGCGCCAACGTGTTCGCCAAGCCCGCGAACCTGACGCTCGACGAGGCCGCCGCGCTCGGCACCAGCTGGCTGACCGCCTACTCGCTGGTGTTCGCTTCGGCGGGCGTCAAACCGGGCGACACGATTCTGATTCAGGGAGCAGGCGGCGGCGTGTCGACCGCTGCCGTTCAGCTCGCCCACGCCGCCGGGCTGGAGGTGTTCGTCACCTCGCGCGACGAGACCAAGCGCGAGCGTGCACTGGCCCTCGGCGCGGACGCCGCGTTCGAGGCCGGAGCGCGCCTCCCGCGCAAGGTCGACGCCGTCATCGAGTCGGTGGGCGCCGCCACATGGGGGCATTCGGTGCGTTCCGTGCGCCCCGGTGGCACGATTGCGATCTGCGGTGCCACCACCGGCGACCAGCCGGGCGCCGAACTCACCCGCGTGTTCTTCCAGGACATACGCGTGCAGGGCAACACGATGGGCTCGCGCGAGGATTTCGCCCGCCTGCTGCGCTTCGTGGAACATGCCGACATACACCCGGTGATCGACTCGACGTTCGGGCTCGCCGACGCCCGCGCGGCCTTTGCCAAGGCTCTTTCCGGCGACGTGTTCGGCAAGGTCGTGGTGAGGATATAGGGGATTGTACAGTTGTAACGGTATCCAAGAGGAGGTTCTTCTTATGACAGACAGCAAGCCCGAAGTCGCCGTGATCATGGGATCGGCCAGCGACTGGGAGACGATGAAGCACGCCTGCGACATGCTCGACCAGTTCGAGGTGCCCTACGTCAAGCAGGTGATCTCCGCCCATCGCACGCCCGAACTGATGGCCGAATTCGCTCACGGCGCCCGTGTCAACGGTCTCAAGGTCATCATCGCCGGTGCCGGCGGCGCCGCGCACCTTCCCGGCATGGTCGCCGCCCAGACCACGCTGCCGGTGATCGGCGTCCCGGTGCGCTCGCATGCGCTCTCCGGCTGGGATTCGCTGCTGTCCATCGTGCAGATGCCCGGCGGCATTCCGGTGGCGACCACCGCCGTCGGCAATTCCGGCGCGACGAACGCCGGCCTGCTGGCGGTGCAGATCCTGAGCACGACCGACAAGCGTCTCGCCGACGCGCTGCAGGAATACCGTGACGCTCTCAAGGAGAAGGTGGCCGAATCCAATGCCCAGCTTGTCTGAGGAGACCCATGGCGCGGTGAAGATGCTGCAGCCCGGAGCGACCATCGGCATCATCGGCGGCGGACAGCTCGGCCGCATGATGGCATTGAGCGCGAAGTACATGGGCTTCCGCATCGGCGTACTCGACCCGACGCCGGACTGTCCGACCGCGCAGGTGGCCGATTTCCAGGTCGTCGGTGAGTACGACGACAAGACCGCCATCCATGATCTGGCGGAGAAGTCCGACGTGCTCACCTATGAGTTCGAGAACGTCGACGCCGAATCCATCGACGAGGTGCGTCACCTGGTCGCGGCCCCGCAGGGCACCGACCTGCTGCGCGTTACCCAGGACCGCATCCACGAGAAGACCTTCATCAACAGGCACGGCATCGAGACCGCACCCTGGCGTGAGGTCAACACCTTCGAGGAGCTTGACGCCGCCATCGACGACCTGCATTACCCGTGCGTGCTCAAGACCCGCTCCGGCGGATACGACGGGCACGGCCAGCATGTGCTGCGCAATGACAGCGACCTGGAGAAGATTCGCGCCCGTGGCGACCGCGGCGGCGGCTTCCCACCGTCCATCCTGGAGGGGTTCGTCGATTTCGCGTTCGAGGCGTCGATTCTCGTGTCCGGCAACGGCAAGGATTACGTCACGTTCCCGATCGTGCGCAACGACCACCGCAACAACATCCTGCATATGACGATCGCCCCCGCCGAGGTGAGCCCGGAGATCGCGCGCACCGCTCACGAGATGGCGCTGGCCCTGGCCCGCGGCTTCGAGCTGGCTGGCACGCTCGCCATCGAGCTGTTCATCACCAAGGACGGTCGCGTCGTCGTCAACGAGCTGGCACCGCGCCCGCACAATTCGGGGCATTACACCATCGAGGCGTGCTCGATCGATCAGTTCGACGCGCACATCCGCGGCATCGCCGGCTGGCCGCTGATCCAGCCGAAGCTGCTCAGCCCGGCGGTCATGGTGAACGTGCTCGGCCAGCATGTCGCGCCCACGAGGGAGCTGATTGCCGACCATCCCGAGTGGAACGTGCACGATTACGGCAAGGCGCAGGTGCGTCATAACCGCAAGATGGGTCATATCACCGTGCTCACGGATGACACTGCGGCGACCGTCGAGGCGTTGGAGGCCACCGGCTGCTGGGATGACCTCAAGTAGTCTCCGGTAGTTTTGGCGGTTCGAGAGCGAGGGGCGTGACGCTGCGGCGTCCGCCCCTCGTTTCGTTGTATGTGCGGCGCTCGCATGTCGCCGTGGATTGCGCTATTATCATTAATGGTTGTTAAATGATAATACTTGAGGAGCGTGTGATGGCGAACGGGCCGGTGAGGCATACGAAGCAGAAGGATGCCGTGATGGCGCAGCTTCGCGGCTGTGATGATTTCATTTCCGCGCAGGAGCTGCATCGCAAGCTGGTGGATTCCGGACTGCGCATCGGCCTCGCCACAGTGTATCGGCAGTTGAACTCGCTGGTGGATTCCGGAGCGGCGGATACCGTGCGCATGGATGGGCAGCAGCTGTTCCGCCTGTGCGGCGATGATGCCCACCATCATCATCTGGTGTGTCGCAAATGCGGCAAGACGATCGAGATCGATCCGCCGAGCGAATCCTGGCTGCGCAAGGTGGCCGACGGGCATGGGTTCACGGTGGAGTCGCATACCCTTGAGGTGTTCGGCCTATGCCCCGATTGTCAGGGAAAACGCTGACCTTTCCGCGGATTCGCCCCTGCTGGCGGAGGGCTGTCGGCCGCGGGCTGACTGGGGTGGTCCGGCGGCGTGGCACTCGCGCGCGGAGGAGCCGATAACGACGAATGGCGGCGCGAAGGGATGCCACTCGGTTCCTCCATGCCGCCATTCGCCTATATCATGCGGCCAGTTCGGCCTTGAGTTCCTTGAGGTCGGCGAGGATTTCCTCGTGGCACTTCTCGCTGGTGTCGAAGGCGAGGTGGCAGAAGGCGCACTCGTGACTTTCGCGGTTCTCGTGGCAGGTGTGCACGCAGGCCTTGCCCTCGCACTCCTCGGTGGAGCCGTGCTCGCAGTCGGAGTCGTCGTAGCAGTCACCGGTGACGCAGCGGCCGCAGCAAAAGCCGACCGTGCTTTCGGCGGCGGGGATTGCCGAAAGCACGGTCACTGCCAGTAGAAATAGCCGGTGGGCGCGGCTTTGGCGGTGTGCAGCGACGTGATCTTCAGCATCGGCCCCTGCCGCGTATGCCCGGCGATGCCGTACGTGCCTTGTACGAGCGTCGCGTCGACGCTCACCCAGTCATGCTCCTGAAGGTGCGCGGTCTTCGCATAGTGCGTGGTGAATCCGAACGGCGTCATATCGAGGATGCAACAGGACATGAATTGCCGTGACAGCTCGAACTCATGGGCGCCGAGCGTGGACGGCTTGTAGACGAAACCGGTGAGACGCACCCGATAGCCGATGTATCGCTGCGGATTGTGGTCGATGTGGGAGAACCACGAACCGAATTCGTCGTCGCTGATGGTGATGGTCTTGCGCTCCTCGTCGAGCCCGTGGAGATGAGCGAATCCCGCCGGCTTGTGCGCGTCCCGGCGTATGGCGATGGCCCGTCCTGCGGCGTACGTGTCGAAACCGGTGCCGTTGCCGGGTTGGAACGGCACGGCGATGAGCAGCGCGGGGATGACGAGCGCGACCAGGAAACGAAACGAGGATCGCTCGTCGGCATGGAACACGCCGAGCCACGCGGCGACGGACAGGGCGAACAGCAGTATCGCGCCGACGATCAGATACGGCAGCGATCGGGGCGTGGTGAGCGTGATATACGAGCCGCTCGTAGTCGAATACACGATGGCCGCGCCCAGTGCCGCGAAACAGATCGCCTCGATACGGTCGGGAAGCGCGGGAGCATGCCGTGCCGCCGGGGCATGCCGGTCGGAGCCGGGAAAGTTCAGAGTATTCGTCATTGCATCACGCTCCCGTCGTCAGATGGATGGCGACGGCGACCAGGAAACAGGCCGCCGCGACGGTCACGACAAAGCGGATGATGAACCGCGGACGGCATTCCGTGACCAGCATCAACGTGTTCTTGAGATCCAGCATCGGCCCGAAAAGCAGAAAAGCGAGCATGGCGGAAGCCGGCAACACGCCGGTCATACTCGCGACGATCACCGCATCGGACGTGGAGCACAGCGAGCAGAGGAAGGCTATCGCCATCGCCGCCGCAATCAGCGTCACGGCACCGATGCCGTCGATCGTGCCGGAGCCGTCGGTCAGTGGGGACAGCGCGGTGCGTACGATGGATGCCGCAATCGTGCCGGACAGCAGAATCGGCATCATGCGCATGACATCGTCGTGCGTGTGCCTGAGGAAGTGCATGAAGCGGGAACGCCCATCCTGCCCCGCATGTTGTACGGCGCAGCCATCACAGGCCGGCGTCCGGCCCCTCGTCAGCGGAAGGTCCCGTACGGCGGGGGAGCGGGACGGGCGGACGGCGAACGACAATCCCACGGCGCTCGCCACCAGCATGCCCAGACCCACGCGGGCCGCCACCATCCATGGACTGCCCGTGAACGCGAACCACGTGGACCAGATCGCCATCGGGTTCATCACCGGGGCCGCGCACAGCAGCGCCGTCGCGTACGGCAGCGGCAGGCGCCTGCGGCCCCCGATTCCCGACCGCCCGCGTCCGCCGTCCCGCTCCCGCGTACCATCGCCATCGCCAGTCCGCCGGCCAGCGATTTCGGCACGTGCCGCTCCAACGCATCGGCGCTGACGAATGTGCTGACCGCTGCCGACATCATCGCGCCCACCAGCATGAACGGGATCGTCTGCAATATGAGCCCGGCGGCGCCGGTGCCGATGCGCACCAGCGGAATCGGCAGACCGCGCGATTCGAACATGGCGGACGCGGCGATGAGGAACGCCACCAGCGGCGTGCCGATGATGAGAAAAAGGTAATGCGCCGAATGGTCGCGTCCATCGGCGCTGTTGGCGTCAATGGGACTGCCGCCATCGGCGTGGTGTCCCCGTCCGGTGCCGTCATGAACCGTGCCGGTGTGATGTCCCCATGACATTATGACGCTCCTTGAATTGCCGGCATGGGCTGTCGGTATGGGATGATGCCGCCATATCGTACCACGGTGATAATGGTTCCCAATGCAAAAAGGTGCCGCCTCTCGTCTTGAGAAGCGGCACCCTGCATATAAGTCCCTGCTGAGGCCATGTCACTGGTCTTGGCGGCTGGTTCGCGTGGATTGACCCATCACGCATCGGGTCGCGGGTCTACCGCGGCTTCACGTATCCCTTGCGCACGGCCTTGACCAGACTGTGTGGCACGTGCACCACCTCGCCATCGGGCATGTGCACGGCGATCAGCTGCGCGGCCTGCGCCTTCCATTGTGACCTGCGCGCATGCGTGTTCGCGCGCGACGTTCTGACTTTCGGCAGTGCCATCAGCCTTGCCTCGCTTTCCAGTGGGGGTTCTTCTTGTTGATTACATAAAGATGCCCGCGGCGGCGCACGACGTACGAGCCGTCCTTGCGCGCCAACGAGCGTATCGACGATTTGACCTTCATATCGTTGCTCCGTTTCGTGTTTTCGATGGGTTTATGCAGTGTTGGTGGGTTTATGCAGTGTTGATGTATGGGCTGCGCCGGTCGGCCGACCATCCTCAGTCTCGCTTCGCGAGCCAGCTCCCGCCAGCGGGGGCTTCCGCGTAGCGGGTGGGGATGGTTCGCGCATTGGGATGCCGGCATTCGCCGGCCCTGTCAGCTCCGTCCGTAGCGCTTGTTGAATTTCTGCACTTGGCCGGCCGTGTCGAGCACGACGTTGCGGCCGGTGTAGAACGGGTGGCTGTAGCTCGACACCTCCACGTTGACCAGGGAATAGGTGTTGCCGTCCTCCCATTCGATGGTCGGCAGGCTCGCGGCCTTCGCGACCAGCGTGGACCGCGTGAGGAACGCCTTTCCGGTGGACCGGTCGCGGAATACCACGTACCCGTATTGAGGATGGATGTTGTCTTTCATATGATGATGCCTTTCTGATGATGCGATGTTGGTGCGCCGCGCTGGATCACCAGCTGCTCTTCACCACGCCGGGAAGCTCCCCGCGGTGCGCCTTTTCCCTCAGGTTGATACGGGACAGCCCGAATTTACGGTTGAAGGCGCGCGGTCGGCCGTCGATGCTGTCGCGGTTGCGCAGCCTGGTCGGGCTGGCGTCGCGGGGGATCGCATGCAGTCGGCGCATTGCCTCGGCGCGTTCGTCGGCGGTCAGGTGCGGGTTGACCGAGTCCCTTTTGCACTGTGCCCGTCGCTGCGCGTATTTGGCGACGATCTGCTCGCGTTGCAGTTGCTTGTTGATTTTGCTGGTCTTTGCCATTGAGGCTCCTTGATGATGGCTGTGTGCCGAGATGACGCTCGGGCGGCCGCGGTTCGTGCGGGCCGTCGGAACGGATTCAGCGGGTCTCGTGGAATGTGACCCGCTTGCGTACGACCGGGTCGAGCTTCGTCAGTTCCAGACGGTCCGGCGTGTTGCGGCGGATGCGTGCCAGGGCCGCTTCGATGCCGATGCGGTCGATGGTCTTCATTCCTTTGACACTGACGGTCAGCGTGACGTGACGGCCGAGCGAGGGAACCCAGTACCGCTTGGTCTGCAGGTTCGGGTTGAAGCGTCGGCGTGTTTTCCTGTGCGAGTGGGATACACGGTTGCCCGTTGAGGCGCGCGTGCCCAGAATTTGACATTGTTTGGACATGGATGCCAATATATCATAATGATAATCATTATCAAAAAGAAAGGCGATCATGAGTCATCCGACATTGCAATCACGGGGAAACGCGGATACGGCGGTGGTGCTGCTGACGGGCGCCGATCGGCTGAGTCTGGACTCCGTGGCGTTCTCCCTGGCCGACTCGTATGCGTCCGTATGCGCGATCTCGTACGATGTGCGCCCGAATGACGAGGCGGATGCCGGTCTGAGCATCGTCAGGCGTGTCAGCCGCCCGGTGGGGCAGGGCGTCGGGGTGGGCGACGCGGAAATCTTCGATCTGTCGGATTGTTGTCTGAGCTGCTCGGTCAAGCACGACGCGGGCGGGACGCTCGCCTCTCTGCGAGGTCAGGCCCGTGTGTTCCTGGTGAGTCTTCCGGTGGGACTGGAGGCGACGCCGGTCGCCCAGTATCTCGAAGACATGATGCGCCTTGATTCGTGGGGTGATGGCATGGGCGTCGCGGCCGTGGTCAATGCGGTCGGTCTGGACGAGTTCGAGGAGCGGTTCTTCGACGACGACCGTCTGTGCGTGTATGGCACGGGTGACGAGGATGGCGTATTCGACGAGCGGTCGACCGGCGCGGTGGTGTCGCGCCTGATCCGGGAGGCGACGCATGTCCTTGAGCTGCCGGTGGTCGGCCGGGGCTGCCTGTCGCGGCATGTGGATGCCGACGGCGAATGCGCGTGCCGCGACATCATCCGCGCCGTGGCCAGGCGGGACGCCGTGGTGGTCGAGGATGCCCATGAGGCGGACCTGTGCGACATAGCCGGCCTGTATGAAGTCGAGTCGTCCGTCGGTGCGTGATCGGCCGCGCGACACGCCCATTTGATAACGATAATGATAATAAATCTCAATAACGTGTATACTGTGAACCGAAAGAACGGGAGAAAGCCCGTCATCATCCGGAGAGGAACGGAATAACAAATGCAGATTTCATCTATCATCAGGCGCGCCGTCGCGGGTGTGGCGGCCGCCTCTATGCTGGTGGCCGTCGCGGCATGCGGAACGAGCAAGGACAACAAGACCGCCGGGGGAGAAGGCGGCGGCACCATCGAAGTCGTCGCCAGCATCAACCAGTGGGGCTCCGTCGCCAAGGACCTCGGCGGCTCCCACGTCGACGTCACCAACATCATGACGAAGACCAACGTCGAAGCGCACGACTACGAGCCCACCAGCCAGGACGTCGCGAAGTTCGGCACCGCGAAGGTCGCCGTCGTGAACGGCGCCGACTATGATCCGTGGGCGTCCAAGGCCGCATCCGCGACGAAGGCCACGCTGGTCACCGCAGCCGAAACCGCCGGCATCAAGGAAGGCGACAACCCGCACGTCTGGTTCTCCGCCAAGGTGCGCAACAACACCGCCGACGCCATCACCGCGGCCTATCAGAAGGCCGACCCGAGCCACAAGGACGACTACGCCAAGCTCAATAAGGAATGGCACGCCAAGGAGGATCAGCTGGAAAGCAAGATCAAGGACGCCTCCGCCAAGACCAAGGATGTGCCGTACGCCGCGACCGAATCCGTCGCGTGGTACCTCGCCGACGACCTGGGCATGAAGGACGCCACCCCGACCGGCTACGCGCAGGCCTCCGCCAACGAGAGCGAGCCCACCCCGTCCGACATCAAGGCGTTCCAGGACGCCCTCAAGGGCGGCTCCATCAAGATGCTGGTATTCAACACGCAGGAAGCTAACTCCACCACCGATCAGATCACCGGTGCCGCCAAGAGCGCCAACGTCCCGATCGTCGAGCTCACCGAGCAGATGCCGAAGGAATACACCAACCTGCTCGATTGGATGAGCGCCCTCGTCGACCAGTTCGCCAAGGCGTGATGCCGGCGCGCTGATTCTATCTCTATCTATATCTTCTTCAGCGGCGGGGCCTCCTTGCGGGGGCCTCGCCGCTTCTGCGCATGGAGGGGCATCATTCCGTGATGGGCTCTTCGGAGCAGTCTCCGATTGCTCCGCGACGGGCTCCGGGGAGCGAATCATCCGATTCGGCCGGGCTGGAATGGCGTCATTTTCACGATGTGGATGCCGTTTCGTCTGATGGATGATCTGGCTGTCACTGTGCGCGGGTACCGTCACTGTGCGAGGGCTCGCACAGTGACGCGGGCGGTAGAAATCCTTATTTTCCAATGATTTCCGTGACGCAGTCACGCTGCGAGGGCACGCACGGTGACGGTACCCACGCACAGTGACGCTTGACCCGTGTAACAGTTGAGCTCGTCCGCGATGGAACTGCGAAATCCCGCCGGACGCATATACGGGCAAGATGATGGACACGCCGGCCGTATCCGGATTCACGCGGCGGGTGCACGATCATCGTCATCGGCCGAACATGCGTCTTATGGGAGACACGCCCAAATGCGTCGCAGGGCTGCCGGGGAGGACGGTTGGGATGGTGAAATCCTGCGATTGTTGTTTTCTATGCGTGGCAACCCTGCCGTGTACACGGGCGACGACCGTCACGGCGATTGTCCGGAACCCATGAAGGGCCGGATGGCCGGCTACCGCTGCAGTGTGCGCAGCATGCCCATGGCCTCCTTCGCCGTCAGGGACGGCACGTAGGCGCGGACGACCGCCAGCCCGATTTGGGCCAGCACGGCCGGATCGGGATAGCAGATGTACACCGGCTCCTCGGTCGGCTGGAACTTGCGTTTGAAATTGAACAGCGAGTGGAATCCGTATGCGGGCTCCATCCAATCCGCCACGATCTGCAGCGCATGCTGCAGCATGACGGTGCCGGTATCCATATGTCCGGTCTCGTCGGCATTGTCGCGCTGCGGGTTCATGCCGGCCAGCGGCGCGGCGGACAGGCTCATGAACTCGACGGCGCACTCGGGGTGCTCCAGCCCCTCGTCACGCAGCCGCTCCGCCATGCGCGCGATCAGGAACTCCATGATGCCGTTCGGACTGTCGGTGCGATGCCGCATGAAATCAAGCGTCCAGCCGATGATGCGCCCGTCGCGCCACGTCGGCAGCCAGCTGGTCACGCCTAGCACCGTCCCTTCGGCGTCGATCGCGTACAGGATGCGCACGCGCGGGTCGTGCAGCTCCTCGACGCCGCCCAGCGTGAACTTCATCTCCGGCAGCGCCTTGAGCTGCGCCCACTGCTCGGAGATCTCCTCGATCTGTTCGCGTATGTCGTTCGGGGCCTCGTTGAAGGTCGACATCACGTCGCTGATGCCGGAACGTTTCGCCTTGTTGATGGCGGTGCGGATGTCCTGCCATTTCTTGCCGGTCGTCTTCCATTGCCGGGGATCGACCACCATCTCGCTGCCGACCTCCAGCGAATACCAGCCCATGGCGGCAAGCTGGTTATAGCACGGGCGACCATGACTGCTGCATGCTGAACCGAGCGAACTCGCGCAGGTCGGACGACCATTCGCCACGGTCGCCGAACGGGCCCGTGGTCGTCAGCGCGATGCCGTGGATCACCCGGTATGCCATGGCCGACCGTCCGGTGGCGGAGAACCAGTAATGGTTGCCCTCCCACGTGGTCATGAAGCTCATCGACTCGCCATCCAGCTCCACCAGGCGGCCGGCGTTGGCGCGGGCGCGTCCGTCGACCAGCAGGATCTCACGCATCCATCGGACCGCGACGACCAGCACCACAAGCCAGAAAACCAGTCCCACGGCCTGATCGACCACCGATGCGGCCACGGTGCGCGGCAGGAACGACGGCCTGCTGCGGTTGAGGAACCCGATGGGAATGAACCGTGACGGCAGCTCATGCATCAGGCCATGCCATGTCGCCGGAGGCCGGAAATCGCCGGGGCGCAACAGTCCGAAGCCCAGATACGCCGCGATGCAGACGGCCAGGGCGATGACGACCGCCGCGCTGCCTCGCCGCAGACGCCCCGCGTCCGTGCGGATCGGGAAGTGGCGCATGGAGCAGGCGACGGCGATGGCGAACACCATCGGCAACAGCACGTTGGCGATGCTCGCCGGAATCGCGCCGTGCAGCAGCAGGGAACGCAACCCCTGCGGCGCGTGAGACAGAGGCGCCACGAAATAGTACAGCATCGCGATGCAGGATTCCCCCAGCCCGACGATGATGAACGCCCACGCGGCGAGACGCCTGCCACGATACAGGCCCCAGGTCATGATGAGCATCACCGCGGTCGGCAGCAGGGAACGCAGGACCGCCCCAGGCATGGACACCCGCAGCAGATTGAACTGGAAGAAGCAGTCGGTGCGGGCCATGCCGGCAAGGCAGGAGGCGAGCTTGCCGTCATCGGGTGAGGCCGGGCTCATAATCAGTCCCAATGAGCTCAACGGGCCGATATGGGTTGGTGAGGAGATTGCGATGATCGGGCCGAGCGTGAGTACCAGCGCGATGGCCGCGAACACGCGACGGGTCTCGTACGACGTGCTCAGCTGCCAGTGCAGCGGATCCGCCGCCGAAGTGTCGTCCAGCTGTCGGACGGTCTTCCGCTTGGATGCCAGCGCGCCCAGTACATGGCCGAATCCCGCCGCCGCGAGCAGGCAGTAGTCACCGGGATTACCACTGAACATCACAACCATGATAATGGACACATAGCCGATCAGACGGATGCGTCGCCTCCACAGGCGGCGGGTGAACGCGCTGGCCGCCATCATCGCGCCCACGCCCAGCGTCAGCGGGCTGAGCGCGAAACGGATGCGGCCCACCACCGGAGTGCCCTGCAACAGTTGGGCGATGCCTCCGCACAGCAGCAGTCCCAGGGCCGTCCCGGCGAGCGTGCAGATGAAGGCCGCCGTCAGGGTGCGGCGGCGGCCCAGCAGCGTCTCGGCGATGGAGAACATCACCAACAGCGCGATCGTGTCGACGAGCAGCTGCAGGATTCCGCGTGTCAGCAGCAGCGTGGCCAGCAGATGCAGCAGGTTGAACTCCTGCAGGCTGGTGCGCAGGCTGCGCAGAGGCAGTGGACGGCCGGCCAGCGCGAAGCCGATCCACATGGCGATGTTGAGCCCCGCGAACGTGCAGGACAACGTCACTGCGAGGCGATGCCCGTGAATCCAGACGCTCACGTCCTGCACCAAGGCATGCATCCTGCCGTGGGTACGGCATTTGCGGCGGCTTTCTTTGCCGCTCTCCGGTTCGACTTGCGTGTCGCTCATTGCAGAACCTCGATTCTCGGATAGTCGGACCATGTCAGGCCCGTTTCGCCCAGACCCCAGCGGTGCGCGCACAGCCAGGGGACGGCCGCCTCCAATGTCGCGTTGACGGAATGCCAGTCATGGCCGGTGTCAGGCACGACGATCTTCACGACGTGCATGCCGGCCTTGACACCGGCCTGGCCGTTGACGATGACGTTTTTTATGGATCTCGCGTCGCGCTTGCCCGCCCCCAGAATCATGATCTGGTTGGAAGGCGCGTGGTCGGCGATGGCGTTGGCCGGCACTTGAGCCTCATAGGCGCTGCGGTCGCCGTTGAAATATTCGGCGACCATATGCTCCACGGATCCGGCGGTGGGCTTCAGCTCGCCGTCCACGGCGATGATGGAGCCGAATATGTCCGGGTGCCGCGGTCCCAACTGGGTGGCACACGTGCCACCCTGCGAGAACCCGCCGATCGCCCAATCCCGCGCCTGCCGGGACACGGGCAGATGCGCTTTGATCCACCGTGGCACGTCGACGGTCAGATACGTCTCCGCGCGTCCGACCTTGGTCGTGTCGGCGCACAGGCTGTTCACCGTGTTGTCGCCGTTCTGGTCGGGCGAGATGACGATGGGCGCCAGACCGTGATGCGCCTTCGCATACTGGTCCAGGATCGCGGCGATGCCGCTGGCCGAGAACACGCGGTCCGGATTGCCCGGCTGCCCGGCGAGCATGACGAGTACCGGCAGCTCTGGCGGTGTGTCGCTCAGGGCGGCTGGCGGCATGTAGACGGCCGCGGTACGCGCGCGGAATCCGGAGGCTGTGTTGGATATGTCCACCGAATAGACCTTGCCGTGCGCGGCGGCGGGCGGCAGTTTGCCATCGAGCACCTCTCGCAGCCATTCATCGACGGTCAGGGTCCCCTTCTGCATGTGCGACGTGCTGAGCGGATGATATGACGAATAGCCGATCAGCGAGCCGATGGTCTGATACTCCGTAAATCGAGTCGATACGGAGCGCGGTGGAGACCAGCACGAATGGGATGAGCACCGCGGCCATCAGGCGCCGTGCGCGCCGGGCGTGCACGATGGTCGTCACCAGCAGTCCCAACAGCGCGCAGCACGCGGCCGCAGCCATGATGACGGGCCAGCCCAGCGATACGCCGAATACCATGAATTTTTCGGAAAGCAGCCACATGACCAGCAGGCCGAAGCCACCGCAGACAAGCATGATGGGCACCTGCCTCGCCAGCTTGGACCGATCGCTCCTGAAGACCTGCCACAGCAGCAATATCGCCACTCCCACGCCGACAATCACCCATATCGTGGTTGGCAACGGGCCTGAGACGAGTCGTATATGCAGTAACCTCGTCACCCAACTCGGCAACGATTCCATGCGATCATCCCCCTTGTAAGTGTCATCGGTTGATATTACCCGGTATGACCCGGCGCCTTTCGTCCGTCTCAGGGATGATATTGCCCGATGCTGTATACGGGGCCCACTTATGCGGATCATGCGGGGCTCTTCCGCGCGGATTCCAACGGGCGGCGAGTGGCCCATACGGGTCTCAGACTGGTCTCATACGGGGAGATTCAGGGAAATATCAGTGAACGTGATGTACCATTGTCGTCGTTTCTTTACTAGAATGTCATTCGGTATTCATCATGGCGGCGCATGGCCGTTCCCTTCCGCGCGTGACGTGGCGGAAGAACCATGATGACGTGTATATGGCCGATAACGAATTGGGCATGGGTCGGATGGCGCCATGCGAATCACACGAAGTGCGGGTATATGAGCGACGAAATAAACGACAAGAACGACGACGGTACGAACGTGGCCGATGCCGTCAGCCCGTCCGGCGAGATCGAGGTGCTGGATATCAAGCGGGCCGACTCCTCTTCCGGCAGGAACGGCGGCAAAGGCGGCAGAAACGGCGGTCGCCGTGAGTATAAGCCGTTCCCCGGCTGGCTGTACGGTGTCCTGTTCGTGGTGTTCGACATGGCGGCGGTCGCTGCGCTGCAGTGGGGCGTCAGCCAGTCCGGCACGCGCGTGCAGCTGTCCAGTCCCGTCGTGGGCTGGGGTTTCGTGTCGAAGATGTGGACCAAGGGCAACTTCGTGTTCGTGCTGAACCTGCTGCTCATCGGCGCGCTGTATCTGGCGCTGCTCATGCTGTTCAACCGGTTCTGGATAGCCACGCCGGTGCTGCTGGCCGTGGCCATCATCGTGGGCGTCATCGAGCATTTCAAGGTGTCCATACGCTATGAGGCGATTCTGCCGTCCGACCTGGGCTTCCTCGGCTCGAATACCGGCAATCTGATGAGTTTCACCCCTCCGGGGGCCCATTGGATCATCCTCGGCGCACTCGCGGTGTTCCTGGTGTTCGTCGCACTGTTCGTGGTGCTCAACCATGTCGATGGCCGGCATGGTCGCATGATCCGTTTCGACAACAAGGGGTTGGCCGCCGGAATCCGTCTGATGGTGTTCCTGCTGCCGTCGTTGTTCTTCGGCCTGTACTGTGACCAGGTCAGCACTGTCGGCTCGTGGGCGAACGGTTTTTCCAAGGCCCTGGGCGACACTCCTTCGATGTGGGATTCCGTGTATGACGCGCAGCGCAACGGTCCGCTGGTCTCGTTCACCCGGCAGCTCAACCCGACGATCATGGATGAGCCGAGCGATTACAGCGAGGCCACGATGAAGGAGGTCGTCAAGAGGTACGAGGCCGCCGCCGAGAAGATCAACGCCTCGCGCACGAAGAACATGACCGATTCGACGGTGGTCTACGTGCTGTCCGAATCGTTCTCAGACCCCGCGCGCGTACCCGGTGTGAAGCTCAACAAGGACGCCATTCCGGAGGTCCGTGCCATCAAATCCGGCACGACCAGCGGTCTGATGCTGTCGTCCGGATACGGTGGCGGCACCGCGAACCTGGAGTATATGGGATTGTCGGGCCTGAGCATGGCGAATTTCGACTCGTCTCTGACCAGCCCGTACCAGCAGCTGGTACCGGGGCAGCATTGGACGCCGACGATCAACCAGATGTGGGGGGCTCCGAAGAACTCCATCGCCTTCCACCCGTATGAGCCGTCGATGTATTCGCGCGCGACGAACTACAAGAAGTTCGGATTCGCGCATTTCTACACGCTGCAGGGCGACGACATCATCAAGCATCGGGACAAGATCGACCGTTCCCCGTACGTGTCCGACAAGGCCACGTATCAGAGCGCGTTGGAGGACATCAGCTCGACCGATTCGAACCAGTTCATCCAGATCATCACGATGCAGAACCATATGCCGTACAACGACTGGTATGCCGACAACGAGTTCAAGGCCACCGCGGCCGACGGCGCCGATTCCCTCGGCTCCGACGAAGTGACGGCCATCGACACGTATGCGAAGGGCGCGAGCATCACCGATACGGAGACGAAGAACTTCCTCGATGAGCTCAACAAGCTCGACAAGCCGGTGACGGTCGTGTTCTATGGCGACCATCTGCCGGGCATCTACGAAACCGCCAGCCAGGATACGAACAATTCGCTGGCGCTGCATTTGACGGATTATTTCATATGGTCCAACAAGGCGTCCGGCTCGCAGGGCAAGAAGGTCGACAACAGCGTGTACTCGTCGCCGAACTATTTCGTGGCGCAGACTGCGGAGCACATGAACGCGAAGGTGTCGCCGTACCTGGCGTTCCTGACGCTCATGCACAAGAAGGTCTCCGCCATGGAGCCGCCGGTGGTCAACAAGATCCAGGGATGGGACCGCATCCCCGAGGGGCAGGATATCTATCTTGACGCGGCGGGCAACCCGATGGCCGAGGACGAGTTCGACGAGCAGACCAAGCAGCTGATGACCGATTACAAGCTCATCCAGTACGACATCACGGCCGGCAAAAACTATCTGAAAGACACCGACTTCATGGATCTGCCGTAAGGCCTCACAAAATAGCAATTGCCCCCGCTACTAGCGGGGGCAATTTCATAGGCATGCCATACACGGCTTTTTACCGCCTGAAGTGAGTTGTGTGGTGCAGATGCAAGGCGCGGAATGCGACGGACGTACGATGGTACTTCGAGCGCTCCGCAACGCAGCAGATGCGCCGCACAACTCACTTCAGCGCTTTGGCACCGATGTCGTGGCGGTAAAACATTCCCTCCGTGTCCAGCTTGTCGATGATTGCGTAGACCTTGTCTTGGGCGGACTTGAGGTCGGGGGCGGTGGTTTCGATGAGGAGGACGCGTCCGGAGGAGGCGACGAGGCCTTGGTCGCTGTTGGAGACGCCGGCGTAGTAGACGTGGGAGGCGTCGTCGACGGGGATGGAGGGGATTTTGGCACCCTTGATGACGTTGACGGGGTAGCCGTTGGAGGCGAGGACGACGCCGAGGGTGGCGTTGTCGCTGTCCCAGGTGAAGGCGGGGGTGCCGCCGTCGAGGATGGCGCTGATGGCTGCTCCGAGATCGCTGGTGAGCTTGGGGAGGACGACTTCGGTTTCGGGGTCGCCGAAGCGGGCGTTGAATTCGATGACCTTGGGGCCGTCGGCGGTGGCGATGAGGCCGGCGTAGAGGATGCCGGTGAAGGGGGTGCCTTCGGCGGCCATGGCTTCGACGGTGGGGCGCACGATGGTGTCGATGGCGGTGTCGATGACGTCCTGGCCGATCTGGGGAACGGGGCTGTAGGCACCCATGCCGCCGGTGTTGGGGCCTTCGTCGTTGTCGTAGGCGCGCTTGTGGTCCTGGGAGATGGGCATGGGCCAGAATTCGGTGCCGCGGACGAAGCTCATGAGGGAGAATTCCTGGCCTTCGAGGAAGTCTTCGATGACGACCTTGGCGCCGGCCTTGCCGAAGCGGTGGTCGATGAAGATGTCGTCGAGAGCGGTGATGGCGGTGTCGACGTCCATGGCGACGGTGACACCCTTGCCGGCGGCGAGTCCGTCGGCCTTGACGACGATGGGGGCGCCGTGTTCGCGCACGTAGGCGACGGAGTCTTCGAGGTTGTCGAAGGTGCGGTATTGGGCGGTGGGGATGTTGTGGCGGGCCATCAGCTGCTTGGCGAAGTCTTTGGAGCCTTCGATCTGGGCGGCGGCCTTGTTGGGGCCGAAGGCCTTGATGCCGGCCGCGGCGAAGTCGTCGACGAGTCCTTCGATCAGGGGGACTTCAGGGCCGACGAACGCCCAGTCGTACTGGTTGTGCTGCATGAAGCTGATGAAGGCGGCGTGGTTTGATTCGTTGATTTGGGTGGTGCGGATGCCGTCCAGTTCCATGCCGGGGTTGCCGGAGGCGACGGTGACTTCGCTGACGCTGTCGCCGCGCAGCAGCGCGTGCGCGATGGCGTGTTCGCGTGCGCCCGAGCCGATGACCAAGACTTTCTGACCCATGATGTGTCCTTTCTTCAGGCCCCGCTGGCGGGGCTGTCCGTTGCAGACGGACTGGGGGGCTTGCCGGCCACCCCCGGATTCGCTTGTGACCGCACTCCCCATCAGTGGGGAGTGCGGGAGTGGATGCTTACTTCAGCGTGATCTGCGTGCCGTCGGTGTCGGGGACGATCGTGCCGATCGCATATCCGGCTTCGCCGTTGTCCTTGAGCAGGGCGAGCGTCTCGTCGGCGCGTTCGGCGGAGACGGCGAGCACCATGCCGATGCCCATGTTGAAGATGTTGTACATCTCCTTGTGGTCGATGTCGCCGGCGCGTTCCAGGACGTCGAAGATGGGAAGGACGGGCCAGGATCCGAGCGTGATGTCGGCGGCGAGGCCGTCGGGGATCATACGGGGGATGTTCTCGATGAAACCGCCGCCGGTGATGTGGGCGACGCCCTTGACGACGCCTGCCTTGAATAGGGGCTTGAGTGTCTTGACGTAGATCTTGGTCGGGGTGAGCAGCACGTCGCCGAGCTTGGCTCCGCCGAGTTCGGGGAGCACGGTGTCGACGGTATAGCCGGCCTGCTCGAACAGGGCCTTGCGCACGAGGGAGAAGCCGTTGGAGTGCACGCCGGTGGATGGCAGTCCGATGAGCACGTCGCCGGCGGTGATGCCGGAGCCGTCGACGATGGCGGACTTTTCGGCCACGCCGACCGCGAATCCGGCCAGATCGTATTCGTCTTCGTCATACATGCCGGGCATTTCGGCGGTCTCGCCGCCGATCAGACCGGCATCGGACTGCACGCATCCGTCGGCCACGCCGGAGACGACCTGTTCGAGCAGCGCCGGATCGTTCTTGCCGCAGGCGATGTAGTCGAGGAAGAACAGCGGCTCGGCGCCTTGGGCGGCGATGTCGTTGACGCACATGGCCACGCAGTCGACGCCGATGGTGTCGTGCTTGTCGACCATCTTGGCGACGACGAGCTTGGTGCCGACGCCGTCGGTGCCGGAGATCAGCACGGGCTCCTTGTAGCCGAGGGACGCGAGGTCGAACAGGCCGCCGAAGCCGCCGATGCCGCCGACGACGCCGGGACGGTTGGTGCGGGCGACGTGCGATTTGATGCGCTTGACGACCTCGTAGCCGGCTTCCACGCTGACACCGGCGTTTTCATATGCTTGTGGCATGACGTACCTTTCTTGGATGATGCTTGTTGGGTTGTGTCGGGATTGGGATTGGTCTGTGGTGCTGGAACGCCTTTATTGCTGCGTCGGCGCAGTGGTGTACTCGTTGCCTTCGTACTTGCTCTTGTAGAGCGCGAATTCGGGCAGACGGACACGGTCCTCGGGGGTGAGGGACTTGAGGAAGTCGGTCTCGTAGTCGTCGAGCGCGGTCGGGTAGTCGCCGTTGAAGTAGGCGACGCACAGTCCGCCGTAGGGTGCCTGCGCGTTGAGGCCGATGGATTCGACCAAGCCGTCGAGCGACAGGAAGGCGAGGGAGTCGGCGCCGATGAAGTCGCGGATCTCCTCGACGGATTTCTTCGCGGCGATCAGCTCCTTGGTGGTGGAGATGTCGATGCCGTAGAAGCACGGGTATTTGAGCGGCGGCGAGCTGATGCGCATGTGCACTTCGGCGGCGCCGGCTTCCTTGAGCAGCTGGACGATGCGCTTGGACGTGGTTCCGCGCACGATCGAATCGTCGATGACGATGACGCGCTTGCCGCGCACGACACCGCGGACGGCGGACAGTTTCATGCGCACGCCCTGCTCGCGCAGCTCCTGCGTGGGCTGGATGAAGGTGCGGGCCACGTACTGGTTCTTGATCAGGCCCATTTCGTTGGGCAGGTGCGCGGTCTCGGCGTAACCGGACGCGGCGGACAGCGACGAGTTGGGCACGCCGATGACCATGTCGGCGTCGACCGGGGATTCCTCGGCCAGGCGCGCGCCCATGCGCTTGCGGGCGGAGTGCACGTTCACGCCGTAGATGTTGGAGTCCGGGCGGGCGAAGTAGATGTATTCCATGGAGCAGATGGCCAGCTGCGTCTTGTTGGTGTACTGCACGATCTTGTAGCCGTGGTCGTTGACCACGATGATCTCTCCGGGGCGGATGTTGCGTACCAGTTCGGCGCCGACGACGTCGAGAGCGCAGGTCTCGGAGGCGAGCACGTAGGCGCCGTTCTTCATCTTGCCGAGGGACAGCGGTCGGAAGCCGTTCGGGTCGAGCGCGCCGATCATCGCGTCCTCGGTCATGATGAGGTAGGCGAACCCGCCGTGCACGGTGTTGAGCGCCTCCTTGAGCTTGTCCATGAAGGTCGGCTTGGAGGAGCGGCGGATCAGGTGCATGAGCACTTCGGTGTCGGAGTTGGAGTGGAAGATCGCGCCTTCGTCCTCCAGCTTGCGACGCAACGACACGCAGTTGGTGAGGTTTCCGTTGTGCCCCAGCGCCACGTCGCCGTCGTGGAACCGGAAGATGAACGGCTGGATGTTGTCGGTGGTGCCCGATCCGGCGGTGGCATAACGCACGTGGCCGATCGCCTTGTCGCCGGTGAGCCGTCCGATCTCGCGCTCGTCGCCGAACACCTGGGTCAGCAGTCCGAGGCCGCGGTGCCCGATGAGATGGCCGTGGTCGTTGGAGACGATGCCGGCGCCTTCCTGACCGCGGTGTTGCAGTGCGTGGAGTCCGAAATACGTCAGGCGGGCGGCGTCCGGGTGGCCCCATACGCCGAAGATGCCGCATTCTTCGTGAATGTCTTCGAGTTCAGCTGACAAGCCAAAGCTCCTTCCAAAACATGGGGGACAGGGGATTCGCTACCTATCCACAGTACCAATCGGCGGCTACATCCGCGCTCGGGGGTGTGGCAGATGGGCCTCATGGGCGGCGACATACTATCGAACATATGTCTCATAATGATTGTACTCTGAAACGAAAGCGCGAAAGGGGGTGGTGACGATGGTTCGGGGCGAGCATGTGTATCTTGCCATAGACCTGAAGTCTTTTTACGCTTCCGTGGAGTGCCACGACCGTGGTCTCGACCCGCTGCGCACGCATCTGGTGGTGGCGGATGAGGAGCGTACGGACAAGACCATCTGCCTGGCCGTGTCTCCTTCGCTGAAGGCGTATGGCATTCCCGGACGCGCACGTTTGTTCGAGGTTCGGCAGCGCTTGGCATCGGTGAACGCCGAGCGGGCGATGCTGGCTCCTGGCGGACGGCTGTCCGGTGAATCCTGTGATTCTCAGGATCTTGAACATTCCCCGAGATTGAAGGCGTCGATGGTGATCGCCAAGCCGCGAATGGCGCATTATCTGGAGGTGAGCGGCAGGGTGTACGGCGTGTACCTGCGATATGCCGCGCCCGAGCACATCCATGTCTATTCGATCGATGAGGTGTTCATCGATGCCACGCCCTATCTGCGCGCGCTGGGCATGGGCCCGCACGAGATGGCGAGGGCCATCGTGCGTGACATTCTCGCGCAGACGGGCATCACCGCCACGGCTGGCATCGGCACCAACATGTATCTGGCGAAGGTGGCGATGGACATCGTGGCCAAGCACATGCCCGCCGATGAGGATGGCGTTCGTGTGGCGGAGCTTGACGAGATGTCGTATCGGCGACTGCTATGGAACCATCGTCCGCTTACGGATTTCTGGCGGGTCGGTCGCGGCTATGCCCGGAAGCTTGAGCATGCCGGCCTGCTGACCATGGGGGATGTCGCCCGATGCTCGATCGGCCGGGCCTCCGACTACTACAACGAGGATCTGCTCTACCGCATGTTCGGCAGGAACGCCGAACTACTCATCGACCATGCGTGGGGCTGGGAGCCGTGCACGATCGCGGACATCCAATCGTATGAGCCGGATGCGCACAGCATCAGCAGTGGGCAGGTGCTCACCGGGCCCGCCGACTATGCCACGGGACGGCTCATCGTCAAGGAGATGGCGGACGCGCTCGCCTTGGATCTTGTCGGCAAGCGGGTGCTGACGAATCGTCTGACGCTCGCGGTCGGCTACGACATCGGCAGCCTTGACTCGATCAAACTGGATTCCTGCGCGGATTCGGCGATGAAACGGGCCTCCGATCAGGCGGGCAAGAGCTATCGCGGGCCGGTGTCCGTCGACCGGTATGGGCGGCGGGTCCCCAAGCCGGCCACCGGGTCGATCGGACTGGGGGAGTTCACCTCGTCTTCCACTCGCATCCGTGAGGCGATGACGATGCTGTACGAGCGCATCGTGGATCCGCGTCTGTTGGTGCGCCGGCTCACCGTCATCGCCGATGATGTGGCCACGGCGAATGAGCTTGCGGCTGGCAAACGCTACGAGCAGCTTGATCTGTTTTCCCGGATCGATTCGTCCGCGGAGGAGGGGGACAATGGCCATGTCGGCATTTCGAACAGTGATGTGCGGCGTGAGCATGACATGCAGACTGCATTGCTGGAGGTCAAGAGGAAATTCGGCCGCAATGCCGTCATCAAGGCGATGGACATGGAGGACGGCGCCACCGGCCAGGACCGCAATCGGCAGATCGGAGGCCATCGTGCATGAGCGTATCGAGCGTATTGCGCTATCGGGCGTGAAAAGGAGTCCATATGGCATTACATGAGACGCATAAATATGACGACATCATCGATATGCCGCATCACGTGTCGCGCAGGCATCCGCAGATGTCCCGTCGTCAGCGGGCCGCCCAGTTCATGCCGTTCGCCGCGTTGACCGGCTACGAGCGGGTCATCGAACAGGCCGCATGCGATGCCGAGGCTGCCGTGGCCCGGGCCGACGCCGCCGGCGACACCGATTTCGGCGCCTGAAACGGGGCTTTACCCAAAGCTGATATTCACCCGCGTCACGAGCGACGCAAGGATAATGGAATAGTCATCCACATGGTCATAGGAGGTTCATCATGATCGATCACATCGGACTGTTCGTCGCCGACGCCGCCAAGCGCGCCGATTTCTACGAGAAGCTGCTGGCGCCGCTGGGCTATGTCAAGAAGGTCGCATACCCGACTGCGGTATGCTTCGCCAACGACGAGGACGGCGACGGCATCTGGCTGGAATCGCCGAAGGACGGCAATCCGGTCGTGCCGTCACACGTCGCGTTCCGCGCCAAGACCGCCGACGCCATCAAGGCGTTCCATGAGGCGGGTCTCGCGGCCGGCGGCACCGACAACGGCAAGCCCGGTCCGCGCCCGAACTACGGGCCGGGCTACTATGCCGCGTTCGTCCATGATCCCGATGGCAACAACATCGAGGCCATGCTCAACGACTATCAGGCGTGATCCGACGGTTCCGGCCGGAATCATGCCGGTCAATGGTGCTGATGCTCCGGCGCGCGCGGTCGATGAAATCATCGACCGCGCTCCACCGGTAGTCGCAGGTGGATATGCCGAAGCTGATCGCGTATGAGGTTCCCGGCCCGCAGCCACGGGAGCGAATCCGGCTCGGCGGAACAGCATGTCGCCGATGCGTCCGTCGATGTCCTGCGGATTGCCCAGCAGGAACGGGCGGCGCTCCAAGGATGACAGGTCACCGGCGCCGATGGCGGTCTCATCCGGCGGCGTCCCGCCGCCGGCGAGATCCAGTCACAGCGAGTTCGCGATGACCAACACCATACGTTCCTGATAGAAATCCACCAGCTCCACGCCGGTCGGCATGCCGGTGAAATCCGCCACCGCCACATCGAGATTGCCGTCCGCCAGCCAATGCCGCAATTGATCGTTGCGCCCATCAGTTGTGCTCCGGCGCATATCATTCGGCTGAGGCTGACGATTCGCGGCGCCGTTCCTGTATCTCATCCCGGTCTGCCGGTTGGGCGCGTCGATTGCCCGGCACCGCCGTCCACGCCGCGATCGCGTCAGAGACCAGTGACCGTTTCATCCGCCATTTCAAGAGCGCCTGCGCTCTGGAAGGCCAGTCGGTAGGCTTCGATAAGCGCCGGCAGCCGCATCGAGGCGTTGGCCGGACTGGTGGAGGGGAGCGGAGTCATGCCGATGGTGATGCCGGTTGCGGCCAGTCGTGGTTCGATGAGTCTGCGATAGAGTTGCGCCGACTTCGCTCCGGTGGTGAATATGCGAGCGATCGGCGCATCGCGCAGCAGGGGCGTCAGATCGTTCGGCGTGGCGTTGCGGATGCTGGCGTCGCTGGCCCCGGTGATGTCGCAGGACGCGATGACATCCCACAAGGCGATATGGTGGCGCATCGCGAATGCGCGGCGGGATTGCAGCGAGTCGCCGGTGACATCAGACGGATCCGCCGGGTCGGCGAACAACGCCTGCATCACCGGCCAGAAGCGATTCTGCGGGTGCATATAGTAGAACGCCGCCTTCCGCGATTTCGGACTGGGCATCGACCCCAGTACCAGAATCCGCGATTCGCTGTCCCACACCGGGCCGAACCCATGCTCCACATGCTCGCTCATATCCCACATTGTACGTTCCCCGCCAATCACTGCTCCGGCCTTCGCCCCTTTCCGCCGGGCAGCCAAATCGGTGGCAAAGCGCATGATGCGCGCCCCTGTATTCGACGAGTCTTGTGCAGGCAGCGTTATCTTCGACTCGTCACCGCTGCCGTTCACGGTTGCTGTCAGGACATCGTCGCTGTCGTAAGGAGTGAATGTCGTTTTCATTTCGGTGTCATTTGCTTCGCGTAGTGAGAATGCGGCGCTGCATGGCAACATGGATCGGACGGCTTCGTGCAATTTCGCGGGAGATACTGGGGAATCGAACTTCTCGGTGATGTCATTGTCGTTCCCTTCTTATGCGGCTCGTGTTGATGCCGACCGGTGCATGATGGTTCGGCAACGTTGCCAGCACAAGGATCATAACCAAGCTCAGATATAGCATTATGTCGCAATATTTACGTTATACTTATTGTGTTGCTGATTGTGCATCGCTAATGTGTTGCATAATCGGTGAGAACCAGCTCGAATTCAGTCGACGACTGATGTCTCGTCGCGGTTTTGCCCATACATTTTGTAGACGTATGCCAGAACTGGATTGCATCAGATGCCACATGAATTGAGATGACGAGAGTATGAAAGAGAAAAGGTGAAAAATGCGCGCACGCGTCGACAAAGATGGCTCATCATTCAAGATGAGCCTGAAAGCAACAATCATTCTGGCGGTCGTCGTCGCCGTCATCTTTATGTTCGCCGGAGGATGGATTCGTGGTGCCATCACCAAGTTCTTCAATCCTCAACAGGAATTGACCAATGAAGTCGTCGTTAAGCAGCTGGAGAAGATTCAGGATCTTACCACGGCTAAGGAAACGGATTACGGCTTCGAGAAATACGAAGACGGTGGTATTGCATTCCTGAACAAGAAGCAGTTCACGATGTTCTACACATACGAGGTGCGCGCGGGGGTCGATCTGGCCAAGGCCCAGATAAAAATCGACAAGGACTCCAAAACAGTGTCTATCACGCTACCTGCACCGAAAATCCAGTCGGTGGCCGTCAATCCAGATTCACTGCGTTTCTTTGACAAGTCTGATTCCTTCTTTAACGCAGCGGATGTAGAGGACACTAAAGCTGCGATGGAAGACGCCAAGAAAAAGACCGAAGCTCGGCTAGACCGAACACAACTGCTGAAAATTGCCAATAAACAGGCTAAAGATGTCATCGAGCGCTTGTATGAGCCTACTGCTGAAGCCGGAATGTACACGGTGACCGTGACGACGACCAATCCCAAGTGATTGATACCCGATGACTAAGCACTTCGTGCACAGTATCACGTGCACGGTCACAACCCGTCATCAAACATGATACGAGAACACAGGAAAGAAAGGTGACAATATGGGAGATATAGCACAAGGCCAACAGGTCTCGAAGAAGCTCCCCGCCAAGCAGCTCATTCCGTATGTGCTGTTGGTGGTCGGCGCAGTGGCGATGGCGGTGTCGTTCTTCCTGCCGTTCGCCTCAGCAAAGGGCGATTATGCAGAATACCTGAAGCAGTATGGTGATCGGGTATACACCGCGGAAGCCGGTCTACACAACAAGGATGTGGTGGGGCTGTCGCTGCTGACATTCCTGCGCATCTACATCGCGGGTCTCCAGTCCGGGAAGCTGCTCGGCGGCATGTACCTGGAAGCTGTCATATGCATTACGCTCATGGCGGTCATCGCGGTGTCTTCGCTGCTTATTCTGCTGTTCGGAGTGTTGAAGAAGCCGATCGCGGCCATCGTATTCTCGGTGCTTGCTGTAGTCGCTTTCTATGCACTGCGTTGGGATTTTGACGATCGTGGCGTACTGCCTTCCTCGCAGTATGGATACGGAATCGCTGAGTATATCTATCCGATTTCGTTTGTCGTGGTTGTCGCCGGGGCGATTTGGTTCATGGTCAGCCGTCACATCGCGAAGACCGTGCATCAGCAACTGGCCAACAACACTACTAACAGCACTCCTGTTAACAGCGCTCCTGTGGCGAACGGTGCGGCGGTCGCAGAACCTGTCGCGCCCTCAAAGGCCGAGTAATTCATACCGCCGCGTATCGCGCGGAGGCCATACTTCATCAACAACAGGCTGGGGCGGGAACCCGAGAAGGTT
>OAWX01000299.1_pt1 | contig 33941 bp, 30 predicted proteins | sample 1495571 | NCBI WGS metagenome assembly OAWX01 (sample SAMEA2580265, study PRJEB22360) | human gut metagenome | biome: human gut; feature: human-associated habitat; material: faeces | place: Denmark | collected 2008/2010 | reverse complement strand
CTGGATTTTTTTGAAAATTTTTTTAAAAAGTGCTTGCATTCCTAAAAACATTCATGTATAATACAGCATGTTGTCACGATATTGGGCTTTCGCCAAGTGGTAAGGCACTGGATTCTGATTCCAGCATTTCGGGGGTTCGAATCCCTCAAGCCCAGCTAGAAACCTCTCGTAGTCATACGGGAGGTTTTTTTGTGCGAGTAGCGATGAGAATAAATGTAGAAAGGCAACAGCCATACTTGCACTGAAATTATTATGAAAGGGCTGGTGAAGCTGCCAGCATAGGTGTTGTTATGATAGAGTTAGGAAAAACACAGTGTCTTAACATTGTAAAGGTAACAGATTTCGGAGTATATCTTGGAACAGAAGAAGATAAAGTCCTTCTTCCTAAAAAACAGGTTCCAGATGATGTTGAAGTGGGAGATGCTCTCACTGTATTTGTTTACAGGGATTCAAGCGACAGACTTATTGCAACTACTAATAAGCCAAAGATTCAGCTTGGAGAACTTAAGAGACTTAAAGTATCACAGGTTACGGGTATCGGCGCATTTCTTGACTGGGGACTTGAAAAAGACCTTCTAATGCCATACAAGGAACAGACAACACATGTATCAGAAGGCTCAGAGTACCTTGTTGCTCTCTACATAGATAAGAGCGGCAGACTTGCAGCTACTATGAGAATTAACAAATATCTTGAAAAGTCAGACACACTTGTAAAAGACAGTGCGGTTACAGGTACTATAATAGGAATAACTCCAGATTACAGAGCGTATGTTGCAGTTGAAGATAAGTACGACGCATTTATTCCTATGTCAGAAGTATTTGAGCCACTTAGTGTCGGTGAGGTTATTCACGGACGTGTTTCAAGAGTAAGAGAAGATGGAAAACTTGTTATAAGTCTTAAGCAGAAGGCTTATATCCAGATGGACGAGGATTCAGTCCAGATATATGATACTATAATAAAGAAGGGTGGCAGTCTTGGATTTACAGACAAGGCAGACCCTGAGATTATCAAGAAACATTTTAATATGAGTAAAAATGCTTTCAAGAGAGCTGTAGGAAGGCTTCTCAAGGAAGGAAAAATTGAGATAACACAGGATTCAATAGTTCTTAAAAAATAGTTCTATGGAAATTAGCTTCTTTAATGAATATCTTGAATGAATATGACGATTGCGGTACAATATATTCAATGCGTTTGTAACGTAAAATATGTTGAAATAAGGAGATTATTATGCAGAAAGTAATCAGTACAGAAAAGGCACCAAGTGCAATAGGACCATATTCACAGGCAATTGAGATTAACAATATGGTATATACATCAGGAGTTATCCCTGTAATACCAGCTACAGGCGAGATAGCGGAAGGCGGAGTTGAGGCTCAGGCTGAGCAGGCATTTCAGAACCTCTGCAATCTTGTTGAGGCTTCAGGTTCTAAGGTGGAGAATATTGTTAAGACAACAGTATTTATTAAAGAAATGAATGATTTTGGTAAGATTAATGAAATCTACAAGAAATATTTTAAGGAGCCATTTCCAGCACGTTCATGCGTAGAAGTTGCTAGACTTCCTAAGGATGTTCTTCTTGAAGTGGAAGCAATTGCATGGAAGTAAGAAAAGTTAATGGCTTCTTTATTATATTTGTAATAGGTTATATTGGATTATCTGTTGTGTGTGCATCGATTATGGGATATGCACAGAATGCAGGTATCGCTGTGCCTGACTGGATTCAGTATGTTATGTCAGAAGGGATAATTCTGCTTATTGCAATTATATATATGATTGTTCAGAAGATTGACCCCATTACGGAGATTCCTTATAAAAGAATAAGTATTGTTGATATTGTTCTTTCACTTGTTGCAGGATATTGTCTTATTCCGGCAGTATTATTAATAAGTAATCTTAGCATGTTATTCTCAACCAATTATCTTGAGGAGGGAACAACAACACTGCTTACATATCCATTTGCGATGCAGGTTATATTGCTGGCAGTTATTCCGCCGCTTGTAGAAGAACTTATATTCCGAGGAATATTCTTTGGTTCATATAGGAAAGCCGGAATGACAGGTGCAGCACTAATGAGCGGATTATTATTCGGATGTTTTCATCTTAATATTAATCAGGCATTGTATGCATTTGTTATGGGAATTGTGTTTGCATATATGGTTGAGGCTACAGGTTCCTTGTGGTCGTCAGTTATTGCACATTTTGCAGTTAATACATATTCAATAGGAATTGTACAGCTTCTGAAGATGGCAGGCATGTATACCTCAGATGGCCAGTTATCGGGAGTGGCTGAAGGCGAAGCAGAACTTGCGGCGTCTACGGGTACTCTTGCAACAGTAATCCAGATGATTATACTTGCTGTTGTGGCTGCCGCATTTATGATGCTTGCAATTGTATGCATTAAGACTATGGCAAAAAGACATGGCAATCTTGAGAAAATCAGATTCAGTGGAATCAGATTATCTCATATAAAGAATTATTTTACGGCTCCGGTTGTTGTGGGAATTGTAATATGCGTGATGTATATGATAACCCTGGAATTAGCTGGTACCCTATAGATGCGATTGAGTAGGCATATTGCATTAGTGATGTTTGCAGATAAAAGCCTGATAAATTTGTACAATTTATACATAAGCGGACTTGCTATGGTAAATTTGCAAAAAAAACGCGGAAAAGATTTGTAAAAATGTCATGTGGTAAAAAAGTCCTATATAGTGTATTATAATCACATCAAAAGCGCAAAGGCGCATTTATATTAGGAGGATATTTAATAATGGCAAGTTTATCGCTTAAGAATGTTTGTAAAGTATATCCTAACGGTTTCGTAGCTGTTAAGGATTTTAATCTTGAAATTGCTGATCAGGAGTTCATCATCTTCGTTGGACCTTCAGGATGTGGTAAGTCTACTACACTTCGTATGATCGCAGGTCTTGAGGAAATCAGCTCAGGTGAGTTATGGATCGGTGATAAGATGGTTAACGATGTAGAGCCTAAGGACAGAGATATCGCTATGGTATTCCAGAACTACGCTCTTTATCCACATATGTCAGTATATGATAACATGGCTTTCGGTCTTAAGTTAAGAAAAGTTCCTAAGGCAGAGATCGACAAGGCTGTACATGAAGCTGCTAAGATTCTTGATATCGAGCACCTTCTTGATCGTAAGCCAAAGGCTCTTTCAGGTGGTCAGAGACAGAGAGTTGCTATGGGACGTGCTATCGTTCGTAGCCCTAAGGTATTCCTTATGGATGAGCCTCTTTCAAACCTTGATGCTAAGTTAAGAGTACAGATGCGTGTTGAGATTTCTAAGCTTCACCAGAGATTACAGACAACTATCATCTACGTAACACATGACCAGACAGAGGCTATGACACTTGGTACAAGAATCGTAGTTCTTAAGGATGGTATCATTCAGCAGGTAGATACACCTCAGAACCTTTACAATACACCTAACAACATCTTCGTTGCTGGATTCATCGGATCACCTCAGATGAACCTTATCGACGCAGAAGTTAAGGCTAACGGTTCACAGGTTGACCTTGTACTTTCTGATACAGTTACAATTACTCTTCCAGTTGAGAAGAGCAAGAAGCTTATCGATGGCAACTATGTTGGTAAGACAGTTGTAGTTGGTATCCGTCCAGAGGATGTTAAGGATGATGCAGAATTCATCGCTAAGAATGCAGATTCTAAGTTCACAGCTACAGTTAAGGTTTATGAGTTACTTGGTGCAGAAGTTAACCTTCACTATGAAATCGGTGATGTAACATGCACAGCTAAGGTAAATCCTCGTACAACAGCTAGACCAGGTGATGAAGTAACATTTGCTATGGATGTTGAGAGACTTCATGTATTTGATAAGGAAACAGAAATCGTTATCACACACTAATTATTAAATTAATCTTAATTATGAAGGGAAAATGCAATAAATTTGCATTTTCCCTTTTTTTTTTTGTCGTTTTGCTTTACAATAAGATAGAATATGTACGAATAAAAGGTAAGTGGTAGACAGAAAGGGATAACAATGATATCTAATAGAATTTTACAGACAACTGTAGATGGACTTAAGGCTATTTCACGAGTGGATTTGTGCATTGTGGATGCAGATAAGAATGTTGCAGCCAAGACTTTTGATAATGTTTCAGAATGCCTTGCGGATGCGATTAGCTTTATTGATTCGCCAGCAGAAAGTCAGGCAGTTAATGGTTTTCAGTTTTTTAAGGTTGAAGATGATGGCAATCTTGAATATATAATCATGGCAAGAGGAACAAGTGATGATGTATATATGGTTGGAAAGCTTACTGCATTCCAGATACAGAATTTACTTGTGGCATATAAGGAAAGATTTGATAAGGATAACTTTATCAAGAATCTTCTTCTTGATAATCTTCTTCGAGTTGATATGTATACAAGAGCAGAGAAACTTCATATTGAAACTGATGTTAAGAGAGTTGTATATATTATTGAGACTAAGCACGAAAAGGATACTAATGCTTTAGAGACAGTAAGAACTCTTTTTGCTAATAAAACAAGAGATTTCATTACAGCAGTTGACGAGAAGAGTATAATTCTTGTTAAGGAAGTTAAGGGTAATGAATCATATGAAGAACTTGACAAGACAGCAGATGTTATAATTGATATGTTAAGCACTGAGGCGATGAGTGCGGCACATGTTGCTTATGGTACAATTGTTAATGATATAAGAGAGGTTTCAAGATCTTACAAGGAAGCTAAGATGGCACTTGATGTTGGAAAGATTTTCTACAGCAACAAGAATGTTGTTGCTTACAACAGATTAGGAATAGGCCGTCTTATATATCAGCTTCCTATACCATTATGTCAGATGTTCATTAAGGAGATATTTGAAGGAAAGGCTCCTGATGATTTTGATGATGAGACTCTGTCAACAATTAACAAGTTCTTTGAGAACAGCCTTAATGTTTCAGAGACATCAAGACAGCTTTACATTCACAGAAATACACTTGTTTACAGACTCGATAAGATACAGAAGATAACCGGACTTGACCTCAGAGTGTTTGATGATGCAATAACATTTAAGATTGCTCTTATGGTAGTTAAGTACATGAAGTATATGGAAAGTAAAGATACATTTTAGTGATTTTTGGAGGAAATGATACATGATAATCATGGAAGATGTTACGAAGACATATTCCACTGGCGTTGCTGCGCTTAACGGAATTAATCTTCACATCCAGAAAGGTGAATTCGTATTTATAGTAGGTAAGAGTGGTTCAGGTAAGTCGACTCTTATCAAACTATTACTTAAGGAATTAGATCCTACATCAGGTAAGATATATGTTAATAAGAAATATCTCAACAAGATAACAAGAAAGAAGCTTCCATATCTTAGAAGAGATATTGGTGTAGTATTCCAGGATTTCCGTCTGTTACCAGACAGAAACGTATATGAGAATATCGCATTTGCACAGAAGGTAGTAGAAGCTCCTAACAGAAAGATTAAGTCAAGAGTACTTGCAATGCTTTCTATGGTAGGACTTCTTGACAAATACAAGGCTTTTCCTAATGAGTTATCAGGTGGTGAGCAGCAGAGAATCGCAATTGCAAGAGCGCTGGTTAACAAGCCGGCTATATTGTTGTGCGACGAGCCAACAGGTAACCTTGATCCTGCCAATTCTAATGAAATCATGAAGATTCTTAATCAGGTTAATAAGCAGGGAACAACAGTACTTGTAGTTACCCATAATATGGAGATAGTTCAGCAGATGAAGAAGAGAACTATTACTATGAGTGAAGGAAAGATTATCAGCGATCAGGAAAAGGGTGGTTATTTCTATGAAGATTAGGTCATTAGCATATCATATTAAAGATGGATTTAAGAATATCCATCGTAATAAGATGTTCTCACTGGCATCAATAGCAACAATTACAGCATGTATATTCCTTTTTGGAGTATTTTATTCTATAGTGGTTAATTTTCAGTATATGATTAAGAAGGCTGAGACAGAGGTATGTGTAACAGTTTTCTTTGATGAAAATCTCAGCGAGACAGATATTAAGAAACTTGGAGATGATATAAGCAAAAGAGAAGAAGTATCAAGAGTTGAGTATGTATCTGCAGAACAGGCGTGGGAAAATTTTAAGGGGGATTATTTCAAGGATTATCCAGAGCTTGCATATGGATTTCAGGATGATAACCCTTTAGCAAATTCAGCTTCTTATGAAGTGTATCTTAAGGATGCAAGCAATCAGGGTACACTGGTTAAGTACCTTGAGAATAAGGATGGAATAAGACAGGTTAACCGTTCAGAGGTTACAGCAAGCGGACTTGCCAGTGCAGCAAGACTTGTAAGTTATGTTGCAGTTGCGGTAATCGTTGTTCTTCTTGCGGTATCTATATTCCTTATTACTAATACAATCGTCATTGGTATTACAGTACGAAAAGATGAGATATCAATCATGAAATATATAGGAGCAACGGATGCATTTGTTAATGCGCCATTCTTCGTAGAAGGTATCGTTATAGGACTTATAGGTGCTGTTATTCCGGTAGCAATATTGAGATATATTTATGGTGGAGTTGTTAATTTTGTTCTTGGAAAATTCTCTGTTTTACAGAATATATTAGCATTTATGCCAGCATCAGAAGTATTTGAGGTACTTATTCCGGTAGCAGTTATTCTTGGAATTGGTATTGGTCTTATAGGAAGTTTCTTTGCTGTAAGAAAGCATGCCGATGTATAGTTTCGGATAGTTTTTGGGGGCTTTTGCAAACGGATGCAGAAGTCCCTGTTTGTTTTTAGAAAACATTTTAATTATGGTAAAGGAGTGGCTGTATGGAGAAAGCACTGTTTCGGAACAATTTAATAAAGAAAATAACAGCGGCACTCATGATTGTAATGCTGCTTATACCGTATTGTTTTGCACAGGTTACATTTGGAGATAATAAGTCGGATCTGAAGAATGCCCAGAACCAGCAGAATGATATACAGAATAAAAAGAAAGAAACAGAAGACAAGATTGCACAGCTTAAGTCGCAAAGTTCAGATCTTACATCTCTTATTCAGGGTCTTGATGCCCAGATGGGAGAATTGTCAGCGTCATTAGATGATATTAATACCCAGATTGCAACATTAGAGGCTGAGATTGAGGAGACACAGGCACAGCTTGAGCAGGCTGAGGCTGATAAGGAAAGCCGGTATGAGGCTATGAAGCTTCGAATCCAGTTTATGTATGAGCATAATGATTATACATATGTTGAGGTGCTTTTATCATCAGAGAGTATGGCGGATATGCTTAATAAATTTGAGTATATTAATAAGATATCAGAGTATGACAGACAGATGCTTGAGGAATATCAGTCAACGATTAATCTGATATCATCTTCTAAAGTAAAGCTTGAAGAAGATAAAGAGACTCTGACTGCCAGTCAGGAGGCACTTCAGGCACAGGTTGATGCACTTGAGGTTGTCCAGAATGAGAAGACTGCCCAGCTTAATGCTTTGAGTAAGAATACGGCTGATCAGGTGGCATATAAGAAACAGCTCGAAGCTGACGAGAAGAAGCTTGATGCAGAGATTGCTTCTATAACAGCCAAGATTAAGGCAGAGGAAGCAAGCGGAGTTACTCCGTCTAACAGATATGATGGCGGAACTTTCAAATGGCCAACAACAAGTACAAGAATAACTTCTCCATACGGAGATACATCTGACAGAACTTCACCGCATAAAGGTGTGGATATTGGAGCGGTCAGGGCAGGAGTTTCAGGTGATCCTGTATATGCAGCTTATGACGGTAAAGTTGTTATTGCACACAGACAGAGCGAGTATTACTCAACAGCGGGTAATTATGTGATGATTTATCATGGTAATGGACTGTATACGAGATACCTGCATCTTGATAGTTTAAATGTATCAGTAGGAGCCCAGGTGACGAAAGGACAGAAGCTTGGTGTTATGGGTAATACGGGTAATTCATTTGGCGCACATCTGCATTTTGATGTAATGCTCAATGGTTCATATGTTAATCCCATGCCATATTTTAATAAATAATTCAACTTAACAGGAGGACTCAATGGAATATGATAATAACAGACCTTTTTCTTCGGAAGGGGCCGCGCAGGAACGAAAGAGAAAACATGCTTTAGGCAAAGGCGTTATTATTGGTGCTGTGGCAACACTGCTGGTTGTGATACTGGCGTTGTCATGCGTATTCATGGGACTTATAAGAAGTGGTAATCTTCATATTGGAATTGATGGACGTATATATGTCCAGGATGTTGGAACAAGTGATAATGAAGGAATCGGAACTAAGGTTGAAAGTAAGCTGAATGCTCTGGATTCGCTACTTGGAGATGGATTCTACTTTGATGATGTAGATGATGAAAAGGCTGCAGACAACATTTTTAAGGCATATCTTGCTGCATATGGTGATAAATATACGGTTTATTATACGCCTGAAGAATATAAGTCAATGATGGAGTCAACATCAGGTTCTTTCTATGGAATTGGTGCGGTATGCCAGAAGGCTGATGATGGTTCAATACTTATATCTGAGGCATATGAGGATGCACCAGCATATAAGGCTGGTATCAGAAATGGAGATAAGGTAACAGAGGTTAATGGTGAGGATATTACAGGAATGGACCTTTCTGTAGCAGTTGCTCTTATTAAGGGCGAGAAGGGAACAGATGTTAACCTTACTGTTATGAGAAATGGCGAGAAGCTGAGCTTCACAGTTACAAGAGACAAGATTGATATTAAGACTGTTTCATCAGAGGTGATTGAGAATAATATAGGTTATATTTATATTTCACAGTTTGATGATGTTACAACAGAGCAGTTTAAGACAGCTGTTGATGACCTTCAGAAGCAGGGAATTACAGGACTTGTAATTGATATAAGAAATAATCCTGGCGGAGTTCTTAATACTGTAGTGGATATGCTTGATTATATTCTTCCTAATGGACTTATCGTGTATACAGAGACTAAGTCTGGTAAGAGACAGGAATATTCAGGTTCTGATAATCATGAGCTTAATATTCCAATGGCAGTTTTGGTAAATGGCAATAGTGCAAGTGCATCTGAGATATTTGCCGGTGCAATGCAGGATTATGATAAGGCACAGATAATCGGAACACAAACATTTGGTAAAGGCATTGTGCAGACAATCCGTCCGCTTACTGATGGAAGTGCGGTTAAGTATACAATTGCCAAATATTTTACTCCTAAGGGACAGGATATTCACGGCAAGGGAGTGACACCTGACAGTATAGTGGAGCTTCCGGATGATGCGACTGAAGATGTGCAGTTGAAGGCAGCAGTAGAGTATCTCAATGGAAAAATGAGTGTCAGCGCGGCAGAATAACGAATATAGAGGTATGGAATAAAGTACAGGGCAAATCGAATGTTTGTTCTGTACTTTTTGGCTGTTATATTGTATAATGAGAAAAATGCTGGAAAACAAGGAGGGATTATGGACAGATTTGTATTACATTCGGATTTTAAGCCGATGGGCGACCAGCCGCAGGCTATTGAAGCACTTACAAAGGGCTTTGAGGAAGGCAATCAGTTTGAGACTCTAGTTGGTGTAACTGGTTCTGGTAAAACATTTACAATGGCGAACATTATACAGAATGTTCAGAAACCTACACTTATTATAAGCCATAATAAGACACTGGCAGCGCAGTTGTATGGGGAGATGAAGGAGTTCTTTCCAGAGAATGCGGTTGAGTACTTTGTCTCCTATTATGATTATTACCAGCCAGAGGCCTATGTACCTCAGAGTGACACTTATATTGCGAAGGATTCATCTATTAATGATGAAATTGATAAATTAAGACATTCGGCAACAGCGGCACTTTCCGAAAGAAATGATGTTATTATCGTTGCTTCGGTTTCATGTATATATGGATTAGGTGCGCCGATTGATTATAAGAACATGGTTATTTCGCTTCGTCCGGGAATGGAGAAGGACAGGGATGATTGCATAAGAAAGCTTATTGATATCCAGTATGTAAGGAACGACCAGGATTTTAAGCGAGGAACCTTCAGGGTAAGAGGCGATGTTGTTGAAGTGTATCCATCATCATCATCAGGTGATGCCATAAGAGTTGAATTCTTTGGTGATGAAGTGGACAGAATAAGTGAGATAGATTCCCTTACAGGCGAGGTTAAAGGCGTTCTTGAACATATTGCGATATTCCCTAACTCACATTATGTTGTTGAGAAGGAGAAGATGGACGCTGCGATTGAGAACATTAAGGCAGAGCTTGCCGAGAGAGTGAAGTATTTCAAGAGTGAGGATAAGCTTCTAGAGGCACAGAGAATTGAAGAGAGAACGAATTTTGATATAGAGATGATGCAGGAGACAGGCTTTTGTTCAGGAATAGAGAATTATTCAAGACATCTGGCAGGACTTCCGGCAGGGTGTCCTCCGTATACGCTGATGGATTATTTTCCAGATGATTTTCTTATTATTGTGGATGAGTCGCATATCACTATTCCGCAGATTCGAGGCATGTATGCCGGTGACCAGTCAAGAAAGACTACGCTTGTAGATTATGGCTTCAGACTGCCATCTGCGAAGGACAACAGACCGCTTAATTTCAGCGAGTTTGAGAGCAAGATTTCACAGATGCTTTTCGTATCAGCAACACCAAGTACATACGAGGCAGAGCATGAACTTATGAGAACCGAGCAGGTTATCAGACCTACCGGACTTCTTGACCCGGAGATAACTGTTAAGCCGATTGAAGGACAGATTGATGACCTTATATCAGAGATTAATAAGGAAACTGCCAAGAAGAACAAGGTGCTTGTTACTACACTTACCAAGAGAATGGCGGAGGACCTTACTGATTATCTTAAAGAGGCAGGAATCAGGGTTAAGTATCTTCATGCAGATATTGATACGCTTGAGCGTCAGAAGATTATAAGAGATATGCGTCTTGATGGATTTGATGTTCTTGTTGGAATCAACCTGCTGCGAGAAGGTCTGGATATTCCTGAAATCAGCCTTGTTGCAATACTTGATGCTGATAAGGAAGGCTTCTTAAGAACAGAGACATCACTTATACAGACGATTGGTCGAGCTGCAAGAAATGCAGAGGGACATGTTATCATGTATGCAGACAAGATTACTGAATCTATGGAAAAGGCTATTTCAGAGACAGAACGAAGAAGAAAGATTCAGCAGGAGTATAATGATGAGCATGGAATTACTCCACAGACAATCAAGAAGGCAGTAAGAGATCTGATAAGCATAAGCAAGGCAGCGGAGCCGGGTGATGCTTCCGGAAAGCTTAAGGTTGATTATGAATCTATGAGCATCAAAGAGCTTGAGAAGGTTAAGACGCAGGTTGAGAAGAACATGCGTAAGGCAGCAGCAGAGCTTAACTTTGAGGAGGCTGCACAGCTTCGTGACAAGATGATTGAGATTAATAAATATATTTATGAAGGAAAAAAACATGGCTGATAGTAAGTTAAAGAAAGAGATAGAAAGAGGCAGTTACAAGAACTGCATAAGGATAAAGGGTGCAAGAGAGCATAATCTTAAAGGAATAGATGTTGATATTCCAAGAGACAAGCTTGTTGTGCTTACAGGACTTTCAGGTTCGGGAAAGTCGAGTCTTGCATTTGATACAATATATGCAGAAGGTCAGAGAAGATATATGGAATCACTGTCCTCATATGCAAGACAGTTCTTGGGACAGATGGAAAAGCCGGATGTTGACAGTATTGAAGGGCTTTCACCGGCTATATCTATAGACCAGAAGTCGACTAACAGAAATCCGCGTTCTACAGTAGGAACTGTTACAGAAATATATGATTATTTTCGACTTCTCTATGCAAGAATTGGTATTGTGCATTGTCCAAAATGTGGACGCGAAATCAACAAACAGACAGTTGACCAGATGGTTGATGTTATTATGGCACTTCCTGAAAGAACTAAGATTCAGATTCTTGCACCTGTTGTCCGTGGACGAAAGGGTGAGCATGTAAAGCTATTTGAACAGGCAAAGAAGAGCGGATTTGTGCGTGTTATTGCTGATGGAAGCATGTATGAGCTGACAGATGAGATTAAGCTTGATAAGAATAAGAAGCATAATATTGAGATTGTTGTAGACAGACTTTCTGTAAGAGACGGAATCCAGAAACGACTTACAGATTCTATTGAGACAGCTCTTAAGCTTGCCGAAGGTCTTATGACAGTAGATGTTATTGATGGTGAGACACTTAATTTCAGCCAGAGCTTTTCCTGCCCAGACTGTGGTATAAGTATTGATGAGGTTGAGCCAAGAAGCTTTTCGTTCAACAATCCATTTGGCGCATGCCCTGACTGTTTTGGACTTGGTTATACAATGAAGTTTGATGCAGAGCTGCTTATACCGGATGAGAGTCTCAGCATTGATGAAGGCGCTATTGTCGGAATGGGCTGGCAGTCATCTAAGGACGAGGGCAGCTTTAGCAGGGCGGTTCTTGATGCACTTGCAGAGGAATATGGATTTTCATTAAAGACACCATTCAAGGATTATCCTGATGATATTAAGGATATTATTATCAATGGTACTAAGGGACATTCTGTAAAGGTTAAATATAAAGGCCAGCGCGGAGAGGGTGTATATGATGTCGCATTTGAAGGTCTTATTAAGAATATGGAGAGAAGATACAGAGAGACATATTCTGATAATACTAAGCAGCAGTATGAGGAATTTATGAGAATAAGACCTTGTTCTGCCTGTCACGGACAGAGACTTAAGCCGTCTTCACTTGCTGTTACTATTGCAGATAAGAACATATATGAGATTACTAACATGTCTATTATAAAGCTTCAGGAATTTCTTGAGAATATGAAGCTTTCAGAGAGACAGCTGTTTATTGGTGCAGAGATTCTTAAGGAAATCAAGGCGAGAATTAAGTTCCTTGTAGATGTAGGACTTGATTATCTGGCACTTTCGCGTGCCACAGGAACTCTGTCAGGCGGTGAAGCGCAGAGAATCAGGCTTGCTACACAGATTGGTTCAGGTCTTGTAGGAGTTGCTTATATTCTTGATGAGCCAAGTATCGGACTTCACCAGAGGGATAATGACAAGCTGCTGGGAACTCTGACACATTTGCGCGATCTTGGTAACTCAGTTATTGTCGTTGAACATGATGAGGATACTATGTTTGCAGCCGATTATATTGTGGATATCGGACCAGGCGCAGGAAGAAATGGTGGAGAAGTTGTCGCAACAGGAACTGCTGCGGATATTATGGCGTGCAAGGACTCACTTACAGGTGCATATCTGTCAGGAAGAATCAAGATACCTGTACCGGCAGAGCGTAGAAAGCCTGCTGGCTGGATTAAGGTAAGAGGCGCAAGGGAGAATAATCTTAAGAATATTGATGTAGATATTCCGCTTGGAGTTGTCACATGCGTAACAGGTGTGTCAGGCTCAGGCAAGAGTTCACTTGTTAATGAGATTCTTTACAAGCACCTTGCAAAGTCGCTTAACAGGGCGAGATGTATTGCAGGCGACCATGATGGAATTGACGGAATAGAGCAGCTTGATAAGGTCATTAATATTGACCAGTCACCAATTGGACGAACACCAAGGTCTAATCCGGCAACCTATACAGGTGTATTTGACATGATAAGAGACCTGTTTGCAACGACTAAGGATGCCAAGGAGCGAGGATATACGAAGGGCAGATTCAGCTTTAATGTTAAAGGCGGAAGATGTGAGGCATGTTCAGGCGACGGTATTATCAAGATAGAGATGCATTTCTTGCCGGATGTGTATGTTCCTTGTGAAGTCTGCGAGGGTAAGCGTTACAACAGAGAAACTCTTGAAGTAAAATACAAGGATAAGAGCATATATGATGTTCTTGACATGACTATTGAGGATGCAGTTGATTTCTTTGAAAATGTGCCAAGTATAAGAAGAAAGATTGAGACTCTCAACGAGGTTGGCTTGTCTTACGTCAAGCTTGGACAGCCATCAACTGAGCTTTCAGGTGGTGAGGCACAGAGAATCAAGCTTGCAACAGAGCTTTCAAGAAGAAGCACAGGAAAGACTATATATATTCTTGATGAGCCTACAACCGGACTGCATTTTGCCGATGTCCACAAGCTTGTCAATATCCTTCACAGGCTTGCAGAGGGTGGCAACACTGTAGTTGTTATTGAACATAATCTTGATGTTATTAAGACAGCAGATTATATTATAGATATGGGACCAGAGGGTGGCGACCGCGGCGGAACTGTTATTGCCAAGGGAACGCCTGAGGAGATTGTTAAGGTTAAGAAGTCTTATACTGGACAGTATGTTAAGAAGTATCTGGAAGAGAAGTAAGATTAAGAAGTGAATGAACGTATATCTGGAAAGTGTATGCAAGGGATGTCGGTTTGATATTTTGGGGAGTAGAATGGAGGCAGTTATGATAAAAGGGATTATCTTTGATATGGACGGAGTTATGATTGATACGGAAAATCAGTCTAATCTTGGCTGGCTGTGGGCAGCTTCCCAGAAAAATGTAGAGATGCCGTTATGGCTTATCGACAGTTTTAAAGGTGCACCGGCAAAGCTTAGTCAGAGCTTTTTTGATGATTATTATCATGGAGAGCAGGATTACTGGGAAATGCGGACAATGCGCACAGACCATGTCTACAAAATCAGGGAGACAGAGGAAGTTCCGGTTAAGCCGGGGCTTCATATGCTGCTTGATTATATTAAGGATAACGGTCTCAAATGTGCTGTTGCAACTTCAACACAGAAATCAAGTGCTGAAAAGAGCCTTCACAGAATAGGAGCATGGGATTATCTTTCTGGTGTTGTATATGGAGATGAGGTTGAGCATGGAAAGCCTGAGCCGGACATATTCTTAAGGGCAGCAGGCTTTATTGGCTGTGAACCGTCAGAATGTGTAGTAATTGAGGACAGTATTAATGGCATTAAAGCAGGATATGCAGCAGGCATGAAGGTGATTCATATACCTGATACTATTGAGATTAACGATGACATCCGAAGACTGACTTCAGTTGTGTGCCATTCTTTATCTGATGTGCCTGATATTATAGACACATGGAATGAGGGAAAGATTGCTGATGTTGAAGGTTATTATGAAAATGCCAAGATAAACCGTGTGTATGTTGACAGAGTGCATGTTAAGAAAGCATTTGCAGAATACACAGCAGCTTATAATGCAGATGACCCTAAGATTAAATTAAAAATTGACCACACTTACAGAGTTGCAGCTTTGTGCGAAAGAATTGCAAAGGCAGCCGGAATGTGTGCCTATGATGTTGAGCTGGCATGGTTATCCGGAATGCTTCATGATGTTGGAAGATTTGAACAGATAAAGCGTTATAACACATTTTCAGATGCGGACTCTGTTGACCATGCAAAATTCGGTGCAGACCTGTTGTTCAAAGATGGTCTTATCAGTACTTTTCTTAATGGAATGGTCAAATGTACAGGCTACAAGCCAGGAGCATTAGAGGACCGATATAGTTCTGATGGAGTATTTCTGTATGACAGATTGAATAAATCGGACATGGAAATGCTTGAACTTGCAATAAGGTGTCACAATATGTACAGAATTCCGCAAGGACTTAATCGCCGCGAGCAGGCATTCTGCAATGTGCTTCGTGACGCTGATAAGGTTGATATATTTAAGGTTAATATTGATACTCCGCTTGAAGAAATATATAACACTACGACTGAAGAACTCATGAAGAGTGATATTACAGATGAAGTGTTAGAAGCGTTTGATGAGGAACACTGTATACTCAAAGCAATAAGACGCACACCGGCTGATACTGTTATTGGTCATGTATCACTTGCTTATGAGCTTGTGTATGATGAGAGCGTGCGGATTACTGTCGAACAGGGCTATCTTGCAAAGCTTATGCATTTTCATTCTGATAATGAGGAGACCAACAGAAAGATGGCGATGGTCAGAGAGAAGATGGATTCTTATGTGAAGAAGAGAATTGGGGAGAATTAAGGCTTGTCATAAGTGGCAAGTTTAACTATAATGTATATATAAATACACAAGATTGGAGATTGATCATGGATCAGGAGAAAGTTATTGTCATTGACTTCGGTGGTCAGTACAACCAGCTGGTTGCGCGCCGTGTCCGTGAATGTAATGTATATTGTGAGATCTATTCTTACAAGACAGACCTGGCGCAGATTAAGGCCATGAACCCTAAAGGAATTATCCTTACGGGTGGTCCTAACAGCTGTTATGAAGATGGCGCGCCAACATGTACTAAAGAACTTTTCGAACTTGGTGTACCTGTACTTGGTCTTTGCTATGGCGCACAGCTTATGCAGCATGTGCTTGGTGGCAAGGTTGAGAAGGCACCAGTAAGAGAGTATGGAAAGACAGAAACATTTGTAGATAAGAGCAGCGCTTTATTCTCAGATGTCTCAGAGAAAACTATTGTGTGGATGAGCCATTTTGATTACATCTCACAGATTGCACCAGGATTCAAGATTGTTGCCCACACAGCAGACTGCCCAGTTGCAGCAGCAGAGTGTACAGAGAAGAATCTTTATGCAATCCAGTTCCACCCAGAGGTTCTTCATACTCAGGAAGGAACCAAGATGCTTCACAACTTTGTTCGTGGAGTATGCGGATGTGCCGGAACATGGAAGATGGATGCATTTGTTGAGAATACAATTAAGGAAATCCGCGAGAAGGTTGGCAGTGGCAAGGTTTTACTTGCTCTTTCAGGTGGTGTTGATTCATCTGTTGCAGCCGGACTTCTTTCAAGAGCTATTGGAAAGCAGCTTACATGCGTATTCGTAGACCACGGTCTTCTTCGTAAAGATGAAGGCGATGAAGTTGAGAGCGTATTTGGACCAGAAGGACAGTTCGACCTTAACTTTATAAGAGTTAATGCACAGGAAAGATATTACTCTAAGCTTGCAGGCGTTACTGAGCCAGAAGCTAAGAGAAAGATTATTGGGGAAGAGTTTATCCGTGTATTTGAGGAAGAAGCCAAGAAAATTGGTGCAGTTGACTTCCTTGCACAGGGAACTATATATCCAGACGTTGTAGAGAGCGGACTTGGCGGTGAATCAGCCGTAATCAAGTCTCACCACAATGTAGGAGGACTTCCTGATTTCGTTGATTTCAAGGAAATCATTGAGCCACTCCGCAACCTTTTCAAGGATGAGGTTCGTAAGGCTGGTCTTGAGCTTGGAATACCAGAACATCTTGTATTCCGTCAGCCATTCCCAGGTCCGGGACTTGGAATCAGAATTATCGGCGAGGTAACAGCTGATAAGGTTCGTATTGTTCAGGATGCTGACTTTATCTACCGTTCAGAGGTTGACAAGGCCGTAGCTGAGTACAAGAAAGCTAATGGCAAGGCTCCAGCATGGATGCCAAACCAGTATTTCGCAGCCCTCACTAACATGCGTTCCGTTGGTGTTATGGGTGACGAAAGAACTTACGATTATGCGGTTGCACTTCGTGCAGTCAACACAATTGATTTCATGACAGCAGAGAGCGCAGAGATTCCATTTGAGGTTCTCCAAACAGTCATGAGCAGAATTATAAATGAGGTGCGTGGGGTCAACAGAGTATTCTATGATCTGACTAGTAAACCACCTGGAACGATTGAGTTTGAATAATTTTCAAAAGCTCGCAAAACCTAGTAAAATGGGCATTTGCGAGCTTGTTTTTTGCCTTGCGGTACTATTTTGGTACTAAAGTGAGCTGTGCAGGAATAGTTTCATTTACGCCTGAGGCCATGTTATTTTCCACTCAAAATATTCATTAGGAGAAATCTCTCCATTATTTAATTTCGTTTTCATTTCACACCATTCCGAAAGGAAATCATTTACCAATCCATATTCAAAAGTTAATGCGACAGGTAAGCCTGCACTGTCATAATCATCTTCGTTGTAAGTTGGTCTGGCAGTCTCGGAAGATTTTGCCGGAGTCATTGCAGTCAGATGAATCAGGTTGCCGGGAGCTGTATACTCTGGAAATCTTGTGCCCTTTCCACGTGCCGGGAGAGATGTGGCACTTTCTTCAAGCCAGAAAAGTGTTTCAATGATATCTTCAGCAGCACCAAGGCTGTAATCAGAGATTGCCCTGTAATTGCAGTGCAAAGCATCAGCAAGTTTTAGAATCATATCTTCACCGGGAATGCGGGCACCGGTTTCATACTGGGATATGCGGACAGACATATTTTTGCCCTCAAATCCAAGTGCACCGCCTAACTCGTCCATTGTCATTTTACGGAATACCCGTATTTTCTTTATTCTTTCACCAATTGTCATAGTGTAGTTACCTCCGTTTATCTGTCCCTGATGGACTGTTAAAGACAGTATAACACGGAAAAAATGAAAATGGAAGTTTTTCTATACAAGAACATTAGAAAAATTCCTTGACAATTCAATACCACACGGTATAGAATAATATCAATTCAATTATCTATACGATATGGTATTGAAAAATAACAGAATGAGCGGTATCAGATATCGAACAGGCATTTGCCATGACATTCATAGGAATCGAGCGAATGTAGACACTCCCCCAAGCGGACCGAGTACCTCGAGCAGGAGCGGGCGGTATTACAGGAGATTATCTCAGGTAAGGAGGCTGGTTGTGACATCAGCAGAACTGGTATGGAGAAACGCCAAAACAAATTTTAATGGAAAGGTGGTGAAAGGGCATGAACGAAAAGTTTTTAGAAGTAGGAGATGTGATGCAGATTCTTGGGATTTCAAGATCAGCAGCATACAAGCTTATGAGACAGATCAACAGTGAACTTGAAAAGAAGGGTTATATTGTAATCCGTGGAAAAGTAAGCAGAAAATATTTTGAAGAACGCATTTATGGTATGAGTGATGCAGGATAAGCAACAGGTAAGAAGAGTGAGACAGAGGCAGGTGCAAAAGTTATATGGGTTTAGGCATCTGCTTCTGCATATGGAAAGAAGGTGATGATGAATATGCCAGCTTATAAAGACAGTAAGACAGGCACCTGGTTTGTCAAATTCTATTGTAAAGACTGGACTGGGGAAAATAAACAGATAAAGAAGAGAGGATTTGCAACAAAGAGGGAAGCACTTGATTATGAGCGTAATTATAAAATACGGCAGGAGAATAATCTGGATATGACATTTGGAGAGTTTTGGAAGCTGTATACAGAGGATGTGAAAAATTATGTCAAACTCAACACATGGCTTACCAAAGAACACATTGTGGATACAAAGATACTTCCATATTTTAAGAATCTTAAGATGAATGAGATTACACCGGGAGATGTACGCAAGTGGCAGAATGAGATGGTAGCATTCCGTTATGAGAATGGGAAGAGTTATTCCCAGACTTACAAGAAGACAATGCACAACATTTTAAGTGCGATATTAAATCATGCGTGCAGGTTTTATAATCTGAAATCAAATCCGGCAAGACAGGCTGGAAATATGGGCAGGGAAGAAAAGAAGGAAATGCTTTTCTGGACAACTGAGGAATATAAGAAGTTTTCAGAAGCGGTGATTGACAAGCCGGTTTCATTTTATGCATTTGAAATGCTGTACTGGACGGGAATGAGATTAGGTGAACTGCTTGCTCTTACAATGGAAGATTTTGACTTTGAAAAGAACACAGTCAGAATAAATAAATCGTATCAGCGGCTACAGGGGCAGGATGTTATTACAACACCGAAAACACCTAAGAGCAACAGAACAATCAAGTTGCCGAAGTTCCTTGCCGAAGAAATGCAGGAATATTTTGCAATGTTATATGACCAGACACCAACAGACAGGATATTTCTGGTAACAAAGAGCTTTCTTCATCATGAGATGGAGCGTGGCTGCAAGTTATCAGGTGTGAAGAAAATAAGAATTCATGATCTTAGGCATTCGCACATTTCACATCTGATTGACCTTGGGTTCTCCGCAGTTGCAATAGCTGACAGGGTTGGCCATGAGAGTATTGATATCACATATCGTTATTCACATCTGTTTCCGTCAAAGCAGGTGGCAATGGCAGACAGACTTGATGCTGTCAATGCAAGCTTTGAGGATTGCGAAGAGCAGGATGATGATGTAGAAATCATGCAGACAGAGGAAACAGAACCTATGATTGATATGGATGCGGCTGCGGAAAAATTATAAGCATTGATAAGTACAAGGCAGTCTGATAATGCCTATGTAAAACATTATGAATCATGCCGGTACAAGTTTTGCTGGATATATGCAGCAGAAATTAAAAGAATAGATTTTATATCGGAAGGAGCAGATTATTATGAGCGAGAAAAGGCTGGATGCCAAGAACAGATGGAGAAATGTTGTAGTAGCGTTTCGTATGTCACCGGAGGAAGCACAGGAGCTGAATGTGAAGGTTTCACTCAGCGGACTTTCAAAACAGGATTATATCATCCAATGTCTTCTGAAGCATGAAATCAGGGTTGTTGGTGGAATGAAGGTGGCAAAGAAAGTACAGGTGCATCTTGATACGATACTGGAAGAATTACAGACATTAGATGAATCTGACAGAGGTATAGATGTTGAAGAACTGCTGGTTCAATTAAAGCATGTGCTTGATATTCTGCAGAGTGATGAGAAAGGCGGTAATCATTATGAGAAAGACAACATTTGAAAAGCTTGGCATCCAATATGAAGAAAGGGATGGAATCTTTTATCCGGTGCTTGTCGCAGGAACAGAGAAGGCAGATATAGATGTAGGAAAGTATGGGCGTATGTGGATTAAATATATCAAGGAAGAATATCCAATGAGATATAAGAGTCTGGTGCGGTTCGGTGAGCTTGAAGAGAGAGCGGATGAAGTCAATGATACAGCATATGAGCTGCTCGATGATATTGAAGCTAAGTGGCTGAAAAAGCATAAGCCAAAGAATCCAAATTCCTTTACAGAACAGTTACAGCTAAGAACACAGACCAGGATGATGGCAGAGGAAATCGTTATTATGGATGTGGTAATGCAGTTTCATTAGTGTGGGGGCGGAAAGTGCCGCCAAAACATGAAAATGGGGGCAAAAAGCGCCGTCAAAACTACAAAGTGGGGGCAGAAAGCGCCCGCACAAATCAGAGACGAAAAAGTGTGGGGGCAAAAAGTGCCGTCAAAATGCAAAAGTGGGGGCAAAAAGCGCCGTCAAAACAGCAAAGTGACGGCAAAAAGCGCCACCACTCAAATCAGAGTGAAAAAGTCATGGTGGCGGAATGTGCCATCAAAATGGAAAAGTGGTGGCGGAAAATGCCACCAAAACAGCAAAGTGATGGCAAAAAGTGCCACCATATCAGTTATTGCGGTGGTACATTAACCACCACATATCATATACAGGGTGCAGGTGCTCCTGCCAAGACGGAAAATTATGTAAACGCTGATGCGTTTATATTTTTTCGGGAAAAGGTCCGACCTTTTCCGCATCTTGCAAAACCTATAAGCAGAACTTTTGGAAAGGATGAAAAAAGCAATGGTACAGATAAAAAGAGATTGGTTTGATACAGAATTTGAAAATTATGAAAGGGGAGAAACGTATGGCAGATGGAAAGAGAAGATACAAGTCTGACAGGAAAGATTATAAGATATCTGTGAAGCTGTCGGAAAAAGATATGGATATTCTGAAAGCGGCACTTAAACGGACAGGAATGACAGCAAGTGCCTATATAAGAGAATTGATCCGGACAGGCGGCAACATTGATACAAGTTATCCGGAGGACAGGGCAAAAATAATTCGTGTTATTGCCGGTATTGCAAATAATATTAATCAGGCAGTAAAGCTTGGCAATTCGCAGGGCAGATTGTATTACAGCGATATTGATAAATTGCAGAGCAGTATGGATGAGGTAAAGAAAACATTCGGGGAGGTGCTGGAAGTATGGCGATTACAAAGATCTTGAATATCATGGAATCAGAGGGCAGAAATCCTGCATCGCACCTGAAGAATGCTTTGGAATATATCCAGAACCCGGATAAGACAGAAGAATGTGTACTGGTGGGCGGTATTAACTGCCTGCCGGATACAGCATTTGAGCAGATGGAGGAGACGAAGAATATATTTCATAAGACAGGTAAAAGGCAGGGCTATCATGTGATCATATCATTTTCGCCGGAGGAAAAAGTAACAGCAGAGCAGGCAATGTATGTGCTGGAGCACTTTGCAAAGGATGTGCTTGGTGATGATTATGAGGCTGTGTATGCAGTCCATACTGACAGGGAACATATGCATGGGCATCTGATCTGGAACAGTGTCAGCATGACAACTGGCAAGAAATACAATTCACCGAAAGGCAACTGGAAGAATCATCTTCAGCCTATTACAAATAAATATTGTGATGAACTGGGGCTTGCTATCATGCCGGCAGAGTACAGCAGGAATCCGAAAAATATCAGCAGGGACAAGTGGGAAAGAGAAATGTCAATGAAAGAGATAATTCTCAGGGATGCAAAAATGTGTGCGTATGCAGCCGGAAATGTGGAGCATTTTAAATATCTGATGAAAAGACTTGGATATGTATTCAAGAAAGATGCGTGGATGGAAGTGCAGGCACCGGGATTTCGATATTATCATAAACTGGCAAAGCTGGACGAGATGTTTTCAGAGGATATGTTACGGCATCATGTGGATATGCCCTGGATGGCAAAGCCTTACTTTTATTCGTCTGATATAAGAGGATTGCACAGGGTGAAGCTGTCACCATTCCAGAAGAAGTTTTATGCAAAGCTGTATCGGTTAAGGATTGTAGAACAGAAGCGTTTTGTAGTTGGTGGAGCAAAGTATACAGAGGATTTGAAGAGGTTTTATCAGTTACAGGACGAATATCTGCTGATTGTAAATAATGACATCAAAAGTGTTGTGGATCTTGTGGATTTCATAAATGAGCAGGAAGAAAAGATTCAGCAGATTGAGGACAGACAGCATGAGATATACAGAGAAAGCTCTAGTCGGAAACGCAGTATAAAGAAGGAAGAGCAGTACTGGGAATATCAGATATGGCATGTGGAAGTGCAGGAAAAACTGGACGAGCTGAAGCAGGAGAAAAGAAAGATTAAGAGGCAGATACAGCTTGCTGATGGCATTATAAAAGAAGACTTATATACGGCTTATTATGAGGTGTCGGAGAAAGAAGAAATCGTTGCAGACAGGGATGTTGAGATACCGGGGATGGAAGAGGAGGCTGTGTTTGAGGAAGATGTGGCTGTTGAGCCGGGGACGAATGTTGTGGTAATGAATCCAGACAATAATCAGAATGAAATAGGCAGACAGAAAGAGCAAGCTGAAAGAGCAAGAAAACAACAGACTGATTTAGATGGTATAGGAATACCAGAGATTCATAATTTGTCTGATGTGAATGTGGCAAGAGTTGGCGAAAGTATTACTGACGTAACAGATAAAGGTGAATATGTGGAAACTAAAGAAAATGAGTCTGTGGATAAAGCAGGCTGGATTGTCAGGAGAATATCAGAGCTTGGTGGTTATGAGAATGTCAGTGATTCTGTTAAGGCTGATATATTCGGATTTGATATTGCTGATGTAAGTGGAAGCATAAGGTTGTTCTCGGATGTGATAAAAAAACTTGGAATAAAGCTGGATGGTGATGAGCTTTATGAGGAGTTCCAGAGAATGTATGATGAGAGTGTTGATAGAGATGCTGATAAGGAGAAGACTGGAGATAAGATTTGGAACAATGGCAGAGGAAGGTGATTCCTCTGTCATAACATCATGTAGAAAAGTATTGTTTTAGCAAATGACTATATAATATATGGCAAAATGGAAACATAATACAAGTTTTGAATTATGTTGTGAAAAGTTTACGAACATTTTTCGTAGCAATGGGACTGGCAACTGTTACTCCTAATACGCTAAATGATATGATGGTAAAATATAGTAAATTTTGCCAGCGTTCATAATTACGACATTCGTAATTCTTATCCAATGATGTTAGCTTTTCCTGGGTACTCATGTCGTTGGATGATTTAATTAGCATAGTTTTCGTTATGTATTTTTCTTTAGATGTATTTTCTGCATCAGAGATGGATGCAAATGCTTTTAGATACATATTTTCAATGATGCTGTCTTGTAGGGTGCTGTTTTCGCCTATTGTTTGGATATAATTATTTTCATTCATGTGATGCCTCCTGATTAAAGATCTTTAAATTGACAAGACATATTTTAAGATTTATCTTTATAAATGTAAATACCAATGATGATATATAAATGATGTAAATAATAAAATTAGGAGGATAAAATATATTATGAATGATATAGAACATGATAAGGCACAATGCTGGTGCAATCGTCTGCATAAATTGATGAAAGAAAAGAATTATACTCAAAAAAGCTTCTTAAAAGAATATAAGGAAAAATACGGAGGCGGAACTCAGGCAAATATAAGCAGATGGCTACGTGTAGGAAGTAAAATTGAAAATGGAAAAACTATAGGGTTTCCTTCATATGAAACAATGTCAAATTTGGCAGATTTTTTTGGGGTATCAGTAGGTTATCTTATTGGTGAAACAGATTATGAATCATTTGAAATGGAAAAAGTTTGTGAGTTTTTAGGGCTGGAGGAAGAAACCGTAAAAGCTATAATAGGAATAACTTCTGGTGAAAATATGGGCATTGGTGCAAACAGTATGTGCAGTGAATATAAATCAGCATTTCGCTATATTTTAACAGCAAGTAGTTTTCCTGTTTTTATTAAAGAGGTCAGAGAATATGCAGAAAATGTCTACAGATTGAAGCATCCAATAAAATATATGGATATAGTTTCTGCAAAAATGAGAAAAGATTTATTTGATTTGGCTGTTAAGTGTATGGATTATCAATGTATATCAGATGATAAATATGGGAGAATAGATGATTTTGAGGAAAATAGTGTAGAACCTACAGAAGAATTGTTAGAGGCAATTAGGATATTGAACGATGCACAAGATCAAGATTATGCTCAAAAATGTCATATAGAACAAATGGTTAAACTTTCTGAATATGAACTTCAGAAAATATATTTTGAAGTTATTAAAGAATTAACCAAAGAAGAGCATTTACTAGATATGGTAATCCCTATGTGTGTTGAAAAAGATTTAACAAATAAAGATTAAAATTAAAATAGCTTTCTGCTTGTGAAAAGTTAGTGAGAGTAGTTTTTGATTTTAATTTACTAGCAATTTGTAAACAACATATGCTTAAAAATTATTTTGACATCATCAAAAAATATGTTTACAATATAAAAATAGATAGTAAGCAGGAGGATTGGTGCATGACAATATCAGAACAAATAAAAGTATTGTGTGTGAGATGTGGTGTAAGTGAAGCAGAACTGGCAAGGCGGCTGGGAAAATCTCCACAAAGCTTTAATTCGAAAATGAAAAGAGAAAGTTTTACAGTAGAAGATTTAGAGAAAATTGCAGATGTATTGGGTGTCGAATTTAACAGAGAATTTATATTAGCAAATGGAGATAAAGTTTGATGAAGAATATTGTAAAAGAATTTAAACTTGGAGAATTATTTTGTGGTCCTGGCGGATTGGCACTGGGAGCAACGACAGCGAAGATTGAAGATTCAGATTATAAGATTATTCATAAATGGGCAAATGATTATGATAAAGACACATGTAATACATATACGAGAAATATCTGCCCAGATGATGGCGATAGTGTTATTTGTGGTGATGTAAGAAAACTTGATATTGACAGTCTTGGAGATATAGATGCATTGGCTTTTGGATTCCCATGCAATGATTTTTCTGTTGTAGGTGAGCAAAAGGGATTTGATGGTGTATATGGTCCGTTATATACATATGGGGTAAAAGTATTAAAGAAATATGAGCCTTTGTGGTTTTTAGCAGAAAATGTTGGCGGATTAAAGAGTGCTAATGATGGAAAGGCATTTCAGAAGATACAGGAAGACTTGAAGAATGCTGGATATAGAATATATCCTAATTTATATAAATTTGAGGAATATGGGGTACCGCAGGCAAGACATAGGGTGATAATTGTTGGTATCAGGGTGGATCTGCCATATGAATTTAAAATACCTAGTCCAAAACCATATAAAAATGTTGATGTTACTTGTAAGAATGCAATAGAGAATCCTCCAATCGGAAAAGAAGCTTATAATAACGAGTTAACAAAGCAATCCGAAATAGTTGTAAAACGATTGAAATATATTAAACCGGGAGAAAATGCGTTTACTGCGGATTTGCCAGAAGAATTGCAACTTAAAGTGAAAGGGGCAAAGATAAGTCAGATTTATAAGAGGTTAGATCCAGATAAACCTGCATATACAGTAACTGGTTCTGGTGGTGGTGGAACGCATATGTATCATTATTCGGAGCCAAGAGCATTGACTAATAGAGAGAGGGCAAGATTACAGACATTTCCTGATAATTATATTTTTGAGGGGTCTAAAGAGTCTGTTAGAAAACAAATCGGTATGGCGGTACCTGCAAAAGGAGCTAAAATTATCTTTGAAGCTATTTTAAGAACATTTGCGGGAATTGACTACGAAAGTGTAGAACCAAGTATAAAGGAGTAAGGTATGTATACTGATAATTTTGAAGAAGAAATATTGTTTATACCAGCGAGAAAAGATGGCGAAGCATGTAATCATTTGAAAATTGTCACAGCATTTACTGATGTTGAGAGAATATCAAGTCATTTGATAAAACTATTTGATGGCAGGAATAAAGAATATGTGTCTGGAATAAAAGTGGACATTATACTTGGGATGACAAAGGGCACGGGTCTGACACAAAAGAAACATGACAAGATATGCTCATTGATAAAAAGATTGAATAGTGTATCTGGAATGCCTCAGATATCATGCAATTATATTGTGGAAGGTAAACAGGTACATTCCAAGGTGTATATATGGTGCAGGGGGCGAAAGGCAATAGAGGCTTTTAATGGTTCAGCTAATTACACTATGAATGCATTCTTTGTAAGAAGAGAATGTATGGATGCATGTAATCCTAAAGAGGCAAACCATTACTTCAACAGTTTATTGCCTGATACAATAAATTGCTTTGATGGTCAGATAAAAGATAAAGTTTCATTTTCTAGCAAGAAAAATGTAGAAGATGATGTTGCAGATACTAATTTGGAAAATTTATCTTGGGAGAATTATCGGGCTATTGAGCCGGTAGATACATTAGAAGTATCTTTACTAAAAGCAGATGGCAGCGATACGGGATATGGTTCCGGTGTAAATTGGGGAATACGTAAAAATGGCTATAAGAGAAATAGAAACCAGGCATATATTCCATATAATGTGGCAGATCATAAAGATGGATTTTTCCCAGATGTAAATGCTGATGGAACGTATCCAGTGTTTAAGGTTGTAACAAAGGAATATGATGCTTTTTATATGAGACAGGCACAAGCAAAGGGAAAGGCATTAGAAACTCCAGAAAGTAATGCGATAATAGGAGAATGGATAAGGCATAAACTTGGAGTGCCGGATGGTACATATATTACGAAACAAATGTTAGATCAATATGGAAAAACAAAGGTTTTGTTTAAAAAGTATGAAGATGGCATATATACTTTGGAGTACTAATTCTGGCATTAAGGAGAGAACAATATGGAGCAGAAGATCAATATCGATAATTTAGACGATTTGCAAAAACAGGCGTTAGTCTGCATGTATTATGCTATGCTTCCTAAAACAGACGCAAGATATAAGCAGAGAATGCATGATTGGGAAGTGTTAGAAAAGAGATTTGGAACAAAGAAAACAACATATAAACATGCAAAGGATGCTTTTGATTTTTATTTTTCTAACAATGGAAGAAAAGGCTGGAGTGATGATAGAGATTTAAAAAGACGAGGACATGCATATCAGGAAGTGTTTGAGCTGTATAAGGATTATTCTGCAGACCAATTGGAAAAAGCTGTAGCGGAGATTATTCATGGATATGAGAATGAAGAACCAACATTTGTATCTATGAAATGTGGTTTTCCAGATACAGTACATAACATTCTCAATGGCAACAAAGATATAACAGTTGATGGCGTTTATACTCTGAAAGAGGAATTGAATATTGGAAAGCATGTATTTGTTACATTGGGAGGAGACACAGGAAAATCAGAGGTTGATTGGGTTCCAGGGTTTATAGGAGTAGCACATGTAATTAGAGAACCTTATGATTTTGGATATAATGGTAAGGAAAAATACTTTAAGTTTGATATAGAAGTTGACTGTGTTTTTGAAAAGCCATTTAAAAGGGAAGATTTTTTAAGCTATAGAGAAGCATACGATGCTCCATATATAGGACCGGAGTTATCAAGAGATCCGTCACAGGCATTAAGTACTTTGGATAAGATAAAGGCTGTTGCTGTTATACGTGCAGTACTTGATGAATTTCCAGAAATGCTTGAAAAATTCAAAGAAATTTTTGACAGAGAGTTTATGGATAGGGTGCTTGGAGCAGTTACTGTAATGATACCAACATCTGTAAAATTTGGAGAAAGCAAAGAGGATGCAGTAAATTCTATTCAGGAAGAAATGAGCATAGAGAATGAAGGCTCTGAGGAGGAAGAAATGGAATCTAAGTCATATATTGAACCTGATTATTATACAGGTTGTTCACGCAAAAATAAGGATACGGGGACTGTATATGCACACAATAGAATTGTATTTGGAGCACCAGGAACAGGAAAAAGTTTCAAGCTGAATGATGAGCAGAAGGATCTCATTTCAGAAGGTGGAGAGTACGAAAGAGTTACATTCCATCCAGATTATTCATATGCTAATTTTGTTGGAACATATAAGCCAGTACCTACAAAAAATGGAATATCATATGAGTATGTTCCTGGACCATTTATGCGGACATATGTAAAGGCAATAGAAAATGGACAGTCGGAGAATAAGGAAGATGTAAAACCATTTCTGCTTCTTATAGAGGAAATTAATAGAGCAAATGTTGCAGCTGTATTTGGAGAGGTATTTCAGCTTTTAGATCGCGACGATAGAAATGCAAGCCAATATCCAGTTAAACCTTCTGAAGATATAAAGGCATATTTGGCAAAAGAACTTGGTGGAAGGCCAGAGCAGTATGATGAAATAAAGATACCAGATAATATGTATATCTGGTCAACTATGAATAGTGCTGATCAGGGCGTATTTCCAATGGATACAGCATTTAAAAGAAGATGGAACTTTGAATATATAGGTATTAACCATAGGGAAGAAAAGATTAAAGATACATATTTAGTGTGTGATAAAGCACAGGTGCCATACAGAGTTGACTGGAATGAGCTTAGGAAGGCTATAAATACAATACTTGCTTCTAGAGATTATAAGATAAATGAAGACAAGCTTATGGGACCATTTTTTGTATCTAAAAGCATTTTAGAGAATGAAGATGCGTTTAGAGAAACTTTTAAGAGTAAAATTATTATGTACTTATTTGAGGATGCAGCAAAGCAGAGAAGGCACATGTTGTTTGGAGGCTGTGATGAGGATATAAGAAACCAATATTCAACGATTTGCGAGGAATTTGATAAAAGAGGCATAGATATTTTCTGTAAAGAAATCCGAGACAAAATCAAGAAAGAATATTTGAGTGAATTAGAATGAGAAGGGAATGTTACTGGATGATTTCTAAATATGTCAAAGAGCAGAAGCGGTATACTCAAGATGAACTTAGAAAAATATTTGAATGCACTGCTGATGAAACAGTGCAGATTATAAGAAAGTTAAAAGAGTATGGAATTGTTAAAAATGTAAAAAAAAGTGATAGGCAAAGTATGCTCTCTGACTTAGTTGAGGAAGATATCAGAGTAACAGATATCGAAAGTGGAGAGCGGGAATTATATTATGTGTTTTCATTTGTTGGAGTAATTGTTGTATATGGACGGGTATTAAAGTGTTATCCTAAATATATTAATTCTTGTGGTAGTCCAATAGCACAGATGAAGCAGATTATGCGTGTTTTGGAAAAATATAATTCAAAAGAGCAGGTAATAAAACTGTATAATGAAAGTGATGATGGAGGATCGTTTAACTTATTGGCAGTAATGCTGTATTTGTTGCAGGATTATTATGATAATGGAATATATGCTAATGACGTTGAGATTGTTGAGACTAATGGCACAGGAGAAATACTGTGGGACAGAACAATCAATGAAACATTTTCATATATATCAAATAACAGGCCATATTATACTGAATTACAGACAAAAAAGCGAACTTCAGATGAATATGATTTTATCAGACGCTTACATGCATGTATATTGACTAAATTTTCAAAGGAACTTGAAGAATCCGATCTGCCGGAGTTGTTTAATATTGTGACAGTAGAGCTGTCGGAAGAGCAACTGGAAGATTTGGGCGATGAAGATTATATTTTATATAGGATACAAAATGAACTTAATGTGCAGTATAAAACAAGAAAACAACTGGTGTTGAAGGCAATGTATGCGTATATTGCACAAAAAGCAAGCTTTAATAACATTGATAGTTTTAGCATATATGGTACCAACAGCTTTAACTTAGTATGGGAAAAAGTATGTGCACACAATTTTGGAAATGTTTTAAATGTAAAATTATCAGAGCTGCCACTTGGAGTTTGTGATGATTATAAAGAAAGTAAAGATAGTACTTTAATAGAAATAATTGATAGACCAGTATGGCATAAGACTTCAGATAATATTAGTGATGGGAAGTCAGATACACTAAGACCAGATCTGATTAGTATTTACGAGTGTGGTGATAGTGGAGAATATTGTTTTGGCATATATGATGCAAAATATTATAATATTAATTTTTACAAGAATTCGTCAGAATACAAAGTTATAGGACAGCCTGGGGTGGCGGATGTTACAAAGCAATATTTATATCAGCTTGCGTACGATGATTTTATAGCAAAGCAAGGATACAAATATGTGCAGAATATGTTTTTTTGTCCTGATGAATCTGGAGATAAAGAATATGGATGGGTGCAGATGGATATGCTGCATCAAATCGGAGACAAAAAATTAGAGAATGTAGCAGTTGTAAAGCTTTGTGCATCAGAAATGTATTCTTTATATTTGGCAGATCATATAGTAAATGAAAATGAGATGGACAAATATATTCCAGTAATTGGACGACATGAAGTAGATAGTCAAAACTTTGCAAATAGGATGATGGCATATCTTACGAGAATCACGACTGCTAGTAAATTAGCTGAAAAGAAACTTGAAATGAAATCAGATAGAGGCAGGCTTATATATCCCAAACAGATAAAAAGAGAATTGGGTGCAAAAATTATATATGATGCTATATGCCCCGTTGCAAGTAATGCTTTTTATGGATTTAATCCATATGAAAAAGAGGACCATGAAAGTATGGTGGCAGAGGATATGGGAGATTCTTATAATCGTTGCAGTCAGATTGCGGATGCCTCTATTGAGATAGAAGAAATTATAAAAGATTTATCAGAAGCGGAGCTGAGGGATGAAAAAGTGCTTAAAGTAGTACTTAAAAAATGCATTGAAAGTAAATCAGATATTAAACCTATGGCGAATGGAAAGTCGCTTGATATGCTGACAGATAAAATAATGGAGCTTGTTAAAGATGTGTATTTATAGCGAGCAGTTATAAGTATAAATGCTAGACAAGAAGCAAAGGAGAAAAGAACTGGAAAAGTTGATGAAAAACAGATTGTTGAGGTGATTTTGTGGCAGATGATTTAACAAAAGAACAGCGGCATAAAAACATGAAAAATATTCATGGGAAGGATACCAAAATAGAAGTTATATTAAGAAAGGCTTTATGGAACAAAGGGTATCGGTATCGCAAGAATTATAAAATACTTCCGGGAAGTCCAGATATCGTGCTGACAAAGTATAAGATAGCTATTTTTTGTGATGGAGAATTCTTTCATGGAAAAGATTGGGATACTTTAAAACAGAGACTTGAAAAGAGTAACAATAGTGAGTACTGGATTAGCAAGATATCCCGTAACAAAGAGCGGGATAATGAGATAAATAAGAAATTGAACTTTGAGGGCTGGACTGTAATCCGGTTCTGGGGTGAAGATATAAAGAAACATACAGATGAGTGTGTGAAGGTTGTGGAAGAGACAATTTTTGATAATATAGAATTTGAAGAGTAGAGGTTTGATTTAATTATAATGTTAAATGACCGAAAAGAGGTGGACAGATGAAACTTGAGAATATAATAATTGAAAATTATAGACAGTTTGATACAGCGGAATTGGCGTTTGATCAAGGAATAACTATTCTTGCCGGGGCTAATAATAGTGGTAAAACTTCGCTTATCAATTTGATTAGGAGTGTTTTTGTTGATGAAAAAAATGACTATAGTGTATCGGACATTCCAGCTAAAAATATGCAAGAATGGATTGATTGGGGATATCCTGTATTTGCTGATTTCTTTAAAAGTGGTAAAAGCGTTGATACAATAGATGCAGAACTTGTCAATTTGATTATTCCGGAAGATGATACAGTTCCATCACATTTAATGAATACAACATGTGTAAAGATTCATGTTTCGTATGATCCAGATATAGATGATATAAAAATGTTTGCTGATTATATTATGGATCTTGATGAAGAAGTGCATGATTTTTATTTTTTGTTTGATTATGAAGTAACACGTTCAAAATTTCTCAGAGCAATAACGGACAATTATGATAAGTTAAAACGGCGATTTGATGAAATAGAAGAGGATAAAATTAAATTATTGAGTTCTTCAGATAAAAATCTGGAGAACAATATAGAGGTTAAAGAGAGATATTTGAAACAGTTGATAGTAAGTATTTATGTCAAATCAATGGTGACTTTCGGATATTTTTGCGATAAGGAATTTAAAAATAAATGTAGATTTGACGATATAAAGGAATTTAGAAAATTGTTTCATTTTTGTTTTATCAAAGCTAGTAGGCCTTTAGATGATGATGAATTAGATCATTCACATATGCTTAGTAAGCAAATGATTAGGATGGTAAAGCTAGATGATGGGTGGAATGAATTAGTTGAAAGACTTCCTGACGAATTACTTAAGCCAATTCAGGAAAAGAAGATAGATAAGACCGTCCGGGATACTTCGTTAAAATCTCTTAAAGATACAATAAATGCATTAGAACAGACTAATGGGGGCAAATCTGGAGAACTAATGTTGGATATGCAGGTTACAGAAGATGACATAAGTGAATTATTGCAACGGATAACAACAGCTACCTATAATGTGGATGGTTATTATCTTGGAGAATCATCGCAGGGACTGGGATATAGTAATATGATATATATTCACCTGCAATTGAAAGAATATGAAAAAGGAGTTGATCCGTTAAAAGTAAATATGTTTTTTTTGGAAGAACCTGAATCTCATATGCATCCTCAAATGCAACAAGTATTTATTAAGTATCTGATGGATTATTATCATACAAAATTACAAGGGTTAATTACAACTCATTCCAATGAAATGGTTCGTACTGTCGGGCTTTCTCATTTAAGGGTTATAAGGCATGCAGGAAATTTTAAAAGCAAATTATACGACCTTTCTACATTATTAAAGGATTTGAAAAAGTCAGAAAATCTATCCGATAAGGAATTGGCAAATTTTTTTGATTGGTTTTTTGAGATAGGATATTCAGAAATAGTTTTTGCTGATAAAGCTATTTTTTATGAAGGAGATACAGAGAGATTATTTATTCGTAAGGCTATGACATTAGAAAAATATAAAAAATTAAGTCAACAATATGTTGCATTTATTCAGGTTGGAGGGGCATATGCTAAAAACTACGAGAAGTTAATTAGGCTATTAGGTATAAAATCATTAATAATTACAGATATAGATTACGAAAAAGAAAAATTAACAGTTGCAGATATAGAAGATTCTACAATAACTAATGCTACCATAAAGCATTTTTATTCTTTAAATCATCCAACTGATAATGCTTTGGTAAAAAATCTTTACGCATGGAAAAATACAAAAGAAAATATAATGAATAATTTAATATATATATGTTTTCAAAC
>OAWX01000276.1_pt1 | contig 35381 bp, 27 predicted proteins | sample 1495571 | NCBI WGS metagenome assembly OAWX01 (sample SAMEA2580265, study PRJEB22360) | human gut metagenome | biome: human gut; feature: human-associated habitat; material: faeces | place: Denmark | collected 2008/2010 | reverse complement strand
TATATTATTAGGTTGACATGATAGCGGCATACTTATATAATCTTAATATACATTTGTTTGTGTAAGATTATTATAAGGGGTGCCGCTTTTGCAGTTTAATAAAGCACAGATTCAGGCTATACAACATAATAAAGGACCGTGTATGGTAATTGCAGGACCAGGTTCTGGAAAGACTACGGTTCTTACACACAGGGTAAGGTATCTTATCGACAGATGCGGGGTCAAGCCGTCTGATATTCTTGTTATTACATTTACTAAGGCTGCAGCAGAGCAGATGAAGTTTAAGTTTAAGGGGCTGTCAGAAGGTAGAAGTTCAGCAGTAACATTTGGCACATTTCATGCAGTATTTTTTACCATACTTAAGGCAGCATATAATTATTCTGCACGCTGCATTATTACGCCACAGGTACAGCATGAATTCGTGAAAGACCAGATACACAGGCTTGAATTGGAGTATGATGATGAGAAGGAAGCTGTAGATGGTGTTTTATCTGAGATAAGCCGTGTTAAGGGTGAGGCTGTTAATATAGATGAATATGAGAGCAGATGCATTCCGCCACAGAGTTTCAGAATAATATACATGGCTTATGATGATATGCTTGTAAGAAAGCATCTGATTGATTTTGATGACATGATTGTACAGTGCCGCGAGCTTCTGATGCAGAGAGAAGATTACAGGAGGGCGTGGCAGAATAAATATAAGTACATTCTGATAGATGAATTTCAGGATATTAATAAGGCACAGTTTGATGTTGTGAGGATTCTTGCTGATGAATACAGAAATCTTTTTGTGGTGGGGGATGATGACCAGAGTATATATGGATTCAGGGGTTCTGCTCCACAGATAATGTTAGATTTCAATAAGTATTATAGTGATGCAGTGAGAATTGACATGTGTATTAATTACAGGTCAACGGGCAATATTGTGTTTGCTTCAAGGGCTGTAGCAGAGGAGAATGAGCATCGTTATTATAAAGATATAACGACGTACAATTCACAAGGAGATACTGTGTCTGTATATGAATTTAACAGTCTGAATGATGAGAAAGCATTTCTTGTATCAGAGATAAGAAGACTGATTGATACTGGAATAGCTGCTGATGACATTGCTGTGTTATCAAGAACTAATGTAATTGGGAATATGTATATGTCAAGGCTTGAAAGTGATGGAATTCCATGCTGCGATTATTCGGTAGTACAGGATATATATGAGCACTGGATAAGTAAGGATATTCTTACATATATAAGGATAGCACTTGGCAGCAGGGAAAGAATAGATTTTCTGCGGATTATTAATAAGCCGCTCCGATATATAAGCCGTTCATATATTACACAGCCGGCAGATATTAATGCATTGAAGAGAGGCTATGAGGGGAATGAACAGATGAGTAAACAGGTAGAAAAGCTGGTGTCTGATATTAGTATGATAAGAAGTATGTCTCCATTTGCAGCTGTTAATTATATAAGAAAGGGTGTTGGTTATGATGAGTATATAAGGAATTATATATATGAACACAAGGCTGATAAGGAAGAATTATATAATGTGCTTGATGAACTGGCACACAGGGCTTCACAGTATATGAGTCTGTCACAATGGCTTGATGGTATTGTAGAATACATCAGGCAGTGCGATAAAGACAGACAGAATAATACAGCAGACGGTGTGCATATGCTTACAATGCACGGCTCTAAAGGTCTTGAATATAAGATTGTACTGGTAATGGATGCCTGTGAGGGGATAATACCGTATAATAAGTCGATTTTAGATGAGCAGATTGAAGAGGAGAGGAGACTCTTTTATGTTGCGATGACGAGGGCAAAAGAAAAGTTGTATCTTCTGTACCCCAAGCAGAGGTACAACAAAGATACAACCCGTTCACGCTTTATAGAAGAGCTTCTTACTGCTCGTTATCCTCTTCTTCGTACAGATCTTCATACTCCATAGCATCTAATTCTTCGTCAAATGCTTCAGATACAAGCTCATATTCTTCATCAGATTCAATATTCTCAAGTACAGGTTCGTTGTCGCCTTCAACCTTGTATCTGTAAAGATATACCTCATCGTTGTCTGCAGCTTCACCCTCAAGTGGAAGAAGTGCGATATAGTCGTTATCTCCAGCAGGGAATATGCGTATTATTGCACATTCACATTCTGTGTTATCGTCAAGCATAAGAGTTACTGTGTTATATTCCTGATTATTATTCTCCATAATGTCTCCGTTCTGCCAGTAATGGCTTTAGTATTTTCTCTACTCTAACAAATATTATGTATAAAAGCAATGAAAATAAAGAAAAAACACTTGCCATTTTATTATGTAAGGTGTATATTATGCATAAGTTAATAATTTAAGTCAAAGGGGACGATTTTAGCAACAACGCTAGGATTGTCCCCTTTTTGGTTAAATTAATAGCATTTACAACGAATAATATAATCTGGAGGTTCACGCCATGGATAAAATCGATAAGAAGATAATTACATTATTACAGCAGAATGCAAGAATGCCATTAAAGGCACTCGCCGAGAATGTTTTCCTTTCATCACCGGCTGTTTCAGCAAGAATTGAGAGACTTGAGAAGGAAGAGATTATTGAAGGATATGAAGTTAAGATTAATCAGTTAAAGCTGGGGTATCATATAACAGCATTTATTAATCTTGAAGTTGCTCCTGTGCAGAAACCGGATTTCTATCCATTTATCAAGTCATGCCCTAATGTTGTTGAATGTAACTGTGTAACAGGCAATTATTCAATGCTATTAAAAGTTATGTTCCCAAGTACCATGGAACTTGATACATTTATCGGCCAGCTTCAGAAGTTCGGAAGAACAAGTACACAGATTGTGTTCTCAACACCTGTTGCTCCAAGAGGTATTGATGTTAATCAGGAGATGCCTACAGATAATTAAATTCATCAAAAGTTCATAATTATTTAACCTATTAACACTGTCAGACACTTGCTGTTCTGGCAGTGTTTTTGTTATAATTATCTGAGTTTAAATTTCGTGTTACGAGGAGGTATTATGAGTAAAGCTTCAGATATATTAGATAATGTAAGTAAGGTGATTGTGGGTAAGAGAAATGTTTCAGAACTGGTCCTTACAAGTATTATTGCCGGTGGACATGTTCTTCTAGAAGATGTTCCGGGTACAGGTAAGACTATGATGGCGAAAGCATTTGCAAAGAGCATTGATGGACAATTTTCAAGAATTCAGTTTACACCAGATCTGCTTCCTTCAGATATTACAGGTGTGCATGTGTTTAACCAGAAAGAGGGTGAATTCGTATTCAGAAGAGGTCCGGTATTCGCTAATGTTATTCTTGCAGATGAGATTAACAGGGCAACACCTAGAACACAGTCAGCATTGCTTGAATGTATGGAGGAACATCAGGTTACTGTGGATGGTGAATATTCTAAGTTAGAAGAACCATTTGTTGTAATTGCAACACAGAATCCTATTGAGACAGCAGGAACTTATCAGCTTCCAGAGGCGCAGCTTGACCGATTCCTTATGAAGATTAATATGGGTTATCCAGAGAAAGATGATGAGGTACTCATTCTTAACAGATTCCTTACATCTAATCCGGAAATAACTCTTGAAAAAGTGGCAACCTGTGAGGATGTTATAGCAATGAAGGAAGATGCTAAGAATGTATATATTCATCCTGTGCTTATTGAGTATATTGTTGAACTTGCAAGAATGACAAGAAATGAAGAAAATGTATTAACAGGTGTCAGTCCAAGAGGAACACTTGGCATGCTGAATGCTGCAAGAGCATATGCGTATGTATCAGGCAGAGATTATGTTGTGCCAGAGGATATTAAGATTTTGGCACCATATGTATGGGCACACAGACTTGTTTTACAGACTGGTTTTATGAACAGAGATAATAAAGAACAGATCATAGGCAATGTTGTCTCGAAAACAGCAGTTCCTACTGAAGATTGGAATAGATAATGAATGTTTTGTTAATGCTTTTAGGTGTATTGATTGTGTACATTGCTGTAAAGCTTGTGTACAGATATAACTGGAATAAAAATCTTACAGTGAGTCTTGAATTTGATAAAAAGCATGTGGTTAAGGATGATATTGTTAATATTACAGAAGTTGTTACTAATGCCAAGAGGCTGCCACTTCCTTGTATTAATCTTAAATTTCAGGCTGCAAGAGAATTGCTTTTTACAGGTTCAGATACTAATTCAAGCGTATCGGATAAGACTTACCGTAATGATGTATTTTCGCTTCTTTCTAATCAGAGAATTACAAGAAAGGTTCCTGTCAGGTGCACAAGAAGGGGCGTTTACCGCATTTCAGGTCTTGAGATTGTATTCTCTGGCTTGTTTATGAATGAAATTAATGTTCTAAAGACTGATAATAACTGTGAAATAACAGTATATCCAAAACCGGCAGACCCGACAGTGTTAAAACCAGTGAACAGTAGGATTACAGGAGAAGCAGAACGGAAAAAATATATGCTTGAAGATCCATTTGTATTCAGGGGGATAAGAGACTATACGGGTAATGACAGCCTTAAGAATGTCAACTGGAAGGCAACGGCAAGAACCGGCAATCTTATGGTTAATGAATATGATGAGTCTGTCAGCAGAAATGTATGCATTCTGCTAAATCTCGAAGAAGACGGAGTATTGAGGTATGATGCAGTTGACGAACAGGCTATAAGTATTGCAGCAGGAATATCACAGATGCTAATTGCATGTGGAATAAATGTTTCAATGCTCAGCAATGGATGTGATGTTGATACAAAGAGTCCGGTTGTAATAAATAATGGTTCTGGAATAGGACATCTCAATAATATTAATACTGCACTTGCAAGGATTGATACAGGAATTACTATGGAAGAATACTCTGCTATGCTTGAAAAAATTTTTGAGCCGGATAATATGAGAATAGAAAGTGAATATGTATATGTTTTAATCTCTGCAAGCAGAAGAAAGAAATTGCAGAGTGTTATTAATAAAATCAGCAGGCTTCAGGCAGATATGGTATGGATTGTACCACATTTTCCAGGAGATGATTATGGACTGGAATTATGTGATTTTGAGCCGGTTGGATGGGAAGTTAAGTAAGGAGAAGCAATATGAGTGAGTCTGTTGCGCGTTCAGGAAATAAAACATTATATGTAGCGCGGTCAGTTGTGGAATTACTTAGTCAGTGTGTTGTTTTTATGGCATTTGCTGCAATGATAATTCTAGGGGTTGTTAAAAAGTCTGATGAATATATTTTATATGCCACACTGGTTACTATTCCTGTAGTCATTACATTTTTTGCAAGAAAATATATAAAGTCGTTGTTTCTTTTTGTAATGATTCATATAGTACTTATTGCAGCAGCAATTATGCTTGGAAGAACAGATGCTGAAAGTACGGCATATTTTGTAAGTGTGTTTGTTGTATGTGTACGATCTGTAAGTGTAAGGATTGCTAATGTAAGAAAAACTGAATATATGAAGGAGTCGCGGTTCAGCACTAAAACAGAAGATGTTAATGATGATGAAAAGAAAGCGGTAATGCAGACAACAGAGAGAATGTCAGTGGTGTATTGCATTGTTATGATTGTTGGAAGTACATTTGGAGGACAGAATGGCAGTACAAAACTTGTAAGTTTTGAATCATTGATGTTTGCCATTTTTATAATTCTTTTCCTTATAGGGAATCAGCTTAAAGGAGTTAATGATTTATTTATAAGTAATACAGGTAAATCTGAATTTCCAGCAAGAAGAATAACAGGCATCAATATGGCAACTGTGGCTGTTGTAGCTGTATTAATGATAATGGGAATGCTTCTGTTCTACAGAGGAGATGGTGGTAATATATTTGCACTGATGGGAAGTATTTTAGGTGTAGTATTCAGACCGCTTCTTAAATTGCTGCTCATGCTTATGAAAGAAAATGACGAAGCTCTGCCTCAGCAGCCAACTCAACCAATCAATAAGGATGATGCTTTGTATGACGAAACAGAGATAAAAGAATATGCGGATAATCCTGTTATGCAGGCAGTTTTCGTTGCTTTCACAGTGGTTATTATTACAGGGTTAATGATTGCTGTTATATATGTTATTGTAAGATATGCGAGAAAGTTCAAGGAATCAAGGGATGATAATGGAGATGAGGTTGAATTCATAGGAACAGGCAGGCATGAAAGAAAAATCAGAAGGTCTAAGCGTGCTGTGGAGAAAACCAATCTTGCGGTTAATATGCAATATAGAAAAGCATTTAAAAAGGCAGCGATGCTGGATAAGAGAAAAGAAAAGATGGCTGCAGACAGTTTGGTTTATATGCAGCCTGAGGATATCACAAGAAATAATATTACTTCAAATGCTGCGACTGCTGAAAGAATTACAAGAAGTTATGAAAAAGCCAGATATTCTGATAAGAATATTTCCAAAGAAGAACTTGAATTTATGCTTGACTTTATAAAAAATGACAAGTATAATAAGCGTACATAATAAGTAAATGCTGTGAAGAGGACTATTAGATAGGAACCAGAGTCAGAGAACTGCCGGGTGGTGCGAGGCAGTCGAAGGAACTTATTGAACTCGCCTTGGAGCTGCTACCTGAAATCATTATGAGAAGTAGGAGTAGCCGGAAGCCAACCGTTATAGTGGACAGAATATAATGCAGCACATTTGTTGTACGTATTCAGTGAGTGCATAGCATAGCTATGAAGAAGAGTGGTAACGCGTGAGATTATGTCTTTCGTCTCTTTGGGTAGAATTACCCATGGACGAAAGATTTTTTTATGCTTATCTTTGAGAAAGCTTTTACTTATTAACCATATATATTTTTTCAGGAGGTTTTAGGAATGTTTGATTACAGACAGTATGAAAGAGGCTATTTTATGCCACCGGTTAAGTGCAATGACTGGGTTAACAAGGAGTATGTTGATAAGGCACCAATCTGGTGTTCGGTTGATTTAAGAGATGGTAACCAGGCTCTTGTTGAACCTATGAGTCTAGATGAAAAACTTGAATTCTTCCAGATGTTAGTTGAAGTTGGATTTAAGGAAATTGAGATTGGTTTCCCTGCAGCTTCTGAGACAGAATATGAATTCTGTCGTACACTTATTGAGAAGAACATGATTCCTGATGATGTTACAATCCAGGTTCTTACCCAGGCAAGACCACATATTATTAAGAAGACATTTGAAGCCGTAAAGGGTGCTCCAAGAGCAATCGTTCATGTATATAATTCTACTTCATTAGCACAGAGAGAACAGGTATTCAGGAAGTCTAAGGAAGAAGTTAAGCAGATTGCTATTGAAGGTGCTAAGTTATTAAAGGAACTTGCTGAAGCTGATGGAGGAAACTTCCTTTTTGAATACAGTCCAGAGAGCTTTACAGGAACAGAACCAGAGTATGCACTTGAGGTATGCAACGCTGTTGTTGATATCTGGCAGCCAACTCCTGATAAGAAATGTATCATCAATCTTCCTGCTACAGTAGAAATGTCGCTTCCACATGTATTTGCAAGCCAGATTGAATATATGTCTAAATACATGCACAACAGAGAAAATGTTATTATTTCTCTTCATCCACATAATGACCGTTCGACAGGTGTTGCTGATGCAGAGTTAGGACTTCTTGCAGGAGCAGATAGAATTGAGGGAACACTTTTTGGTAATGGTGAGAGAACAGGTAATGTAGATATTATTACACTTGCGATGAATATGTATATGCAGGGTGTTAATCCCGAACTCAATCTTTCTGATATGCCACATCTTGCAGAAGTATTTGAAAGACTTACACAGATGAAGATTGATGACCGTCATCCATGGTGTGGTAAGCTTGTTTTTGCAGCTTTCTCAGGTTCACATCAGGATGCTATATCTAAGGGAATGCATTACAGAATTGAAAATGATCCTAATAAATGGACAGTTCCATATCTTCCAATTAATCCAGAAGATGTAGGACGTACATATGATTCAGATGTTATAAGAATTAATAGCCAGTCTGGTAAGGGTGGTGTTGCTTATGTTCTTGAACATAACTATGGAATGGTTGTTCCTAAGGCTATGAGAGAAGATCTGGGTTATGCTGTTAAAGACGTATCGGATGTTAATCATAAGGAGCTTTCAGCAGATGAAGTTCTTGAAATATTTGAGAAGAGATATAAGAAATACACACCAGTATTCAAGATTTCTGAAGTACATTTCAAGCAGATTAATGGAATACAGACAGTCGTAACTATTAATGAGAATGGTGAGAAGTACAATGTTGAAGATGGCGGTAATGGTCGTCTTGATGCTGTAAGTAATGCTCTTGCCAGCCACTTTGGAAAGCCTTGCGATATCTTCTGTTATGAAGAACATTCATTAAAGAAGGGCTCTGATTCTAGTGCCATTGCATATGTTGGTATTACAGGAGAGGATGGAAAGAATTACTTTGGTATTGGTATTGACCATGATATCATCAGAGCTTCTATTGATGCGTTAGAGTCAGCCATGAACAGAAGTCTTGAAGCTTAATATATTATTTAATTGAATAATCTGTAATAGTACCCATGTCCTTAACGTATACTAGAATGATAACGATTAAGGAACATGGGTTGTTTTATTTATGTAGAATTAAAAAATCCCCCTCAAAGGGGGAAGCGGTACTATAGTACTAATGCTATTATACGCTTGTGGGGAGAAAATATAGTTAAAGGGGTAAAACTATTGATTCAAACATTTCGGAGGGATGGTAATGTTTTTAAGAAAACGATTAAGTAGTTTGAGTGCAAAGTCGAAGAAAATCATTAGTGGTGTTCTTGTTGCAGTAATGGTTGCTGGTTCTGTGATTGCGGGAACTTCATTAAAGGCTGGGGCATATTCTAAGACACAGGATGTACTTGATGAACTGTTAGGAGCAGCTAAGCCATATGGTGTGGTTGCAGATGAATTTAAGAACGCTAATCATAATCAGACATGTTTTGCAACCAATAATCTTGTCATAACAGACCAGTGGCTGAGTGCCTGGCTGGATATGAGTGTGGGAACAACTTATATCAGAAGTTTTGATAACACAGGTTCGACTGAGGTGTTTATTGACAGGAATGCATTTAATAATCTTGTTCTAGGAACAGATTACGATTATGTTCCGACGGAGAACAAGTGTTATATTAAAGGTGCTGACGGAAAAAGAACAGGGGCTGTCATTAACGTCAACAACTGTAAAGATACAATCAATGTTTATTATGCTGAAGATTATATGGACGTAACTGCAGCACTTGATAAGGTGTATGACAATTTTAAAGAATATGCAGATATTTCTGATGAAGAAGCTGACATCGTTATCAAAGCTAATGATGAGAAAAAGATTGATCTTTCATCATTTAAGGATAAGCAGATTGTAGTTGTTAATATGTATGCAAGTAATTATAAAGACTGGCAGGGCAATGAAGTATCAACTTATTATGGAGAAGGTCAGTTAAGTATAACTAATAAGGCTGATGGTCAGTTTGTTATTATGAATCTTTTAGGTGCAGATGGAGATGCAGAGGTTAAGAGATTCAGCATTAATGGAAAGAATTCAGGCGGATTAACAGATGTTGATATATCTGATACAGTAATATTTAATGCTGTAAATGTTTCAGGTAAGCTCAACATGGGGGAGATATGTGGTATAGTAGTTGCTCCAAGAGCAGATGTTACACTTACATCAACATGCAATGGAAGGGCAATTGCAAATACATTCGTTAATATTAATGGTCAGATGCATTTCATATCTGATTGCCAGCAGGAAGGTACAACAGCAAAGGAAACTGCTGCTGAGACAAAGGTTGATGAGTCCACAAAGGGTGCTGAAGAGACTAAGGTAAATGAGACAACAAAGGCAGCTGAAGAGACTAAGGTAAATGAGACAACAAAGGCAGCTGAAGAGACTAAGGTAAATGAGACAACAAAGGCAGCTGAAGAAACTAAGAAAAATGAGACAACAAAAGTTGTTGAAGAAACTAAGGTAAATGAGACAACAAAGGCAGTTGAAGAAACTACAGTAAGTGATACAACAAAGGCTGATGCAGTAATTAAAGCTGATGATACAACAAAAGCTGAAGAGTCGATAAAGACAGGGGATGCGACTAAGAAAGCTGATGATATATCAGGCACAGATGTTACTAAGAAGAGTGGCGAAGTTGCTGGAGATGAAGAACAGGTAACAGGAAAAGACGGAGTGGCAATTGATGGTTCAAGAGTAAGAAAGAATGGTGAAGTTGCTGCTAATGAAGAAGTTGTAAAGACAGGTGACAACAATCATGTCTGGGTATATGTTATAGTTCTTGTAGCAGCAGTTGTTATATTTGGAACAGTTATTGTTATAAGCAAGAAGAATAATAAAAAATAATATTTACTATTAATTATTATTAAGGCACAGCATATATTGTTGTGCCTTTTTTATTGGAGTGGTATTGAAGCACTCTGTTTTTTTATGCTATAATGCAATATGTATGAGTCAAAGTAGGCTCTGAACACAAAATACAGTGAAGAACAAGGAGATGGAAGTTTTATGAAACATTTGATACTTGCATCGGGTTCACCAAGACGAAGAGAATTAATGAGTCAGGTAGGACTTGATTTTACTGTTGTTACAAGTGATGCAGATGAGAATATTAAAGAGATGGAGCCGGAAGATTATGTAAGAGAATTATCTTCTGCTAAGGCACAGTCTGTATTAGAGCAATATGCAGATAAAGAGGATTCTGTAATTGTTATAGGTGCAGATACTATTGTTTACCATAAGGGAGAGATTCTTACCAAGCCTAAGAATGAAGAGGATGCATTCAGAATACTTAAGTCTTTAGAAGGTCAGATACATCAGGTGTATACAGGTGTAACTATATGCAGTGCACATAAGAATGTAAGTTTTTATGAAAAGACTGATGTGTGGGTATATGATATGACTGATGAGGAAATCAGGGATTACATTAGCACAGGAGAGCCTATGGATAAGGCTGGTGCATATGGTATTCAGGGAAAATTCGCAGCATACATTAAGGGGATTGAAGGCGACTATAATAACGTTGTCGGTCTGCCTGTTGCAAGACTTGTACATGAGCTTAAAGTATTTTAAGGAGAAAACATATGGTTAAATTCGTAGCAAGTGACCTTGATGGGACACTGCTTCTTAACGGAGCACAGAGCATTGATGAATCGGCTATACAGTATATCAATAAACTTGTTGACAAAGGCGTTATATTCGCACCAGCTAGTGGCAGGCAGATAACGAGTCTTAAGAGACTTTTTGGCGCTGTCAGTGATAAGCTTGCATATATTGCAGAGAATGGTGCTCTTGTGGAATACAAGGGTGAAACTATTGGAAAGACTGCGATGGATAGGAAGCTTGCGTTAGAGATAATTGAGGATGTAATTGAGCAGCCTAATTGTGAGGTGCTTGTATCAGGAGAACATACGGCATATATTAAGCCTAAGTCTGAAGAATATTATTACAGAATGACAAAAGTGGTCAATTATCATACTACATTAGTCGATAAGTTTACTGACATTGATGAGGATATATTAAAGATAGCTGTGTGTGATATGACAGGAATTAAGAACTCTAAAGAACATTTTATTAACAAATGGAGTGATAAGGCTTCAGTACTTGTATCAGGAGAACTTTACTTAGACCTTATGGATACTAATGTCAATAAGGGGAGAGGAATTGAACAGATACAGAAATATTTCAGCTTAAAACCTGAAGAATGTATGGCATTTGGTGATAATTATAATGATATCGCTATGTTGGATAAGGTATATTATTCATATGTTATGGAGAAAGCTGTAGAAGATGTTAAGAAACACGGGCGTTTCGTAACAGGATGGGTAGAAGGAACATTAAGAGAGCAATTTAAGGATATAAGATAAGGAGATTTAAGTTATGGATAAACATATTGATGAGTGTGCGAAGGTGTTTCTAAGAGATCAGAAACAGCTTTTCGATGAGCCTGTTGCATATGATTTAGAGGAGGCTAAGGAATTCTTAGAGGACTGTATGGCAGTATACTGCAAGGATATTAAAGAGTTAAGAGAAGTTATGGATGATGAAGGTATGGATGTATCTGATTTAAGCAATGATGAGCTTCTTGAGCAGTTAGAAGTATTCAAGCTTGATAATGGCGGATATTTCTTCGTGGAAGGATAGTACAGATGCGTATAAATGTTGTATGTGTAGGCAAGATTAAGGAAAAGTTTTATACCCAGGCAGTTGATGAGTATTCCAAGAGACTTTCAAGATATTGTAAGTTGGATATAGTTGAACTGGCTGATGAGAAAACACCGGATAATGCAAGTAATGTTGTCAATGAACAGATTAAGAATAAGGAAGGGGAGAGAATCCTTTCTGTCATTAAAGATGATGCTTATGTATGTGCACTTGCAATAGAAGGGAAAATGCTTGATTCTGTTGAACTTTCTGAGAAGATTGACAGACTTGGAATAGAAGGAACAAGTAACATAACATTTGTAATAGGAGGCTCTTTGGGACTTGCAGATGCAGTACTTAAGAGAGCTGATTATAAGCTGAGTTTTTCAAGGATGACATTTCCACACCAGCTTATGAGAGTTATTCTTTTGGAACAGATATACAGGGCTTACAGGATTATGAAGAATGAGCCATATCACAAATAATTAAAGAGGATAGAATATGAAAAGAAGAAAAAAACCATTTATTATATTAGCAGTTATTTTTGTTGTAGTTTTATTGGTTGCAGGATATATTAAGTTCTTTAATGGACGTCTGATATATTTTACAACAGGAATGAAGAGCGGTGAGCTTATTAAGACAGCAGGACAGAAGATAACTTATACATGCGAGGCAGATATTATCATGTCTGATGTGAAGAAGGAATATGAGGAAATGTTTGGCAGTAATATATGGAGAGAGAAAATTGGTGATGCTGATTTTGAAAGCTATATTAAGGACCAGATTAAGAGTAAGTTAATGCGCGTCAAGGCTATGAATGTTAAGGCTAAGGAACGCGGTGTTGTGCTTGGAAGAGAAGAAAAAGATTCTGTGGGTAAGGCTGTTGATGCATTTTACAATGAATTAACAGAATCGCAGATAAGCAGTACAGGAATAACTAAGGATAAACTGAATACAATGTTTACTGAATTTGCAATAGCACAGAAACTCTACGATGACCTTACTTCCAGCATGGATATTGAAGTAAGCGCAGATGAGGCAAGAGTTATTGATATCCAGTATATTGTATCAGATTCAGAGGAAAATATTAATAAGGCATATAATCTTGTGAATTCAGGAAGTTCATTCTTTGCTGTTGCCAAGGAATACAATGCGGATGGCGAATATGAGTACGAACTGAAACGTGGCGAGATGGATGCAGCATTTGAAAAAGCAGCATTCAATCTGTCTACTGGTGAGATGAGCAGTATAGTTGAGTCAGCAGGCAGATATTACATTATAAGATGTACATCGGATAATGATAAGGCTAAGACCGAGGTTAATAAGTCTGCAATTCTTGAAAAGAGAAAGTTAGAGCAGTTTAATACTGATTTTGAGAAATATGAAGCTGGTATATATATGGAATTTAATAATAGCGAATGGAAGAAATTAAGTATTCAGGATGCGTATACGTTGGGAAGCAGCTTTGAGGATACTTTCAATGCGTATTTTGGAAAGTAAAGAGGAGAGTAATTAATAATGGCAGCTAATAAATATGATGCTAACAGTATATCAATACTGGAGGGTCTTGAAGCGGTAAGAATGAGACCAGGTATGTATATTGGAAGTGTCGGAACAAAAGGTCTTAATCATCTTATATATGAGATTGCGGATAATTCAGTGGATGAACATCTTGCGGGTTTTTGTACACAGATAAATGTAACTCTTAATGATGATGGAACAGCAACTATCAAGGATAATGGACGAGGTATTCCTATCGGAATCCATCCTAAAGCCGGAATACCTGCGGTTGAGGTTGTATTTACAGTACTTCATGCAGGCGGCAAGTTCGGAGATGGCGGATATAAGATATCAGGAGGACTTCACGGCGTTGGTGCATCTGTAGTTAATGCACTTTCTGTATGGCTTGAGGTTGAGATAAGAGTTGATGGTGGTGTGTACAAGCAAAGATACGAGCGTGGAAAAGCAACAGCGCCGCTTGAAAAGATTGGTACATGCAGAAAAAATGATACTGGTACAACTGTTACATTTCTTCCTGATGGAGAAATATTTGAAAAGACTAGATTCAAAGCAGACGCGATAAAGAGCAGGCTTCATGAGACTGCATATCTTAATCCGGGGCTTACAATTGAGTTTGAAGATAAGAGAAAGGGCAGCGAGGATAAGGAAACTTTCCATGAGCCTGACGGACTTAAGGCGTATATCAAAGATCTTAACAATGGCAAAGAGACCGTATGCGATATCGTCTACTTTAAGAAGAAACAGGAAGACATTGAGGTTGAAGTCGCATTCCAGTTTGTTAATGAATTTGAGGAAAATATTCTTGGTTTCTGTAATAACATATACACTCAGGAGGGTGGAACACATATTACAGGCTTTAAGACCAAGTTTACAATGATTATTAACCAGTATGCGAGAGAACTTGGCATCTTAAAGGATAAGGATGCGAATTTTACAGGTCTTGATGTAAGAAATGGTATGACTGCAGTTGTTGCAGTTAAGCACCCTGCACCAAGATTTGAGGGACAGACCAAGACCAAGCTTGATAATCCGGATGCTGGTACAGTTGTTGCAAATGTAACAGGAGACGAGGTACAGCTTTATTTCGACAGACATTTGGACGACCTTAACGCTGTAATTGCATGTGCTGAAAAATCTGCGAAGATACGAAAAGCAGAAGAAAAGGCTAAGACAAATATGCTTACAAAGCAGAAGTTCTCTATAGACAGCAACGGAAAGCTTGCCAACTGTGAGAGCAAGAATCCGGAGGAATGTGAGGTGTTCATTGTTGAGGGAGATTCAGCTGGAGGTTCAGCAAAGACTGCAAGAAACAGAAGAACTCAGGCAATTCTTCCAATCAGAGGTAAGATTCTTAATGTTGAAAAGGCAAGTATTGATAAGGTACTTGCCAATGCCGAGATTAAGACAATGATTAATTCATTCAACTGTGGATTCTTAGAGGGCTACGGTAATGACTTTGATATTAGCAGATTAAGATATAATAAGATTATTATCATGACTGATGCCGATGTGGATGGAGCACATATTGATACACTGCTTCTTACATTTTTCTACAGATTCATGCCTGAGCTTATTAATCAGGGACATGTATATATTGCTACACCACCTCTTTATAAGGTTGTTCCTAAGAAGGGCGAGGGTGAATATCTATATGATGACAAGGCACTTGAGGATTACAGAAAGAAGCATACGTCAGGAACATTTACACTTCAGAGATACAAAGGTCTTGGAGAGATGGATCCTGACCAGCTATGGGAGACAACTCTTAATCCTGAAACAAGAATTTTAAAGCAGGTTGAGATTGAGGACGCAAGGCTTGCAACTGAGGTTACAGCAATGCTTATGGGTACAGATGTACCACCTAGAAGAGAATTTATATATACGCATGCTAATGAAGCTGAGATTGATGCGTAAAAGCTAAAGGAGTAGAAAATGGCTGAGAAGATTATAAGGACTGAGTATTCTGAGGTTATGCAGAAGTCCTATATAGATTATTCCATGAGCGTTATTACAGCAAGAGCACTTCCTGATGTAAGGGACGGTTTAAAGCCGGTACAGAGAAGAGTGCTGTATGCCATGGACCAGTTGGGGCTTAATTACGACAAGCCTCACAGAAAGTCTGCACGTATCGTTGGTGATACAATGGGTAAATACCATCCACATGGTGACAGTTCAATATATGAGACACTCGTTGTACTTTCACAGGATTTTAAGAAGGGTATGGCTCTTGTTGACGGACACGGAAACTTCGGTTCTATCGAAGGTGACGGAGCTGCCGCTATGCGATATACAGAAGCTAAGTTAAAAAAGTTCACACAGGACGTATATCTTGCTGACCTTGATAAAAATGTTGTGGATTTCGTGCCTAACTTTGATGAGACAGAAAAAGAGCCTGAGGTTCTTCCTGTAAGAGTACCTAATCTGCTTGTAAATGGTGCAGATGGTATTGCGGTTGGTATGACAACTAATATCCCTCCACACAATCTATCAGAGGTTGTTGATGCAGTATGTGCATATATGGATAATGAGGATATCACAACAGACGAGCTTATGCAGCTCTGCCCTGGACCGGATTTTCCTACAGGCGGAATTGTAATTAATAAAAGCGAGCTTGGTGCAATATATGAGACTGGAACAGGTAAGATTAAGTTAAGAGGAAAGGTCGTATTCGAGCCTGCCAAGAACCGTTCTGAGAAGGACAAGCTTGTTATTACAGAGATTCCATATACAATGATTGGTGCTAACATAGGTAAATTTATATCTGATGTAGTAAGCCTTATAGAAACTAAGAAAACTACTGATATTGTCGATATTTCCAATGAATCTTCTAAGGAAGGAATAAGAATTGTCCTTGAACTTAAGAAGAACGCTGATGTCAAGAATCTTGAAAATCTTCTTTACAAGAAGACCAAGTTGGAAGATACATTTGGCGTAAATATGCTGGCTATCGTTGATGGAAGACCTGAGACCTTAGGTATTAAGGATATAATAAAACACCACATTAATTTCCAGTATGAGCTTGCTACAAGAAAGTACACAACACTTCTTGAAAAGGAGAAGGCTAACAGGGAGATTAAGGAAGGTCTTATAAGAGCATGTGATATTATTGACCTTATTATCGAGATATTACGAGGCAGTGCTAATCTTAAGATGGCTAAGGACTGCCTTGTTAATGGTAATGTTGAGGGAATCAAGTTTAAGTCAGAGCAGTCAAAAAAGCAGGCTGCAGGTCTTGATTTCACAGAGAAACAGGCTGGCGCAATATTAGAAATGCGTCTGTACAAGCTGATTGGTCTTGAAATTCTTAATCTTCAGAAAGAATATGATGAATGTGTCAAGAAGATTGAGAAGTATGAAAAGATACTTGGCAGCAGAAAAGAGATGGCTAAGGTTATCAAGTCTGACCTTCTTAATATTAAGAAGGAATATGGTGTTGCAAGAAGAACTGTAATTGAAGACGGAGAAGCTGCTGTATTTGAGGAAAAGAAGATTCCAGAGATGGAAGTTATGTTTATTATGGACAGATTCGGATATGCAAGAACCATTGATATGGCTGCATTTGAGAGAAATAAAGATGCTGTATTTAATGAGAACAAATATGTCATTCCGGTAATGAACACAGATAAAATCTGCATATTTACTGATACGGGAGATCTGCACCAGTTAAAGATAAAGGATCTGCCATTCACTAAGTTCAGAGATAAAGGCACACCGATTGATAATCTGTGTAACTATGACAGCTCTAAGGAGATAATTGTGTACATTACTCCATTTGAACGACTTAAGAATCAGAAAATGCTTTTTGTCACAAGACAGGGAATGATGAAGCTTGTAGACAGTGAAGAATTCCAGGTTGCAAAGCGTACAGTTGCATGTACAAAATTAGCAGATGACGACAAGCTAATCGGAATGTATTCAACAGACGCAAGAGTAGAGATTTATTCAAAGTTCTCACTTGATGGAGAAATCAAGGAAGAAGAGGTTGTCGAGAGCAACCAGAATGTAATTGTACAGACAGAAAACGGAGTGTTCTTAAAGTTCCCATTAACAGACATTCCAATGAAGAAGAAGAGTGCTGTAGGCGTAAGAGGAATCAAGCTTTCAAAAGATGATTATATAGAAGATGTATTCCTGCTTACAGAAGGTGATGAGTTCACAATGGAATATAAGGGCAAGAGTATCAGCTTTGCCAAGATGAAGACGGCACACAGGGATACTAAGGGGACTAAGATAAGAGTATAGTTGTTTAACGGTTGGAGAGTCGAAGAAGTGCTTCACACCATCACAACTAAGGTAAGCTGTCATAGTGGCTGTAAATGCCGCCATATACAGAGTTTATAACGGTGCTGGAAATCAAACGCGCTTCGCTTGAACGAGATTTCCAGCACCGAACTTTTGTATATGGCGGCATAACACCCACACGGACAGCTTACAATTTAGTTGTGATGATGTGAAGCACTTCTTCGACATGACGACCGATAGAAAACAAGTTCTTATCCGGCGAGGTCACTCTGTTACTCAGAGTAGGGTATGGTTAACTCCATACCCTTTTAAAATACTGGGAATAAGAGGATAATTTTAACTGGACGGCAGTAAGGCATAAGCCTTACACCGTCCTTCTTTGATATATATGAAGCAATAAGTACTTCGAGGTGGTAGTGTCTGTGAGTTAAGCGTTAGCGACAACGGCATGTAAGCTTACCGTGTGGGTGTTAGTGCCGCTATATACAAAAGTTCGGTGCAGGAAATCTCGTTCAAGCGAAGCGCGTTTGATTTCCTGCACCGTAATAAACTCTGTATATGGCGGCATTTACAGCCACTAGGTCAGCTTACCTAAAGTTGGCACTAATGCTTAACTCACAGACTGTACAACCCCGAAATACTCTTAATTCTCTTCCATATATTTATCATATATAGCAATAACCTTATTCATAACCTCCGGACCAGGAGCGCCAAGAGTAAGTCTCTTATCTACACAAGTCTGGAGGCTGATTGCCTCGTAGATATCTTCATCAAATACAGGGCTTACAGCCTTGTATTCTTCAAGTGAAAGGTCATCAAGTGCAATATTTTTCTCAATGCACATAAGAACAAGCTGGCCGACAATACCGTGGGCTTCTCTGAAAGGAACTCCCTTTTTAACAAGGTAGTCAGCAGCATCAGTAGCATTAGTGAAGCCGTTCTTTGCTGAAGCTTCCATTCTCTTGTTGTTGAACTTCATAGTATCAATCATGCCCTTGAAAAGGCTGATGCAGCCTTTGGCTGTGTCAAATGCGTCAAATGATAATTCCTTATCTTCCTGCATATCTTTATTGTAAGCAAGAGGAATACCCTTCATTGTTGTAAGGAGGCTCATAAGAGCACCATATACTCTGCCTGTCTTACCTCTTACAAGCTCTGCGATATCAGGGTTCTTCTTCTGAGGCATAATAGAGCTTCCTGTACTGAAAGCGTCATCAAGTTCTATGAATCTGTATTCATTGGAATTCCAGATGCATATTTCCTCAGAGAAACGGCTTAAATGCATCATGATAGTTGATAATGCAGATAAGAATTCAATAAGGTAATCTCTGTCAGAAACAGAATCCATGCTGTTGAGTGTTGGACCATAGAAACCAAGAAGAGAAGCAGTAAGTTCTCTGTCTAATGGATAGGTTGTTCCTGCAAGTGCACCTGCACCAAGAGGGCAGTAATTCATTCTTTCATATATATCGTGAAGTCTGCTTCTGTCGCGCTTGAACATTTCGAAATATGCACCGAAATGATGAGCAACAGTAACAGGCTGTGCCTTCTGAAGATGAGTAAATCCAGGCATGAATGTATGAGTGTTTTCTTTCATGATTCTTAAGATAACAGCCATAAGCTCTTTAAGCTCAGCATCAGTATTAAGAACTTCCTGCCTTGTGAAAAGTCTCATATCAAGAGCAACCTGGTCATTTCTGCTTCGTCCTGTGTGAAGTCTCTTTCCGGCATCACCGATTCTCTCAATAAGAGTAGCCTCCATAAATGTATGGATATCCTCGTATTCATCAGTGATTTCAAGCTTTCCTGATTCAATATCAGCAAGAATTCCCTTAAGACCTTCTACAATCTGCTCACTTTCGCTTTCAGGAATAATTCCCTGCTTGCCGAGCATAGTAGCATGTGCAATACTTCCTTCAATATCCTGCTTATAGAACTTCTGGTCAAATGAAATTGATGCGTTGAAGTTGTTAACAAGCTCATTAGTTTCTTTGGTGAATCGTCCACCCCATAATTTCATTTATAAATCCTCCTTGGTTTCATTGTCTTTTAAATTATAATCTGATGTATCATCTTCGAAATCCGGAGATTCGAGATTATCAAAATCATTCATTTCATCAAGAATAGTTTCTTGTATATTCTTATTAAGGAAATTGTCGTTCTGATTATCAGAATGAGATTCTGCAACAGATTCTATAACAGGAAGTTCAAGATACTTTCTGATGAAAACAGGCCAGTTATCAGTATGTATTCTGCCGTTCTTTATAAGACGGGCAGACACATATATGCCAATCAATATAATAATGCTAAATGCAGTTAAAACGCAACCCAATATTAAATTGTGTGGAACATACCTTAATTCAAGTGAGTGTGTTCCGGCTGGAACATCAACACATAACAAAGCGTTCTTCCATACAAATGTATCTACACGTTTGCCATCAACATATACAGACCATCCGGCATCGTGCGGAATAGAAAACAGAACAGTCTTGTCAGAAGATAAGCTGATTGATCCTTTAAAATGAGTATCTGTATATGAATCAACCTGATAACTTTCTGCATTGAGAATATTGTAAGCCTTGATTAACTTATCAGAATCAAGCATATAAGCAGTAAGATTCATACCTGTTTCGGCGGTAACTTCCACTGTGTCAGATTTTGTGACATAACCTACATCAATAATTCTGTTATTACTCTTTAAGTTACTGTAAGAATAAGATTTGTCTGAATTATTAAGCGTTACGGTTATGTAATCAACGGACTGGTTGGCAGCTATAAGATACAAATGTCCATCTTTTTGTGGCTTTATAGTACACTCTGATTCGTTAGGAAATTCATCAACTACAGTGAATACATCACTTATCCCTGTCATATTCTGAATCATAAGATTCTGGTTTTCAATACCGTTATTGGCAGTCATGAAATTCATTTTGGAAGCAGACTGTTCATTAATAGCAAATCCTATCGGAAGAGTATAATTATTTTTATATATGAACTCACCGTCACTTCCTGTATAGTAGCTTCTTAAATTACTTTCTGCAAGAAGCTTGTTGCTTATGGTATATTTAACAGAGAATATCATATCAGTTACTTCTGTGAGACCATTGCATCCATATGCATTGGTTGAATTCTCTAAACCAAGATAATTGAATAGTTTTGACATACCTGCATTACATGTAGAAGAAAATGTGGATAGAGTTTTGTAATTATGCCATGCACCATCATTTTTGGTTCTTGCACCAAAAAGCTTGTCCATACGGTAAAACGAATCGTCATTATCAGCAACTGTTTTAGTAACAGTCTTTACTGCATCATAATCAAGAAGATATGATGTACGGCTCGTTGTACCGATACCTGTCGAATCCATATTAAGAGTACATTCTATGATTGATACAGAAAATGTGAGCAGAAGTACAAGTGGTATTTTAAGCTTTGCATTATTGTTAATAAATATAAGAAGAGCATATAACAATATGAATATTCCACTTACATATGCAATCTTGAATGAATAAGTACTTCCTTCCGCCATAAATAACTGTTCAAAAAGAACAAGCAGACCGATTGAAATCCATAATGAAGTACCAATTTGTTTATTAGATAACTCTTTTATATTATATACAGCCTCAAAACACATAGTAAGAACAAAAAATATGTAGATAAAAGACTGTCTGCATGGAAGACTGTTTGGAAAATGCAGTCCGTGCCATATATAATTAGGTATATTGAGGTTAAATGCTGTTAAGAAAATCAGAAGAATTATACATTTTCCGATTTTTTCACGGGCATTGATTTTTTTGCACATAACATAGAGCGGAATAAGCAAAAATACAGCAACACCACAATATATGTTAGGAAAATGTTCAAGTCCGAGATGGACAGGAACATTAATAAGCTGCCTTGTAAGCATTGAAAGTATACTGAAATATGATTTTAACTGTGCAGGAAATGAAGTGTCACTTGATGCAGATAAAGAAAATGTATAAAATTCCGGCAGTAAAAGGCAGGCACCAAGTCCGCCTGCGAGGAGTGAATATATACAGAAATTAATGAATTTCTTTACATATTGTAATATGCTTACCGGACCATTATATGAAATCATAAGTACGATAAAGTAAATAACAACAGAAATACATACCATGATTGAAATATAATAGTTGGTAAATATACATAATCCCAGTGTTACACAGTAGAAGATACATTTATTTTCATTAACAAGTCTTTCAAGACCAAGCATTATAAGTGGTAATAATATTACGCAGTCAAGCCACATGATGTTCCAGCTGTATGCTGCAATGAATCCGGACATTCCATAGAACATGCCAAACAGGGCAGCTACACAGTTTTTAGTATCGAAATGTCTGGTTATGTAATATGTTATTGCAAGACTGCTGCCGGCAATTTTTAATATGATAAGGGAATTCATAATCTCAATCATATATTTCTGCGGAAATAACACAATAAACCAGTTCGCGGGACTGGCAAGATAATACGCATATAATGATGTAAAGTTGGTTCCCATACCAATATCCCATGAATAGGTAAGACTTTCACCATTCCTTATCTTGTGCCACAATTCCGAAAAGAAAGGGGCATACTGGTGATACATGTCTGATCTTAGATAGCAGTCGCTTCCCCATGGAAATATTTCCCGGGTATAATAGAGTGCTGCCATCATAATTAAAGGAAGCACAAATGCTATTACATAAGTCAGATTAGAATTAAGAATTGATTTCTTTGAAGATGTCATGGCTTTCCTCCCTTAGCCGATAATAGTAACATTTTACCAAAGAACGAAAAAAGTGTAAATAATTATAGTTAAATTAGACTTGTATTCGATAGGACAATTTTGTAAAATAGAAAGGTACGCAAAAGGGATTTCCTTAGGGTAATACTTAAGGAGAGTGTACATGGATTACAAGCAATTATATAAGAAACACAAAAAAGCTGTACAATACACAATATGTGCAGTTTTTATAATGATAGCAGGTGTTATATATCTGGCTGGAAGAAAGAATATGTCTGCGTCTGAGGACACATTTGCAGATAAGGGTGTCTTAAAAGGTACAGAAGAAGTGAGTGGTACTGATTATGAAACATTAGTCAGTGACATATATGTGTATATATGCGGACATGTTAATTCACCAGGGGTTGTTAAGTGTCAAAGCGGCATGAGATTATATGAGGCAGTTGAACTGGCGGGAGGGGCTGATGATTCTGCTGATATGTCTTTAGTAAATCTGGCAGAACCGGTTAATGATGGGGAACGTATATATATACCATCATATGGTGAAGATATACCTGTTATGGAAGAAGAGACAAAGGGGCTTATTAATATTAATAAGGCAACGGCTGAGGAACTGATGACGCTTCCGGGGATAGGAAGTTCAAGGGCAGCAGATATAGTAAGTTACAGGACAGATAATGGCAGATTTCAGACCATAGAAGATATTATGAAAGTATCTGGAATTAAGGAAGCTGCATTTAACAAGATAAGGAATTACATATGCGTATGATGAAGGCATATTGGTGAAAAGTAAAAGGAGTAGATTATGGCAGGCAGAGTTTTGGTTGTTGATGATGAGAAAATGATTGTTAAGGGACTTAAGTTCAGTCTTATGCAGGATTATAGTGTTGTAGACTGTGCTTATGACGGAGAGGAAGCCCTTGAATATGCTAAGAACAATGAATATGACATAATCCTTCTTGATATAATGCTTCCTAAGCTTGATGGATTGTCAGTATGCCAGCAGATAAGAGAATTCTCAGATGTTCCTATTATTATGCTTACAGCCAAAGGCGATGATATGGATAAAATCCTTGGACTTGAGTATGGTGCAGATGATTATATTACCAAGCCATTTAACATTCTTGAGGTTAAAGCGAGAATGAAAGCAATCTTAAGAAGAAATGCAGTTACAGAAAAGAAGGTAGCAAAGAGTAATGTAATTAATGCAGGTGATATGAAGATAGACTGTGACAGCCGTAATCTTTATATTGCGGGAAGACCGATTAATCTTACAGCCAAGGAGTTCGACCTTCTTGAACTGTTGGCAGTTAATCCTGGCAAGGTATACAGCAGGGATAACCTTCTTAAAGCTGTTTGGGGACAGGATTATTCAGGCGATGGCAGAACAGTGGATGTCCATATGAGAAGACTTCGTGAGAAGATTGAAGATAATCCAAGTGAACCAAAGTATGTTCACACTAAGTGGGGAGTAGGTTACTATTTTAATGTTTAATAAAAATAAGAAAAGAAATGACCATAGAAGAATCTTTTTTGATAGGGGATTTGAGTCTTTTTTTAGGTTCATTAATAAATATTCAACAAGACAGTTTGCGGTTGCTGCAGTTATAATTGCGGTGGCCGTAATCAGTACATTTGAAGGATTTGAATATATATACAAGGAGTCTGTAATTACAAGACAGACAGCTATAATACAGAATGAAGCTGTTCTTATTGCAGCAGAGTATTCTAATTATGAGAGCCTTGATGCTGCTGAGAATAATAATATGAACAGCAGACTCAGCAGTTATTCAGCACTTAACCAGATAAGAATAAGAGTGGTTAATCTTAATTATGTTATCAGTGTTGATACTTATGCGATTGATACGAATAAGACAATTCTTAATTCAAGAGTATTCGATATATTCAGTAATCATAAGAACAGTTCAGGATATGACAAGAAAACCGGCAATATACAGGCTGCAGTTCCTGTATACAATGATTCAGGCACATTTATAGCTGTTCTTATTGCAGATCTTGATTATACAGAGATTGATGCAATGTTTCATGATGTTAACGGACAGAATAATAATATCAAAGTCGTTATCATAACAATATGCCTGGTAGTACTTATTATAGGGATATATTTACTTAACAGACCGGTAAAGCGTGTGCTTGATATTGTTTCTAATGTAAGTGCAGGACACACTGATGAGCGGATTCCTGTTAAAGGTTATACAGAGATACGTGAGATAGCTGATGATTTTAATAACATTATGGACAGGGCTAATGAGACAGACCAGTCCAGAGCAGAATTTGTATCTAATGTGTCACATGAATTAAAGACTCCTATTACGTCAATCAAAGTGCTTGCAGAGTCACTTAATACTCAGGAGAATGTTCCTTTAGAGGTGTATCAGGAATTCATGCAGGATATTGTAAGTGAGATTGACAGGGAAAGTAAGATTATTGAAGATCTTCTTACACTTGTAAGAATGGACAAGTCAGCAGCAACACTTAATATTTCATCTGTTAATATGAATGAGTTGCTTGAGATGACACTCAAGAGGCTTAAGCCATTGGCACAGAAAAAGAACATTGAACTGCTTTTTGAAAGTTTCAGACCGGTTGTTGCGCAGATTGATGAAGTCAAGATGACACAGGTTATATCCAACCTTGTTGAGAATTCTATCAAATACAATGTGGAAGATGGATGGGTACATGTTTCACTGAATGCAGACTATCAATATTTCTATATAAGAGTTGAAGATTCAGGAATAGGAATACCGGAAGAAAGCATTAATAAGATTTTTGAGAGATTTTACAGGGTTGACAAGGCAAGATCCCGTGAAACAGGCGGAACAGGACTTGGACTTGCAATCGTGAAGAATATTATTCTCATGCATCATGGTACAATCAAGGTTCACAGTGAAGAAAATATCGGAACAACATTTACAATGAGAATACCGCTTAATTATGTTGACAGCCAGCAGTAATGCAGACAGAAGTATGCCGGTGTAATGATTATAAGCCGTTAAGAATTACAAGATAAAAAGGAGGCAGTTATGATGGGACATATAAGGAAAGCTATTATGAAATTAACATTCGTTATAATTGTTATTTCAGTCACATTTATAACTGTTTCATGTTCTTCGCAGAAGGAAGGAACTGCATATTCTGTATATTATCTTAATGAAGATGGAACATCACTAACTGAAGGCAGGGTGTACATTGAAAGTCAGGATGCTGTTTCTGTTGCAAATGAACTTATTGAAAAAATGAATGTGGCAAAAGGCAGGCATACAAGCATAATTAAGCCAGTGTATGTATCGCAGCCGGCGGTTGAAATTAATGGAATATATGCAGATGTCTATTATGACAGCTCTTATTATGGAATGAAACCAAGTACTGAAGTACTTTACAGGGCAGCAGTTGTAAAAGAATTGTCACAGATAAGTGATGTTTTGTATGTAAGATTTTATGTTGATGGTAAGGATGCTGTGTATGAAGATGGAACAATCATAGGAAATATGAGTGCAGAGGATTTCGTTGATACACAGGAAGGGGATATTGCAGATGTGAAGTGGAAAACAATTAATCTGTATTTCGCTAATAAATCTGGTGATGCTCTTGTAAAGAACAGTCAGAGAATCTGTTATAACAAGAATGTATCTGTAGAGAAGGTTGTTGTAGAACAGCTTATCAAAGGAACAAGTGAAGCAGGATGTTATCAGAGTATACCATCAAGCACCAAGCTTCTCAGCATATCAGTTGTAGACAAAATATGTTACGTTAATTTCAGTCAGGAATTCGTGAATGATATGGTTAATGCCAGGAGTAATATTGCAATATATTCGGTTGTTAATTCACTTGCCGGACTTGATGGTATTGACGGTGTAAAGATTATGGTAAAAGGCAATTCTAATCTGATGTACAGAGATGTTATAAGTCTTGATACAGTATTTTATATGAATAATGAACTTATTAATAAAGATGTAACTGATAATTAGTTGATTATGGTGGTCGTTTCTGGAAAGGATTTTATTGAGAAGGCCATTTTTAGTGGCAGCAGTTCTAAGCGTTGCTGCCGTATATTTTTCTGTATATGCTTCTGCATATATCGTGATTATAGTGGGGATTCTGGTGGCTGCCGGATTTCTCATATATCTTAAGCACACAGGAATCCCCATATTTTATGTGCTTTTTATTATGATGTTTCCAGTTATGTGTCTAAGAACTAAAGATTATACAGATAAGCTGCAGTTTCAGGGAAACCTGTCTGAAAAGTTGTATACTGCAGATGTTAAAGGTTATGTAACGGGCATTATGCGTGGAGACAACTCATATACAATCCAGATAAGGAATGCACGAATAACTCTGGATTCATGTGGAACCCGGTTAAAATGTGGCATAAATATATACTCTAAAGAAGATTCTTTCGTTGCTGGCGATTATGCAAATCTTAAGGTCAGCCTGAAAGACTACAGTATGCCTACCAATGAGGGGCAGTTTAATTCGAGAAAATATTATACATCACAGGGATTCATATATTGTGCAGATGTGATTGAGGTAATAGAAGTAAAAAGGGACAACACGTATCTTTCTTATGTATACAGATTGTCTGAGTCTGTAAAAAATATATATAAAAAAGTGTATTCTTCGCATAATGCCGGAATTATGCAGTCAATTGTGCTTGGAGACAGATCAGGGCTTGATGATGATGTGAAAATGCTTTACCAGAAGAATGGAATATCACATATTCTGGCTATAAGTGCACTTCATGTTTCACTTGTAGGAATGTGTATATATGATTTTCTGAAAAGAAAGACAGGAAGAATAGTATCGGCATGTATCAGTACATTTCTTATCCTGTCATATCTGTGTATGACAGGATACAGTGCATCTGCAAGCCGGGCAGTGATAATGATTCTTGTATATATGCTTGCTGATGTGCTTGGAAGAACGAGTGATGGAGCAAATACACTAGGCATTGCAACTGTTATTCTTCTCTGGATTAATCCGTATAATATTGTTAATTCAGCTTTCTGGCTGTCATTTCTTGCTATGTCAGGAATTATATTTGTTAAACCGCTGCTTTCTGATGATAAATCAATATTAATATATGTAAAACGTCCAGATAAAAAGCATATTACATTCAAGCAAATGATTGTGTTCGGGTTAGCGGATTCAATTATAACAGGAATTAGCATTACAATAACAACACTGCCTGTTATGCTTGTTATATCTGGTCAGGTGCCTGTAATAAGTCTGTTTCTTAATATAATTGTGATTCCGCTTATGTCCGTTATAATGATGAGCGGAATATTTACAGGGATTACAGGAATGTTTTCAATTGGTGCTGCATGCTTTTTTGCAGGTGCTGGTGGGTATATACTTGATTTCTATAATGTGCTTTGTAAAATTTCATCACATTTTAAATATGCTGTAATAGTTACGGGAGCACCGGATAATTCAAGAATTGTGTTATATTTCATGGTTCTTATAGTCTGGGTGCTGGTGCATGTTTTATTAAAGAATAAAAGAGCAGATACTATATGTCTGGGTCTTCTTATGCTGGTTATGACAGGACTTCATTATGATATCAATGCAGATATGAAGGCAGCCATGCTTGATGTGGGACAGGGGGATTCTATTGCTGTGCATACTAAGGATGGTCTGAATGTTTTATTTGATGGAGGAAGCACGACAAAGAAGAATGTTGGTAGATATACTATATACAGTTATCTAAAGCATTGTGGGGTAAGAAAGCTTGATTATGTATTTGTCAGTCATCCTGATAAAGATCATATCAATGGAATATATGAACTTATTGAAATGCGAGACAATACATTTGAGATTGGAACTGTTGTGCTGCCGGAAATCAGGCGGACTATGGCAGTAAAGAAGCAGGTTGATGATGATATGTCGAAGTTAGAGAAGACATTGAAAGCTGCTGGGATTAATGTTGTTTATGCTGTTGCAGGTGATTGTATTAAATCGGGAGAATTTTCGGTTAAGTGTATGCACCCATGCGATGGTTACGATTACGAGTCAGCTAATGATTATTCTGCTGTATATCTTGTAGAATATGGAGATTTTTCTATGCTTATGACAGGTGATGCGGAAAAGAAGGCAGAAAAGTGCATTGTTGAGGATGTCAATAGGATAGCAGGAGATGCTGACACATCAGCACGGCTTGTGTCAGTTAATATATTGAAAGTCGGACATCATGGAAGTAAGGGGGCGAGTTCGGAAGAATTTTTAAGTTATATAAAGCCTGAAACTGCATTGATATCTTGTGGAGCCGGTAATTCATATGGACATCCTCATACAGAAACTTTAAAGAGATTGTCGGGGATTAAAGCAAAGGTGTATAGGACGGACGAAAGTGGAGAGATTGCGGTGCGTGTCAGGGAGGGCTCGTATAAAATTGAGATGTTTAAAGAATTGAAAGGATAGAACCGTGAAGATGCGGAACAGATTGTGAGGAAATATTTTTCAACTTGAACCACTGGTACATATCTGATACTATTATTAAAGATTAGAAACGGAGGCAGCAGGTTTGAAGGTCATAAGTGATGATATTAAGAAGGGTGAATTTAAGAGCGTGTATCTTCTGTATGGAGAGGAAGAGTATCTTAAGAAGCAATACAGAGACAGATTGAAGAATGCCATAGTTGGTGATGATACTATGAATTATTCATATTATGATTCAGATAATGCCAGTGTTAAGGATATAATTGATGTATGTGAAACAATGCCTTTCTTTGCCCAGAAGAGACTTGTTGTAATGGAGAATACAGGATTTTTAAAGAGTTCTAATGAAGAACTGGCTGATTATATTAAGCATATCCCTGACTACCTTATTATTGTTATGGTTGAGAAAGAGGTTGACAAGCGTAATAAGGTGTATAAGGCAATAGACGCCGTAGGATATGTATGTGAGATGAAGCCACAGACAACTGCTACTCTTGAAAAATGGATAGCGGGACTTCTGGCTAAAGATAGTTTAAGAATAAGCCGTGATGCATGTGACCTGATTCTTGATAAGACAGGTGCAGGCATGGATTATATAAAGCAGGAGACTGAGAAGCTTGCAAGTTACTGTCAGGGAAGGGAAGTTGTTACAGTGGAAGACGTTGAGAAAGTGTGTGCCACACAGACGACAAGCCATATATTTGACATGATAAGTGCGATTGCCAACAAGAAACAGCAGCAGGCACTTGATTTATATTATGATTTATTGGAATTGAAAGAACCTCCGATGAGAATACTATATCTTATAGTCAGACAGTTTAACGGAATATTGCAGGTGAAAGACCTTATGTCAAGGGGAGTTTCAGGGAAAGAGATTGCCTCAAGGATAGGAGCTGCACCATTTGTTGCCGGTAAATATCAGGCACAGGCAAAATATTTCGAGATGAGTACACTTCTTGATGCACTGAATGAATGTGCGAGAACAGAAGAAGCAGTCAAGCAGGGCAGACTTAATGACAGACTGGGAGTTGAACTTATTATAATTAAATACAGCAAATAAAAAAGAACCCGATGCGAGTGGGTGTCAGCATCGGGTTCTTTAAAATATTCAAGTTCCTATTAAGCCATTGCGTTAACAGCTTTAGTAATGTGAGATACTTTTCTAGCAGCAGCGTTCTTGTGGAAGATTCCCTTAGAAGCAGCCTTCTCAATCTCAGCTATAGCAACAGGGAGAACTTCGTTAGCAGCAGCTTTGTCACCAGCAGCAACAGCAGCCTCTACCTTTTTGATATAAGTCTTAACTCTAGACTTAATCGCCTTATTTCTTTCAGCTCTTACCTGACTTGTAATTACTCTCTTCTTAGCAGATTTAATGTTAGCCAATCCGTACACCTCCAAATCATAATTCAATAATAATATCTGTTTCGCATTAAAGCCGGACACGGACGATCTAATGTAAACATACTCACACATTTTATAGTAGAAAAATCTATATGTCAAGAACCAAATGAAGATTTTAGTATAAAAATTTGATTTTTATACACAATATGTTGTGAGGTGATATGAAAAATGGATAATATCGTGGTGAGAACTGACCTTGCAGTCGAAGCTAATGAAGAGGCTATGAATGGTAGTGGAAGACTAAAAGGCATCAGATTAAGGGAAAGTAAGAAATCAAGAATGGGTGTGAAAGTCACAGAACTACAGGTGACAAATCATTTGGGCGAAATCGCAATAGGAAGACCTAAGGGAACGTATCTTACAATAGAAGCAGATGAGATTACAGGCGGTGACGAGGATTATGCCAGAGAGGTTATATCTACACTTGCAGGTTATATATTCAAACTTTTAAAACGAATGAATAAGAATGTAAAACCAGAGAAAATCCTTGTTATAGGACTTGGTAACAGAAATATAACATCGGATTCATTAGGCCCTGAGGTTGTAGATAACATTTATATTAATATAAGAGAGGGCGGGGATACCGGAGTATGCACGCTTAGTCCGGGAGTTATGGCACAGACTGGAATTGAAACAGCTGGAATTATTAAAGGTGTTGTAAGCCAGATAAAGCCAGATGTATGCATTGCGATAGATGCGCTTGCAGCAAGAAGCGTGAACAGATTAAATAGTACAATACAGCTTTCTGACCAGGGAATTAATCCCGGCTCAGGTGTTGGTAATCACAGAATTGGAATAACTAAGGATAATATTGGTGTACCGGTGCTTGCAATTGGCGTTCCGACTGTTATAGATGCGGAAGGTATTATTCAGGGGGCAGGTAAAATGTATGTAACCCCGAAGGACATTGATTCAGACATCAGGAATATAAGTATTATAATATCCAAAGCAATTAACCGTGTTGGCGTTCATATTCATGGATGACATGAATACAATATAATGGTAACGCAAAACAAGGAGGCTGTATGGGTGATAGAAAGTACAGGCCTGTGTATATGTTTATATTCACAGGCTTAATACTCATGGTGATTATGATGAATTATAGTTTTAATCTTATATATTATGTTCAGAACAGAATCTATGAAAATGCAGTAAAAACGCTGTTTCCAGTAGAAACATATTTTGAAGATAATTATGATGAAAATTCAGGTTCTGTATGGGTTGACTCGGAATATGTTTTCGGAATGACGCAGGATGATAAAGTGCCGGCAACGCAGACGGATGAAGGAGTTGTCGAGGCAGGAGCAGGAGCACTTTCACAGGATACACAGCAGAGTGCACCGGGAAATGTCTATAATATATCTGATTTAAGAAATTATGATTTTCTTATGAAATTCTACACAGTCACATCAATTACTAATCTTACACCAGAAATAATGCGTCCTGATGAGTTTCTTGCAAGAGACCTGTCTTTGGAGAAAAATGTGGATTCTCCGCAGATACTGATATTTCACACACATTCACAGGAAGGATTTACGGATACTGCAGAAGGAGACACATCTACAACAATAATCGGAGTAGGCGATTATCTTACAGATTTACTTACTAATACATATGGTTATAACGTATACCATGATACAACTGTATATGATTATGTTGACGGAAAGCTTGACAGAAGTAAAGCGTATACATATGCAGAAGAAAATGTTGCAAGAATACTTGAAGAGAATCCATCAATTGAGGTTGTAATTGACCTTCACAGGGATGGAGTTCCTGATACAACGAGACTTGTAACGGAAGTAAATGGTGTATCAATGTCTAAAGTTATGCTGTTTAACGGAATAAGCTATAGTAAGACAAAAGGAGATATAGGATACCTTTACAATGCCAACAGGGATGATAATCTTGCAATGAGTCTGCAGATGTATCTGTTAGGAGAAGAATATTATCCGGGTTTGTTAAGAAAAATATATATTAATGCATACCGCTACTGCCTTCATATGAAAGGCAGATCAATGCTTATTGAGGCAGGAGCACAGACTAATACCAGTACAGAGGTAAAAAATGCTATGGTACCATTAGCTGATATGCTTGACAGACTGCTAAGAGGGGAGAAAGCTTACACGGAGTGATTGACGTATGTATTGTTTTTACTTCGCATATTACCTATAATAATTATCACATACTAATAACAGGAGGCAGATATGAGTAGTAACAACATTTTAGCAGACTTACAGCCACAGGCTGTGTTTAAATATTTTGAACAGATATGTGCAATTCCACATGGTTCTGGTAATGTGAAGAAGATAAGTGATTATCTGTGTGAATTTGCAAAAGAAAGGAATCTGTGGTTTAAACAGGATGAAAGTTATAATGTAATAATCAAGAAACCTGCCAGTGACAGTGAAAGCAAGGCGGCACCGGTTATTCTGCAGGGACATATTGATATGGTAGCAGTAAAGACAGATGATAAGGTTAAAGATATGGAAAAAGAAGGCCTTGACCTGTATATAGAAGACGGATATGTCAAAGCCGACCGCACAACTCTTGGCGCAGATGACGGAATAGCAGTAGCTTACGCACTTGCAATATTGGATAGCAAGGATATGAGCCACCCACCAATAGAGGCTGTCTTTACAGTTGATGAAGAGGTTGGGATGACAGGTGCAGAGGCAATTAATCTTGACTGCCTTGATGGTAAGATTATGCTTAATATAGACTCTGAAGAAGAGGGAATATTCCTTTCGGGATGTGCAGGCGGAGCAACTTTAAAGGCTTCTTATCCATTGAATAAATCGGACATTACAGGAACAAAGATTACAATAAAGATTAACGGACTTACAAGCGGACATTCTGGAACAGATATAATATGCCAGCGTGCTAATGCTAATATTCTGATGGGACGCCTTCTTTTTGCAGTTAAAGAATGTGTTAATATTGTAGGCATATCGGGTGGTGAAAAAGACAATTCTATAGCTCCATTTGCTAATGCGGCAATAATGACTCAGGAAGCAGATAAGGTTACTGAGCTTCTTAATAATACTGCAAATGTATTAAAAGAGGAATATTCAGTAACAGACCCACAACTTATTATTACAATAAAAAATGAAGCTGAAAGCAGATGCCAGGCATGTGATGATAAAACAAGCCAGATGATAATAAATGTGCTTAATTATATACCTGATGGTGTTATTAAGATGAGTAATGATATTAAAGGTCTGGTGCAGACATCACTTAATCTTGGTGTTGTTAGTTCTGATGAATCAGCATTTTATACAACATATCTTGTAAGGAGCAGTTCCCAGAGCGAGAAAGAATACCTTACAGATAAAATTGGAGCGATGACTGATTATCTTGGTGGAACATATGAACTTGCAGGAGTATATCCGGCATGGGAATTTAAGAAAGATTCTGCGATAAGAGACATGCTGTGTGATTCTTATAAGAAGCTTTTTGGAAAGGATGCGCTTGTAGAAACAATGCATGCAGGTGTCGAATGTGGAATTATGGCAGCTAAGATTGACGGACTTGACTGTGTATCTTTCGGCCCTGATATAATTGATATTCATACTGTCAAAGAGAAACTTGATATTGAATCAACAAGAAGAACATGGGAACTTATAACTGAAGTCCTTAAACAGCTTGCATAACTTAATAACTATATCTTGTATATGTCGTATCCGGGGAAATGCATTTTTGCAAGCAGAAACCTACCAGATACGACATTTTTTATACCGATTATAACATAAAAATGACGGATTATAACAAAATGGTCACGATACTATATATATTATTGACAAATATTATGTATTAATATAATCTTATACTCGTACAAAATATTTATATTTATCCATGCGCAGGGATGTGAGAATTTGAAAGGGAAAGGTATATGGAGTATAAGAAGTTTGTCGAATATATTAAGAAGAATACTGAGTATATTGCAGGAGAGGGAGGCAATGTTACTATCAACCATGTGATTAAGAATAATGGTTGCGAGATGGATGGACTTGTAATTATGGAAAAGGGGAAGGATATTGCACCGACTATATATCTTGAGGGGTTTTATGAGGAGTATACCCGGGGAGAGGATATCAGAAATATTATAAGACAGATTGAGACTGTATATGAGGAGAATAAGAATAATGTCACATTTGATGTTAATATTCTTAAACAGTTCGAGACAATAAAAGACAAGATTGTCTATAAGGTTGTCAATTACAGAAGCAATGAAAAGCTGCTTGAGCAGGTTCCGCATAAAAGAATACTTGATCTTGCTGTGGTGTTTTATTGTCTGCTGGACAAGGAATACGGAAAAAGTGCGACAGCGCTTATATACAATAATAATCTTAAGAACTGGAAAGTAACAATTGATGATGTTTATAAAGCTGCTCTGAAGAATACCCCTGACCTTTTGCATTGCAGGATAAGTTCAATGGCTGCGCTTTTTGAAAAATGCGGGGTTAATGTTGATGGAAAAGATATTGATTTAAGAGATTATGTTCCATCTGATATGTACATTCTCACTAATGAAACGAAGCTCAACGGTGCAGCATGCATTCTTTATGAGAATGTATTATATGATTTTGCACAGAAGCTTGGTGAGGATCTGTATATATTGCCTTCATCAGTGCATGAGGTTATACTGCTTCCTAAATTGTCTGTGTTCGAGAAGGATGAACTTGTTAATATGGTAAGGGAAGTTAATACTGAAGGGGTAGCAGCAGAGGAAGTTCTGTCGGATCATGTGTATGAGTATAACAGAACCCAGAGACTTATAACTATGTAGAATAATCCAGTTAATAATCAAGTAATGTACATGATGGGATTCGAACCCACGATCTTCCGCTCCGGAGGCGAACGCTTTATCCAGCTAAGCTACAT
>OAWX01000229.1_pt1 | contig 39059 bp, 34 predicted proteins | sample 1495571 | NCBI WGS metagenome assembly OAWX01 (sample SAMEA2580265, study PRJEB22360) | human gut metagenome | biome: human gut; feature: human-associated habitat; material: faeces | place: Denmark | collected 2008/2010 | reverse complement strand
TGATCCCGACCGTGCTGATCATGGCCCTCGGCCTCAACGCCAAGCTGCCGTTCGGCGGCACCACGATCCTGATCATCGCGGGCGTGGGCCTCGACACCCTGCGTCAGGCCAAGGCCCAGACCGAACAGTTCCAGTACACCGGCTTCCTGCTTGAAATAGGTCAGGTGGGAACTAAACCTTTCCCGCCCCCGGTGGGCGGCAGCCATGAGTGACTGGCGCAAATCCGCAGCATGCGCCGGCTATGATCCGGCACTCTGGTTTCCCGGCAACAGTCAGCTCATGCGAAGAGAAGCAATCCACATCTGCCACACCTGCCCCGTGATGATGCAATGCCGCAAATATGCGGAAACAAACAATCAAATCTGCGGATACCCATTACAGGGCATTTGGGGAGGCAAAGAATTCACTCCACGCAAATACCGAAGGAGGGCTCCGAGGTGACAGCACAATCCAACACCGGTTTGTCAAGGGTTCGCCCGCCTCTAAGGCGGGCGGTGAATTGACATAATCCTATGCTATACTGGTATTCAGTCGTACTCATCAGGAACGAGGTGATTGCTGTGAAACTTGAATCAAATCATCATTCGGTGTTCCTCATGCATTATCATCTCGTGCTCGTCGTGAAATACCGTCGCAAGGTGTTTGATGACGAGATGTCGAACCGGGCTAGGGAGATTTTCGAGTACATCGCCCCGAAGTACGGCATTGCGTTGGAGGAATGGAATCATGACGTGGACCACGTGCATGTGTTGTTCCGCGCCCAGCCGAAAAGCGAACTGTCGAAGTTCATCAACGCTTACAAGAGCGCCAGCAGTCGTCTGCTTAAACAGGAGTATCCGCAAATCAGACAAAAACTCTGGAAAGAGTATTTCTGGAGCCGTAGCTTCTGCCTGCTCACAACTGGCGGCGCTCCTATTGAAGTGATACGGAAGTACATTGAGAACCAAGGTGAGAAAGGGGTGGAATAAGCATGAGAACCCATACGGCGGTCAGATTCCGCGCCTATCCCACCGAAGAACAGGCACGTCAAATCGACCGGACGATAGGCTGCGCGAGACTCGTGTACAACCTCATGCTAGAGACGCGCATCGCCCACTACCAGACCACTTGGGAGTCATGCTATCCCACCCCAGCCTTGTACAAGGACACGTATCCGTTCCTGCGCGAAGTGGATAGCTTCGCTCTTTGCAACGCGCAACTCGCATTGGAGAAGGCGTACAAGAGGTTCTTCGAGGACAGGAAAACAGGTTTTCCGAAGTACAAGTCGAAACGTCGGGGCAGGAAGACATACACGACGAACCTGTCCCACGGCAACATCGAATTGGATGACAAGGCAAGGAGGTTGAAACTACCCAAGCTCGGATGGTTGGCGATCCGCCAACACAAGCGCATCCCCGACGATTGGAAACTGAAATCCGTCACCGTGGAGCATTGCCCTTCCGGAAGATACACCGCGACAATCCTTTTCGAGTACGAGACCCAAATACCCGAAAAAGTGAAGCCGGTGAAGACTGTCGGATTGGACTACGCGTCTCACGGCCTGTATGTTTCCAGTGACGGGGAGCACGCCGAATATCCGGGATACTATCGAAAAATGCAGGACAAGCTCGCCAGAGAGCAATGCAAGCTTTCCCATATGGTCAAAGGTTCCGCCAACTGGCGTAAACAGTGCAAGCGGGTCGCCCGACTGTATGAGAAGACCGCCAATCAAAGACGCGACTACCAGCATAAGAAAGCCAACAGGATTGTCGCATCATACGATATGGTCGGCGTGGAGGCTCTGAGCATGAAAAGCATGATGAAGAACCCCGAGCCGAAACCAGACCCCGAACGTCAGGGACATTATCTTCCCAATGGTCGCAAAGCCAGAAAAGGTTTGGCTAAAAGCACGTCGGACAACGCCTACGGCATGTTCTGCACCATGTTGGAATACAAGCTCGCCCGTCAAGGCAAACGGTTGGTTCATGTGGACAAATGGTATCCGTCCAGCCAACTATGCCACGACTGCGGTTACAAGAATCCTCTGGTCAAGGATTTAAGCGTCCGCGAATGGGCGTGCCCATCATGTGGAGTGTTGCATGACCGTGACGTGAACGCCGCCCGGAACATTCGGGATGAGGCAATGAGAATCATCGAGTAGCACGACTCATAAATCGTGCGAACCACAGGGCATGTGGGGATAGCGTTTGCCTTCGAACCCCCCGGGGGTTCTGGAGCGGGACCCCCCCGCCTCTACAGGCGGGGGAGAATGTCACTCCGGGCACATGCCTTGCAGACGGAAAGCCGAACAGCTCATCGAAGCATTGGCACGAGCCAGAAAGGAACCGGCCTGTTGAACCTAATCCTGATTAAAACCGGAACCAACATGTTCGCCGTTCTCACCAACGGTCATACCGTCGGCACTCTCCGACGGGAAACTATCAACCGGAAACACATGTGGCATGCGACCGGCATCAACGGAAGCCAAGGCATCTTCCAATCGAAACGCACCGCCGCCGAATGGCTCGCTAGAGGAATAGGTTGACCTGCGTGAGGCGCAAGCCCGGTTCTTGAGGGCCGGTTGACTTCCTTCCGGTGCTTTAGTACCGGGAGGAAGTCAACTCAGTTTCTTTTCAACGGAAGAAACATTTTCGTTGAACGTTCGATATGTCGAAACCCGTAATGCTCGTAGAATTTTGTCGCCGAATCGGAAGCTGGTTCGACGAATAATGCCTTGGCTCCTACTATTTCAGCCGCATTGGAAGCGCGCAAGGTCGCGTCCCTTAGCAGTTGAGAACCTATGTGCATGGTTTGGTAGCGTATGTCTACGCCAAGCATGCCCAAGAGTATCGCCGGGATTGGGTCTGGACTGTTTCTTTTTAACCATCCGTTCGCCTCGGTGTGATTGATACCGTATGCGCTAAGCGTGTAGAAGCCTGCCAGGACTCCATTCGAGAATGTCGCATAGGCGACGGCTGTATGCTGTCTGCCGGCGTTCTTCAGCTGGTTTCGTAGCCAGTTGTTGACGACCGGTAAGCCGCAGTCGAACCCATCGATGTCGTCTTCCATGGTCAGTCGTCGTGGAAAGGTGAAATCGCTCATTTCCAGATAGGTTCGCTTTCAAGCAGCTCTACCATCTTCGTCGGCATGGGTTCATCCAAAGATTTTATGAATGAGTTCCATTGCTCGTCGTCCAGATAGAGTACGTGCGATTCTTGGATGTCACGGTCGGCGGCGACGAGCAGGTTGGACAACGCCCATTGGGATGTGCTGAGACCTTTGATTTCGGCCGCTTGGTCGAGACGTTCCTTTTGTGACGGCGTGAGCCGCATCTCGAAACGGCTGGCTTTGTTCGTGGTTTCTATCATATGTTAATCGTACGGCATTTGTACGTAATAAGTCAAACTCGTATATGCTTAGTTTGATTTTTATCCGAATCGCGCCGTAAAACCCCGGCTTCAGCCGTGGGGAGGAAGTCAACGACCATCTTCTGTTTGGCCGGCCTTCTTCAGCGGCTTAATCGCGTGAACGGCTTCAACGAGCTTGTATCGGATCGTGCTGGTCGGTAGAGTGCACGCTCCAGCCAGTTCCTCGGCATGCCCGTTGAATCCCTGTTTGAATTCCAATACCCCACGGCCTTCGTCATCCGGGTCGTTGAATACGCCGGTGATGCCGTACATGTTGAAGCGTCGCGGTTGGGTGCTGTTGACGCACAGGCGGAGCATTCCTTCGTGGACCAACAGGGCGGGAGCCTGGTATGCCCGGTATTCGGGGAGAGCGCCGGCTGTCAGGTACACGGTTTCACGTCGGTGTTCCACGAACAGGGCGCAGGCGGCTGGGATCACGCTGCCATGTGTGGTCAAGGCGCGCGCCTCGTCGAGGCGACGTTCCAGGGCGGTCAGGTTGCGGGCCGTATCGTCAATCTGGCGTTTGAGCCGGGTCGTGGCATGCGCTTCGTATCTGGTTCTCAGCGAATCCAGCCGATCGGCGAGCCTGTCATGTTCGGCGGTCAGGCCGGCCAGAAGCTCATCGGCATGGATTTCGGCGAGCATGAAACGGGCTCGGCTTCCGAATGTCTCCTTGAACCGGCGATAGTAGTCTTCGTCGCGGGCCATGAAGCCGCGTCGTCCTGCGGTCTTCCGTTCGATGTCCACGAACGTGCCAAGCTCATCCGCACCGAGTTCGCGTACTCGTACCCCTGATGTTCTCGCCCGGTTCACGCTCCACCGGGTACGCGGCTTATAAGAGGAGAGCAGCGTCTTCTCATCCTTGATGCCGTCGAAGGTCCTGACCCAATTCCAACGGTTGACGACTTTCCCGTATCCGGTGTCGAATCCCCGATGCTTCCAGCCGCATGACCGGTAGGCGTCAAGGATCATCGTGTCGGGGACCCCGATCGGGTTCCCGACCGCATCATGCCTCTGGTATTCGATGTTCGGCCAGCAGGTGACGGATACCGCATGGCGGCGGCGTGCGGCGAGCCGGATTCCCCGGGTCATGTTCTCCAGGAGCTTCGGATCGTCGAGCGTACACAGTGGACCAAGCCAGATACTACCCTCCAAACCGAACCGGCCTCGAGTCCACGCGATCAGACATCCGGCCGTCAGAACACCATTACGGGTCACGCCGATCAGATCCGTGGCCTCCACGTCTGGGGAGGCGAGATACGCCATGTGCCCGGTCTGCTGAAGACCACCCTGCGGGTGTCCGGCAGACAGCAGATCCAATTGGTTGAACGTGATGGGTGTGATGTCGTAAATCAATGCTGTTCTCCTTCGTTCGCTATCGCCTGCAATATGCCCGCCAGTTCGCCCAGCTCATTGGCGTTCAGCCGGATGCGGCGGACCGTGTCCCCGTCATGGGTGGACAGCACCCATGTGCGGGTGCCGTGTCGGCCGTTTCCGGGAATCCAGCTCAGGCTCACATGCCCGCAGGAGGCACCGGTGACCATGTCGCACCGTCGTTCGATCTCCACGTCCGTTCCCCTCGTCGCCTTCAACGCATGCCTCCCAGGATCAGCGGCACCGCGGCCCACCGGTGGAACATGCGGCCCGGCGCGGCCGTGCAGTACGCATGATCGGGATGCAGTACGGTCACGCCCTTCGCAGTCATCGCCTCCAATGTGACGGGCCTGTCGTCGATGAGCACGTCCGGTGTGAGCAGCGTCTTGTCGCCGTTGTAGTAGCCGTCGAACTGGAAGCCGTTGCGGTGCAGCCAGCGTTGGCTTTCGCCGCGCCAGTCGTCCGCGCGGCTGGTCGCCATGATGACATTCCAGCCCGCATCGTGCAGCTGGTTCAAAGCTTCGGCGGCTCCCCCATAGGGTTCTTCGCGTGAATAGAGGCCGTCGGCGGTGGCGCGCGTATGCCACCACGTGAACGCCTTTGGATCCCCGCTGAACGGCCATCCGCCGGTCAGCGTGAAATCGTAGGCCGTCGGCTCCGGGCACGGGCATTCGTCCTCGCCGCGTCCGCATTCGCGGATGTAGTCGCGCAGACCGTTCGTATAGTCGGCGATCGTGTTGTCGATGTCCACCATGATTGTCTTGGTCAAAACTGTCACCTCTTCTCAAGTTGGTCCGCCAGTTCGTCGAGCCAATCGTCGACGGCTTCGCTCTCATACCCGTAGGAGCCGCAGGGCAGGTTCAGATGCCTGACCTCATCGGCGGTAAGGCCTCCCGGCTCCCCGGGGTGGGCCAGGGTGAACGAGGCGAGGCGCTGTACCAGGTCGACGGGTACCGGCATGTAGGATGCGGGAGCCGATACGAGTGGGAACATCGGGTATGCCATGCTCTTATAGTCCGTTCTTCGTCAGGTACTTGTTGTTGATGATCTTGAAGCACCGATTGGCTCCCAGTTCGTCCGCCAATCCCTCGGACAATTGCTGGTCTTCGTGCAGATGCCAGACGATGCCCTCGTCCAGACGGTCTTTGGTGACGTTGCCACGCAACCCGTCTACTTTGGCGATCATGTCGTCCACGCTCCCCGTCAATGCCCACTCGTTTTCGTCGAGTTCCGGGACGGCAAGATTCGGCATGCCGGTCGGCCACTGGTCGCGGTCGATCTTGTGGCGGTCTTTCCAGACTGCGAAGACGAACGGGCGTTGGGCCGGCAGTTTCAACCGGTTTGATTGGATACCGGGACCACATAGCTCGAACTGGACGGCCATGCCGGGCCATAGCATCTTATCCAACTGGAATCTTTTGGCGAGCTGCATGTTCGAGGACATGGAGTCAAGCTCCCAGTTGCGGGAATACACGTGGACTTGTCCTCGTTCGTCCATGCTGAGCGTGGTGCTGGTGCCATCGACCTTCACGGTCGGCACGGCTTTCAACGTCTTCAATTCATCCCAGTATTCGGTGAGCGTCTGCAGACGGGGCGCGTCCGACTTGGAGCAGGGTGCGTCGAACCGGCCGACCTGCATGCCGCCCATCGGCAGGGGCTCCTCGTATTTGAGCACGTTCGCTTCCGTGGTGATGTCCGTGCCGACAGGGGGCGTGTACCGGAACCCGAGCTCGTCCAAACGCATGATGAGGCCCTGCGAGTAGACTCCGCGCAGTTTCATGGTGCGCAGCACATGGCCGGTGATTTCCTTGGCTCCGACGATCATGGTCTTCTGACCGCGAGCCTGGAACGCCTTGTAACGCGGGTCATAGGCTGGCAGGAGACTGTCGGTCTCGAAATAGGCGACCCTGTCCCCCGGCTTCAGATGCATGTCCTTGCCGACGACCACACGCCAGCCCAATACGCGGGCGACTTCGACACGATCGGCTCCCTCGATGGGGTCGATGCCGGTGATTTCTTGGACGCTGACGAGTTTCCTGTTGCTCATGCCGCTACTCCCATGCTGTATTGTTCGGGCGAGATGGTGATGACCATTTCGTTTTCGTCGTCGTAGATGCTTGCCTCATACCCGTTCTCGTTGGCGATGTCTCGTGCCATGGCGAGCATTTGCTTGAAGCTGTAGTCTGCGGGCACTGGTGTCGAATACTCGTATGCGCCGTAGGTTCCATCTTTGATGCTTTTAATCTCGTACATTCTGTTCCCTGTCTCTTACTCATCGACTGCGTTGAGCTTCGTCCAGTCGCTCATAAAATCAGCGACGCTCCAACCACGGACGAGGAGAACCACCTCATTCGGGAAGTCTTCTTCGATCGCATACTCGCTGGGCTTGAACGTGGTGATGCCATACAGGGAGCAGGCATATCGGTCGGAAATCACCTCGGTGGGGTCTGCCAGATCCTCGCAGGAATGGATTTCCCCACCGTCAAGAATCTGATCTGCCGCCTCTTTGGGAAGTTCCTCGTATTCGCATCCGTCAGAAGTGTTGCGGCGCATGGACACGTCGAGTTGTCCTTTTCGCCACTTGTCCCAGATTTCATGGCTCAGGTGGGCGCGGAACATGTTCTTGAAGTCTTCGATGTTCATCATGATTTCATGCCTCGATGCTTTCACGGTCGATTCCAAGTGCCTGGATTGCGTTGTCGAGAGAGTCGGGAATGTTGCCACAACAATCACTTCCGAGCATGTCGTGGGCTTCTTCCGTCCAACGGGTCATGAGCTGGTCGAACTGGAGCGCATCCAGCTTGCCGGGGTCGATGCCGTTGTCTTCGAGGCTTCCCTTGTCGAAGTAGGTGACGCCGTACTGTCCGAACGCATCGCCGTAACCGTAGAAGTCCGGTTCGCGGAGGCTTAATCCCTTGGGCTTGTAGTTTGACAGGAATTTCAGGAAGGCCTGTGCGCCTTGCTTCTCCTCATCGGTGAGGGTGCTATGTTCGAGCGCGTTTTGCAGATAAAGGGAGTATGCGATGTTCATTGGTTTTCCTCTTTCATTTTTATGTGGACATATTCAGTATAACAAGTAAAAGAGAAAAGTCAAACCACCATAGGCATACGAAAAACTGAAGAAAGACACCAAAAAGAAGTGGAGCTGGCGGGAGTCGAACCCGTGACCTTTTCGTTGCGAACGAAACGCTCTACCAACTGAGCTACAACCCCAATCGAGCTGCCGGTCGGTTATGATCCGACGACCTGCCGCTTACAAGGCGGCTGCTCTGCCAGCTGAGCTACGGCAGCGGTACCGGAATCCTCCACGCCTGTCCGGTTGCAGGCTTCCCGAAAAACCAGCCAGACAAAGGAGGAAAAACAGGTCGGTTTTTAGTGGAGAAAGAGCCATCGACCGGATTCGGACCGGTGACCTGCGCATTACGAGGGCGCTGCTCTGCCAGCTGAGCTACGACGGCGGAACCGTTCCGGCATGAGGAACGGCGGATGGGCCATGCGAGCAAAGGAATGCTTGTCCTGCGACCGGTTCATGCCATCGGCCACAGACTGCTCCCATTCGGAACCCAGCGTTTCGCATGTGGCCGCCGGGCCCATCGTGCTTCGACGGGATTCGAACCCGCATCACCCCAAAAACGGGGCATCCTGACCGATTGAACGACGAAGCCATGTTGCGGATACGATGCTGGAGAGGCGGTTCCGTTCAGGCCACTGAGGTGCAGGCCTGCGCCTTGACCATCGTTCCACTCCGCCCCAATATGGCAGCGGGCGGGTGGCGGCGTTGACATCATATTCCGCAAGAATATGAGCGGAAGCGGGCGCTGCAACGGTTACGGGTCCCAGTTATGAAGAGAACCTACCGTAGCATCGTTCCCGTTCCGGCAGACGTTCGAACCGGATCGGGTGGCGTTGACGCCATTGCTTCCGCTGGTGCTTTCGCCGGGATTCGAACCCGGACCGGACAGTTCCTTGGACTGTCGCCTCTACCGGTTGGGCCACGAAAGCATGCGCAGGCAATCCGCAAGGATATGCCCGCGCAGTCCACTGTGGATCCGGCCACTCGTGCCGAATCCTGCACCCATGCCTGCGGTGGACGCGCATACTGCAACACGAGGCATGACAGGGATCACGGGGGCTGAACCCCCATGCTCCACCGAGACCGTTCCCACAGCCTGTGGGTCGGCTGACAAGAAACGCGGTCGCCCGCGTTCCAGGAAACCTTTCCCGCACTGGGCGGATAGGCTTTATCGGATTCGCCGTAAGACCTCTGGCTTTAGCCATGGGGATATAAGGCGTCTTACATGGCGGCGATACTGCTTTTTTCGGAGGGGTGTAATGTTCCCACTCCTTGCCTCTTGCATTTTGTATTGGCATAATGCAAATATGAGCAAGTCCAGGAACGTGAAGCGTGCATACAAATACCGCTTCTACCCGACGCCGCAACAGGAACAGCTGTTGCGACGCACCCTGGGCTGCGCGCGCCTCGTCTACAACAAGGCGTTGGCCGAACGCAGCGAAGCATGGGCCAAGGAACAACGCAGCGTGTCCTACAAGGACACGAGCGCGATGCTCTCCCAATGGAAGAAAAGCAGCGAACTCGCGTTCCTCCAGGAAGTATCCAGCGTCCCCCTGCAACAGGCGCTACGCCACCTGCAGACGGCGTACTCGAACTTCTTCAACCAGACAGGCGACTATCCCACGTTCAAGAAGAAGTCGCACGGCGGGTCGGCCACGTTCATGAAGACCGCGTTCACGTGGGACGAGAGCAAGAGGGAGCTCACGTTGGCGAAGATGCGCGAGCCGTTGGGCATCCGATGGTCGCGCACCCTGCCCAAGGGGCGCATGCCGTCGAGCGTGACCGTGTCCCTGGATTCGGCAGGCCGTTGGCATGCGAGCATCCTCGTCGAAGCCACGGTCAAACCATTGCGCCGTTCGGAGAACACGGTCGGCGTGGATTTGGGATTGGAATCGTTCGCCATACTCTCCACCGGGGAAAAGATCGCCAACCCCCGGTTCTCACGCAAGCAGGCCAAGAAGCTCCGCCACGCGCAGAAAGCCCTCAGCCGCAAGACGAAGGGCAGCAACAACCGTCAGAAAGCCCGGCTCAAAGTCGCCCGCATCCAGGCCCGCATCGCGGACCGGCGCCGCGATTTCCTGCACAAGCTCAGCACCCGACTCATCCGCGAAAACCAAACGGTCGTCGTCGAGGACCTGAACGTGCAGGGCATAAGCCGACGAGTCAAGGCGAAACCCGACCCCGACAGGCCGGGCAAATATCTGAAGAACGGGAAGAAAGCCAAGTCGGGTATGAACCGGAGCATACAGGACGCCTCCTGGAGCATGTTCCGGAGCATGCTCCAATACAAGGCCGACTGGTACGGTCGACGGCTCATCGTCATCGACCGATGGTACCCATCCAGCCAAGTGTGTTCCACGTGCGGCAAACGCACGGGACGCAAACCGTTGAACATCCGATCCTGGACATGCCCATGCTGCGGCACGCACCACGACCGGGACGTGAACGCGGCAAAAAACATCCGAGCCGCCGGACTGGCGGTCATAGCCTGCGGAGACGGCAGGAAAGGGGAGAACCGGAAACAGTCCTCCCCCGAACCGATCCGTCAATGAAACAGGAAACACCCTGCCGTGAGGCAGGGAATCCCCCGGCTTCAGCCGTGGGGAGGAAGTCAACACGACGGAGGCCGGTCGGGACTCCAACGGTTCCGTTTTTACCGAGTGCGGGAACCGTCAAAATACGGCACTCGTGCATTGCGTCGGAATCGAACCGACGACCTCCCCGTTATGAGCGGGGTGCTCTAACCGGCTGAGCTGGCAATGCAAAGTGCCCATGGCCGGAGTCGGACCGGCTGCGCCCGGTTTAGGAAACCGGCGCTCTATCCGTTGAGCTACAAGGGCGTTGCCTCGTGATGCACGAACCGTACGAGGCGCGACGGCGTGAGAGAGAAGAGAAGAGAGAATCCGCTCATTATGGTTGGCGGAGTTTTCGTGCGTGCCCTCAACGAGAATCGGACTCGTGGCCTTCCGCTCCGGAGGCGGACGCTCTATCCACTGAGCTACAAGGGCGTGGCGTCGTTTCGCGGCTTGGGTGTGACGCCTGAACCCCTGTATGTCCGGTACAACAAACATCGAATCGAGTGTAGAGGGAAAATCAATTCGACGTGCTGCCGCTAAGCTCCTCCTCCTGGTTTCGAACCAGGACCAAAGGTTCCAAAGACCCGTGTGCTGCCGTTACACCAAGGAGGAATGTGCGCGAACGCATCGGACACGTATGCCCGACTGCGTTCCGCCATGCCGATCCAACCCGTTTTTTGCTGACTGGATTCCAGGCCCTATCCCGTGGCCTATCACTGCAGATCGGCTAGCGGATGGTGCGAGAGTCGAACTCGCCAGGGACTTCCGCCCCAACAGTCTTAGCAGGACTGCGCCTTTGCCGCACGGCCCACCATCCATGCCAGTGTTTGCGATTCAGGGGCACACCGGCTAAGCCTCGATAGACCCCTCATGGGAACGATTTTCATGCGGGGTTCGCGGAGTAGGGAGGATTCGAACCTCCGGGGGCTTGCACCCCTGCTGCTTTCGGGACAGTCGCATTCGACCGCTCTGCCACTACTCCACTGATCCACACGAAGGAACAAACTGGTTGACGTATTCGTATGGATCTCGTGCTCCCGGTGGGATTCGAACCCACGACCATAAGGTTAGAACTCTTCTGCTCTGATCCACTGAGCTACAGGAGCAAGGTGGATGCCTACTTCGGTTCAAGAAAAGCGACAACCCTTTTCCAAAGGAATAATTCGTTTTTTTGGAATATTGTTGTTACTTAGGCATCCAAGTTTTCCGCCTTCTTTTCGCGCGTGGTCTGCGGATACCACCATATTTGCGATGTTGCGCTTACACATGGCCTTGTGCCATGCATCGTGTTCCCGGCAGGCTTCGAACCTGCGCTGAACGCCGTTTAGGGGCGTGCCTCTGCCGGTTGGGCTACGGAAACTTGGCCGGCTTTCCCTCACCACGGTCGACCTTCGTGGCTGACATCAACCTGAGCATCCCGAAAGAGAGAGGGAAGAATGGAATGCCGGTCATGGGGGAAGAATGTGAGGGGATTGTTTTCTTCCGGCCGACAATCCCTAGAAACGGTGTCCCGCTACCGTGTCCGGCCAATGAATAGAAGAGGAAAAAGAAAACCGGATACGAGCTGGAAGCTGAAATGCCGTGAATATCATGCCCGGCTACTGAGAACATGTTATTCACGGCTCGTGCCCCCATGAGGGAATCGAACCCTCACTCCGTAGGGAACTCGGGTTTGAGCCGAGCGCGTCTACCAGTTCCGCCAACGGGGCATTGATACTGGACGGCTCCGAAAGGAAATAAGGAAAATTTCGAAAAGCCGCCCAGAACCATTGGGACGGTATCGCTTGACTTGACTGAATCCGTGAGTGAGAAAGGAGCCAAGCAATACCGTCTTCGCGCGTCGGGCTGGTCTCGACCCAGCATCCCACGGTTTTGGAGACCGTGACTCTGCCGTTAAGCTACCGACGCATGAGGAGCAGGAAGCCGAAGATAAGTAGCGGAGTAGCTTCCTGTTCCGAGTGCCCTCGGCGGGGTTCGAACCCGCAACCTCTGGTTCCGTAGACCAACGCTCTGAATCCGATTGAGCTACGAGGGCGATGGCACATTTCGTTCCTTTAACGACGTACGCCTGTGCCGGGCCGTGTTCGGCATGGTCCTCATTAATGTCGCTCCGGAGACCTTGACTTCCTCCTCTGCCTGAAGGCAGAGGATTCCTACGACGTTCCCCTTAATGGAGGGGAATCGTTTCGGAGGGTTCCTGTTTCATCGGGGTCGACGTTGCGGCCGGCATTGCCAGCTTCCGATTTACGTCCCCTCCACAGGCGTTTAGACTCTCCGCCAGTCCGGCGGCGAGCATAATGTTGACCGCGGCGTTCGCGTCCCTGTCGAGGCGTGCGCCGCAGTTGGGGCAATCCCATTCGCGTATGTTCAACGGTTTGGGCTTGTCCTTGACGTGGCATACACAGCAGGTCTGTGTGCTGGCATACCAGCGGCTGATCCTGCGGATGTCACGACCCGCCTCCCGGCCCATCTGGGTGACAAGCCGGATGAGGGTGCCCCATCCCGCGTCGAGCACGCTTTTGCCGAGTCGGGTCTTGGCTAGGCCGGTGATGGAGAGCGTTTCGAGGGCTATCGCTTGGTTTTCGTCGATGAGCCTTCTGGCGGTCTTCGTCAGATAGTCGAGCCTGGTATCCTTGACCTTCTGGCATGCGCGCGCACGGCGGGTGCAGGCCTTCTCGTAGTTGCGCGATCCTTTCCTCTTCCGGGCCAGCTCCCGGTCCAGGTGTCTAAGCCTGCGTTCGCTGTTCTTCAGGAACCTAGGATTTTCAATGGCCTCGCAGGTGCCGTCCGAACGCCTGACTACGCCTAGGGAGAGCAGTCCGATGTCCACACCCGCCTCGGCGTGCAGTGCCTTGGGGGTGATGCGTGACGTCGTGATAGTGGTGAAGCTGGCCTCGTATCGTCCGCATGGGCGTCGGATGACGGTCACGGTCTTCGGCACGGTGGGCAGGTCTCGAGTCCAACGCAGTTTGACGCGTCCGACCTTAGGCAGGGTGAGGAACGCCCATTTGCATCCAGGCTCGTGTTCGAGCTTGAACCGGCTGTTGAGGGTGAACTCGGCCGACTGGGTGCCGCGCCGGGTCTTGAACGTGGGCTTGCCGACCTCGGGGCCTTTTCTGTCGCCTTTCTTCCAAGCGAAGTAGTTGTCGTACGCGGTCCGCGCATGCCTCAGAGACTGCTGGAGCGGGACGGCGGACACGGTTTTCAGCCAACTGGTGTCCGGATCATTCTTCGACTGCGTCAGGTCCCTCGCCAACTGGGTGAACGTGGGCATCCTGCCTCCGACCTTGAACATGGTCTCGCGGACGGCGACGAACCGGTTATACACGAACCGGCAGCATCCATATAGGCATGACAGGGCATGCGCCTGGCCCTTGGTCGGATAGGCGCGATACCTGTATCGCTTGATGGACGCCATACCTTTAATTATACTTGGTTTCATGACAAACGATGACTCGCTACGTAAAGGAAGACAATGTGTCTTCGACATGCATGTGCATTTGGTTTTCGTCACGAAATACCGGCACAAGGTGTTCGAGGACCGGCATCTGGACAGGCTCGAACGGATATTCCGCGACGTATGCGAAAGCTTCGACTGCCGGCTCGAGGAATTCAATGGGGAAACGGATCATGTCCACCTGCTCGTTTCGTTCCCGCCGACCGTGGAGGTCAGCCGACTCGTCAACTCGCTGAAGGGAGTGTCAAGCCGGTACATGAGACGCGACTACCCCGAACTCGCTCAACATTACTGGCGGGCGAAACGGCTATGGAGCGGAAGCTACTACGCGGGAACCGCCGGAGGTGCCCCGCTCGACACGTTGAGACGATACATCGAAAACCAGAACCGACCAGCATGACAAAGGTAAAGGCGTTTCACCACCGGCCTAAAGGCCGGCGTCCTCACGCCAGAAAACGATAGCTGCAAAAAGAGCGTCCTCCCTATCCGTCCTGAATGACAGATGGAGGGGAATCGGGAGACTGGATTGGGTTTTACCAGCAACGTCGAGGACAAACGAGATCATGTCAGATCCCCTCTGGACGTGCCGCCGGTTCGGTCGCAAACCACCCTGCCGGGCCCGGCTCATCTTATCGCCTCGTTTCCGATGCGATTGTTCGATCACTCCCTGAAAGCAGTCCATTGATCGGATGGATTGCTTCGTGCCTCCGTCTGGAATCGAACCAGCATCCACGGTGCTTCAGACCGTTGCTCTACCATTTAAGCTACAGAGGCGCTGTACGACGGACTGTTATGGGATCTGGGTTATAGGCCCTTCCCTGGTCCGTCGCACTGTGTGTTTTCCTTCCCTTGTTTCGCGCGCGGCCGGAAGAAGAATTTGCCGCAGCCTATCCGATAATAGATTGATGCGCTTATGCTCGGCGATTTACCAAGCATCGTGCCCCGACGGAATTACGATATCCGGACCCAGTGCTTAAAAGGCACCTGCTCTTCCTCTGAGCTACCGGGGCGATGGCATGTTCCCGTCCTTGACGATGCGTGCCCATGCCGAGGCTGTTCGTCCATGTTTTCTCCGGAAGCGTCCACATGGAAAGGACGGTTACAAGTCCCATTGTTGGATCAGATCCATTGTTTTGGTTTTCCGGATAGAGCGGATGACGGGGTTCGAACCCGCGGTTTCCTGCTTGGGAAGCAGGCGTGCTACCACTGCACCACATCCGCATGGCCGTGCTTTTTTCGGATACGTCGCACGGCGGTGACGTGTTGTCCGCCAGCCGAAAGAGGGATGGCTGGCTTCCGAGTGAACGTCCGGGGCTTGCACGCCGGATGGGGCTTGGATGCCTGCGTTCGCCAACGCTCTTCGACCCTTCTTGCCAGTGGTCACGGATGTGTTGATTCCGCCGGCCGGCGCTGCCGGTCGTACTGCCCGGGCATCCTCCCGCCCGGGTGAGATCCATGGGAAGCGATATTCCCATGCGAGTCGGATTGACAGGATTCGAACCTGCGACCCCATGCTCCCAAAGCACGTGCGCTACCAAACTGCGCCACAATCCGATATTTTTGACAGGACTCCGTGGCTTACCAGCTACGTACGTGCCCTATTAAACGCGATTTCCTCAGATTCTGGCACCGTCTTAAGCAGTACCACGATGCTTTCATCTTGATTCTTTCGCGTGTTTAGACTGTCTCCACCGGTTTTCCTAACCTCCTGCGAAACCTCCCCTTCCAAGCGTGCGACCTAGGATTTGCACGCTCTTCCAGTTTTTCTTCACAGTCCTCGACTCTCCGGTTGTAAGACCTGTCAAAAACGTGGCTCCGGGTGGATTCGAACCACCAACCATGCATGCTCCGCCGTTTGAGCTACGAAGCCGACCGGAACGCGTCGTCTCATGACTGCGTATCATTCCGGCTTTTACCGTTCGCTGTCAGTCTAATGAGACTGGCCTGACAGCGGATAAAATCCGTTTGTTGTTTAGATACTGTGTGCAAACGAAAAACCACAGCACGGCCTTGAAGGCGCCGCTACCTGTTAATCCGCCTGTTTGCAACCAGGCGGATAGTGGTGGCGGGAGGACTCGAACCTCCGGTGTTTCCTTGTCGCAGATTTACAGTCTGCTGCCGTCGCCGCTGGGCCACGCCACCGGTGCATCGCTTCTGTCGTCCGTCACGGTGCGATGCGTACCGTGCCCGATTCATCTGTCCCCGCAGACCGTGAGTCTGCACAAGCTCATGGGAGATGGATCAGGGTCGTGGAGCTGCCGAGAATCGAACTCGGGTCTGGCCTGCTGTCAGCCTTTGCTTGCTGTCACGTGCGTAGGGGTTTATCCCCACTTGCGTGGGGGAAGATCATCCGTGGACGGGTGCGTTCGGCGAACCCGCACGGCTTGTAGACGATGTTCATGTACTGGTCGGGCGAATCCATCGTCCGACTGTCCGACCAGTCCGATTCAAAGTTTTCCGGCTTTGACCCGTTAATCGGCAATGGGATCAAAGTCGGGTTTCACGCTACGAGGGTGAAACGGGAAGAAGAAACGGTGTTGGCGTCTATTCTTGTGGCAAGGTTGATGACGGTTGTCCTTGCCGGCCTCCGGCACGTAGCAAATGGTTTCCGGCAGGCTATCGAAAGCCTGTCAGCCCCATTGACTTCCTCCCGGTGCTTTAGCACCGGGATTCCCAGCGCGGAACGCGCAAGCGTTCCGCCTGTAGGGTTCGCACTTCCCTGACGGCTGCTGCGCTTGGCCGAAGCCAAGCGCAGTCTTATACCGTCTCCATGCGCGTTTAACGACTCGGCAAGCCCTGCCGCGTCGAGAATGTTCAGGGCCGCATTGTAGTCGCGGTACATCCGAAACCAGAACCGGCCGAACTGAACAGGTGATATGGGTTGAACGGCGTGAACTTCAGCCGTTCAACCCATGTCTTTACTGCTGCCACCTTGCAAGGGTGGCGTATGGTCCAAGGTCTTGTCCTCACGCCCATGCGGGCTAGAGTTGCCTTGGACAAGAATGTTTTTTGGTGTCTCTCTTCGGTTTTCAAGCGTCCGCATCACGTGCGTGGTGTAGTGGTTGGCTTCCTACGCAGGATGCTTCGCGACTGCCCCGGTCTTGCTCCGGGATGATCCGCTTTTGTCGGATTGCAGTCTTGAGAGAAGTTGAAGAAATGATCCGATTTGATGGATCCTTGAACCTCTTTCATTTCTATGTGGACACATTCAGTATAACAAGTATTTTGATGCTGTCAAAAAGAGAAACCCTATAAACAAGCCAAAATGTTGAAATATCAACGGTTAATAACAACAAAATATGTTTAATATACGGCGTGTCGCACCGGAAAACCCCGGACAAGCACCACCAAAAATCGTTTTCCGTATTCCACTAACTGCCGGTACCATAGAGAACCATGACCAACAACAGTCCGGACAACACGAAACCAGCTACCCATTCAACCGACCTCGTGCTCGACCGGGTAGCCACGATCTCAGACATCGAAAACCGTTTGCCGGACAGTAAGGAAATCTGGTACGGGCACAGCATCCTCACCAGCACCCTTTTCCCCGCCACTCCCCCGGCGGAAGGCACCGACTTCGTCAGCAAAGACAACAGTACCGTCGAATACATCCTCGAAGCCGGTATCGATAGCCTCACCAGGTCAAGGGACTTCCCCTACGGGAAATATCCCCGACTATTGATGGCGTGGATGGCAAAGCAGATTCGCTCTGCGGGAACGAGGAAAACCCCGACCGTTGACCCGTCGCAGCACACCATCACGATTCCCAGCATGTACCAGTTGTCCGAAGAGCTCGGCATACCCCGTGGAGGACAGTCATCGAAACGTTTGCAGGAACAGTTGCGCCGTCTCCTGTACTGTCATATCAGCATCAGGCAGAAAACCGGGTTTGCGGGCAACCGGGATCGGTTCGACTCCGTGAACATGCAGATGGTGAAGGCCGTCAGCTTCCTGAACGACAACAATAATCAGGATTTCAGCGGCGCCAAGTTCATCCTCACCGATGAAGTGTGGGACAGGCTCGCCCAGGAGTCGGCACCATTTGACACTCGTGCCACCAACTACCTGCTGTCCGGCAAATCCGTTCTCCCCTATGACGTGTACGTGTGGCTGACCGGAACATTCCGCAACCTGCATCACGACCTCACATTGGATTGGGATTGGCTGCACGGACGTTTCGGCGACAGCATCAAGGAACGCCGCGTGTTCAAAGCCAAGTTCCGTGAAGCATTGAAGAAGATTCACGACGTGTATCCCGCCGCGAACGTGGAAACCACCCGGGACGGCATCATCCTGCACCCGTCGCCAACGTCCGTCCCACCCAAGGCGGAACGGCGTGCTTTGGACGAGGGGCGGGGCGATTGGCAGCGATAGGCCACTAATCGTCCCACCTTATTCGCTGATGCAGATCAGTGCTTAATGCAGTCGGTTTTTGATGCTGATGGCATATCGCTGTATCGACACGTGGCCTATCGGTGCAGTTTCCCAATTTTTTTGAAGTTGATTCGTGGATTTCATCCCACACGTAGTGGCCTATCGGTGCAGTTTGGTTGTATATGGGAGCTTTTCGGCTTCGAGAACGGGCTGACGTTCTATCTTTTTCTGAGGTAGTGGCCTATCGGTGCAGAACCCGTTGCATCGGATAGTGGCATATCGGTGTAATCCCGCCGATTCGTTGATGGCCTATCGATGCTGTTTTCTTGTCTCTGTTGATGGCCTATCGGTGCAAAAACCTTTCTTCCGCAGTATTACTGCGTTGCTTATCCGACGGTTCCATGCCTTGTATACTGCCACTATCCGGCACTTTTCGCGGATAGTGGCCTATCGGTGCATCCAATGATGGACTATCGGTGCAATCGTCTTTGACGATGGTCTTGCAACGTGGAGTATCCCTGCAATGATAGTGGACTATCGCTGCTGTTTTAGTGACCTATCAGTGTCGTTTCCGTGGAATATCACTGCCGAATCCGTGGACTATCGGTGTAATGAATCTGCTCAAACCGCTTCTCCTGTAAGGGCTGACGGGCAGTGCTTATAGTCATACTACATACTGGACATACTCTTTTATAGCAGGAAGAACGAGAACGAACGATAGTGGCCTATCGGTGAATACATTTACACCGATAGGCCACTATCTTGATCTCCTAGGAGGGTGTTGTCCACTTGATTTTCCTTGCGGAGTCGAGCGACGGCCATGATTCTTCTTGCTTCTGGTGATTTCGCCGGACAAAAGGAAATCCTGAACAAGATCGTGGCCTATCGCTGTATTGTTTTTTTGAGGAACGTCACCCCCTCTTCTGCGACGATCCACCTGTTTCTGTTGTCTAATCGGTTGTTTCGGCGGCTTCTTCGACCGTCCGAATGCGTTCTCCGATCCATCGCATGACCGGTACGGCCATGCTGTTGCCCAACGCCTTGTAACGGGGACCGTCCGGAGCGTGTTCCTTGTTCCGATATGGGATATCGGTGTAATCGTCGGGGAAGCCTTGCAAGCGTTCGCATTCTCGTGGTGTCAGCCGACGGACGGTGAGACCTCTCTTCTCGCGGCCGCCTGTTATAGGCGTTTGGATGTTATGAGTGGACAATGTGGCCCGTTGGATTAAGGCACCTTTCCCGCCGCCGGGTTTCCCGCCGTGAATCTGCAAGGTGACAGGCTCATCTTCAGCAGGATAGATGAGCGGTGGATCCTTCTTCGCGTGAGAAGTCAAGGTGGGAGCCAAGTTCACGCTGGTCATAGCATTCGTCTGACCATCGGCCCGGCAGATGTACGTCTGCTGTTTGATGCCAGGCTGCGCGGCCAATGCGCCTGCGACTTCCAGTTCACGAACCTCGTCATGCTGATTTGAAGCGAATGCTACAACCGGATTATGGTCGGTTTTTAACGTAGGGCTTATTTCACTTATCCCTAGGCTCCGGGCCTTCGCACCTTGGTTATACAGGAACGCGACTGGCTTTACCTTGAAGTCCAATGCGGCCACTGCGGTGCTGTTCGTCCGATCCAACGTGTTCATCACATCGTCCTGTTTGACGAGTTTCCCGTTGCTGCCGGTTTGCGCCGTCTGGCAAAGGAATACTTTATCCCGTTCGTCAACGACGACGTTCGCTCCACGGTCAACGCAGGGGGAACTATCGTATCGTGAGGTGAGAGTGCCGGCGACATCATCACCGAACTGGGTGAAAACGCTTTCCTGATTTTGCCCTGACTTTTCTCTCGTGGACAACGTCGGATATACGCCGGAAGCCGGATAAACCCTTCGACTCTGGGTTTCGCCGGGATTCAGGCAGCCAGAATCATGATCTGCTTCTCCAACGCGTTCCTGAGCCTCTTCGGTAAGGGCTTGCCTCTTCTGTCGGCTCGACTGATGATTCCACGACAGGCTTTCGCGCTCAAAAAGTACTTCCGCGCAACGCATGGTTCCAAGACTTCCAACAAGGAACACACGCTCGCGTCTTTGGGCCACGCCGAAAAACTGCGCATCCAATACTCGCCATGCCAGACCATACCCGAGCGCATCCATCTCTGACAGGAGCTGGCGGTAAGCCTCCCCCCGCTCGCTTGTGAACGCTCCTGGGACGTTCTCCCAGACAAACCAACGTGGACGGAGTTCACGTACCGCTCGAATGTACTCGAACATGAGTCCGGAAGCTCCTGCGAGTCCTTCTCTCTTATCGGCGACACTGAAGGACTGACAGTTGTGAACGGCAATTCCGGCTGCCACATAGCTGTGGTCATCTTCAACCTCCAGGTTATAGACTCTGATGTTCTTCCGTCCGGGAAGCTTTTTGCGCACCAACCCCCAGAAACCGTCTTTGCTGATGAGCGCACTACGGCTGTTGCTGTAGTACGTCTGCGAATAGAATCCGTGTTCATTGACAATACGGCCTTCGATTACGCATAATTTACGTTTCGGCATCGAATAGGTGACACTGGATGCTTTTCCTAGTCCAGAAGCGAGGATTTTCATGCCTGTGGTCAGGGGCAAGCTTATGGATGTCGTTTTCTTTCCGTTGGACAGGATACAGCCATCCGATTCAAGATACCCGTCGAATAACGCTTGCCGCCACTCGCGTTTCATACCGAAAACCCATGATGGTAGGTTTTTCCCCGCTGCATGTATGCCGAAATTGGTGGTGAGCCAGTCGAATAATGCCATAGAGGAACAGGTGAAGCGTGTGGTTGAAGGTTGCTCCACCCTCCCGAAATGAAGGCCAGTATCTTCCAGCTTCTTCTCTAGGTCATCCGCAAGTTCATGAGCACAGCAGACGTATACCCGTTTCATATTCGAATTGATCCGGTTTTTACGTTTGTGAGAGTTTGCCCATCCATCGCCCAGCCATCGGCCTACAAAATAGAAGAAAGGGGTCGATAAGCTGATTCGCACATGCGCTTCAGTTTCATTCGGGTCGGGGATAGGCAAACAAGCACCTGTAGCATTCATATTGAGCCACATGCGTCCGGGCATATTCTCAGCTTCAAGCCACTTCGGTTCCTCCAGTTGTCTGATGCCCAAATGCTTGTTTTTGGTTTTGCCCGTTGACCAGAAAGGATGGTTGGGAGTGCATTCCAAAGAAGATACGCCTTGGCCTTTCAGAACAATAGTGTCCGAAATCTTGGAGCCAGTTTGAATAACTCTCCGCCACCGGTTCAGGTGAGTGAGCACCATGTCTCCGACTTTGACTTCCTCGATGGGTTTCAAGCGTTCCGACGTCAATATGAGGGTGCCCGATGGGAAGCATGGCGAACCGCCCACAACCAAATCGGCCTGCCCTTTATATGGGTTCCAGTCGATTTTCGTAATATCCCCGAGATTGGGAACATTCGGGTAATGGTGTTGCAGGACGGTTGAGGGGAATGGGTCGATTTCGCTGAAGGCCAGCGGCTCCCATCCCAGTGGATGCCATGCGACGGTGGCGGCTTCTATTCCGCTGAAGATGCTGACGTATTTCACTGGTGGAGGAGTTTTTCGAGTTGGATTTCAGCGATGGCGGCATTCATGTAGCCGCGCGTGTGGAAGTGTTTCGGGTTGAGGCAGCCGATTGTCCATGTGATACGGCCGGTGGGATTGTCCACGTGGCGTTGTGCTTCCATCGGCTGCCCGCAGTTGGGGCAGAACCAGTTGTTTTTCATTGGTTGTCCTTTCTGTCAGAATCTGAGTGTGATGCTGCTTGGCATAGTGCTGCGGTGAAGAAGCCAAGGGTGAAGCCCGTAAATAGGCAGATGATGGCAATTAGCATGAGGTCTCCTGTTTCGTCAGATGGTTTTTGCGATGAGACTGATCGAGACGATCAGCAAAACCCATAGGATCGCGATGCCGACCGTCCAACGGTTGAGGTTCTTCTCCGCGACCCCGGATGTGCCCGCGTTTGCGGTCAAGCCGCCGCCGAACATGTCGGACAATCCCCCGCCCTTGCCTTTGTGCAGAAGAATCAGCAGGGATAGCAGGACGCTCAGGACGGCGACGATGGTTTTCAAAACGATGATGAGAACGGCCATAGGGTTCCTTCGGAATAGAAGATGGCGATGAAGACGATCAGGGCTGCCAGGTATGCGACAGCCCAATGGCGATAGGTGCTGCGATGCTGTGGATTATCCGTCCATACGCTCATGAGAAGAAACGTGAGCAGGGCGATACCCATCCATAGCAGCATGGCAAGGGTCACGGGATGTGTGACCGTCACCCGAACACCATGAGAGTGAGTTTGCCGAGCCCGAAATCCATGCCCGTGACCAATATCATGAGCAGGATGACGAACACGAATGCGGCAATACTCCAGGCCAGCCATTCGCGGGCGGTTGGAGTCACCGTCTTACGGGTTTCATCGATTACCTGCCGGACATAGCGTCCGATGGTCAGGAAAGGATTACGGGACTGCTTGAGGGATGTTTTTTCAGTCAATGATCAGCTCCTTGGTCAGGAGCATGAGACCCAATGATCCGGCAATGACGCACAGGAACGTCAGGATGACGCACAGATAATATGCGATGTTCCAACAGCGGGCTTCCTTGATTCGGTCCAGAGAAGCGGCGTTCTTCGCGCCTTGCCCGAACAGCATGCCGACATGGAGGATAAGCCATGAACTGGCATATCCTCCGGTCATAACCATTACGTATTGGAGGATCAAGATTCTCACGTTCCGGGAATGGTCTTATTGGGCGTCAACAGGGGTCGCGGGTGCGGATGCGGTGTTCTTCGCATGGATTTGAGCGAAGGCGATGGTCCTATCGTCTTCAAGATCCGCCTCGTTCGGATTAGTGGCCTGGCCGGCGATGACCGGTGTTGGCGCATCCTTCGGAGCTGACTGGACTGTAGTGGCGTTAGGCTTGCGTCCGGACTGGTAGGCGTTGTCAAGCACTTTGCTTGCTTCCTGGAGCCGGCCGAGAATCGCACGAACCCTTGCATCGGCCTGCTCCGCGATGTTTTGCCGTCCAGTGGCATACGAGTCGGCTTCCTTACGCAACTGTGCGGCGGACTGCTGTGCGGATTCGATGATCTGCTTCGACTTCGCTTGGGATTCCTTCACGTTCTTTTCGGCGACCTGCCGCGCGTCCACCATAGTCTTCTCCGCGGCGGACTGGCTCTGCTTGCGAATGCTGTCAGCCTCCTGCAGCGCCTTGTTCTTGATGTCGGCTGCGTTCTTTTCCGCAGCATGATAAACGGTCTGGGTGTCTTCGAGGAGTTTCCTCACATCGTCGCCCACGCTCGTGTACTTGTTCTTGATTTTTGCTTCCAGATCGTCGTTCTGCTTTTCGAGTTCTTCGATCCGTTCGGAGAGCTTCTTGTTTTCGGCTTGCAGCTGATCGATGTCTTGGTTTGCCTGGGTGAACTGGTTGTTGACCGTATCCAGGGTCCTCTTCAGATCAGTGTTTGCTTGCGCATACTTGTTGATGGTGTCCTGGAAATTGGTTACGGCGTCATTGACTTGTTGAGGATCGTAGCCTCGCATCTTCGTGTCGAATTCGATGATGGGCATGGTGGATTTGGGTCTCCTGACTTCACTTTTTCTATGTGGACAGATTCAGTATAACAGGTAAAATGCCGGGAAGTAAAAAACCACCCGGCATTTTCCTAGGGTCAGCGATTCGGCAATTCCATGAAATCTCCGGCCTCGTTGTAGCCGTAAAGTTTTCCGTTGCGGCTACGAGTCCCGCGGGTAGTGGACATGGATGGAGTGTAGAACGACTCACGGCCGTTCTTCCGGACGCGGAAATTACCATCCGACAAGACCTTCACGTTGTCGGCGGTGATCCGATTGGCCGGACTCTTGCCGTTATTGAACATGGATGCGAAGCCCTCCGCATCGGCCGGCTCCTTGCCGATGCAGACACCGTTCCCGTTGGACAGCATGCGGGCGTGTCCGCCGGGAGTGTTGATGGCAAAGGCCACTCCCTCTTTGCCGTCGCGCATCTGGATGTCGCTGCTGTAGAACCGATTCGTCCCATACTTGGCTCGCAGCAGTTTCGCGGCTGCCTGTGGGGATTGCGGATCCACGTATGGTGCGGCCGCCCGTTCGCGGACTGCTTGCACCTTGCGCGTATAGTCTTGGAATTCCTCGTTGGTGGTGAACTCCCTGCGTGCCTTGACCGGCTGCGTCCCGTACTGTTTCGCTTCGATGGAACCCCATACGGTGATGTCGTCTCCACTGTGGGGGTTCATGTAGTCGGCGCGGAAATGCAAGGCGTTCTGCAACGGTTTGCCGCTTTTTGCGGATACCTTGGTGCCTCCGCTCACGGTGAAGTCGACGCTCTTGAGACCATCCTTCTGCATGGCCCTGGTCATGCGAGTGAGATCCCGGCCGCGGAGACGGACGCTGCCGCTGCCTCCATGCGTGTTGGGGCTTCGCCGGGGCACCATGGCGACGAGATTGTCCCCGTTCACATGGAAGCCTTCCGGCACCGGGTCTCCTGGTTTCATTCCCAGTTCGCTCATGGGAACGCTTTCAGGCTTGTATGCGGGTTTCACGGTGACGTCGCCATTCTTGTCCGCATACACGTAGACCGGCATTTCCCGGGCTTGGGATTCGCTGAGCCCGAATTCCTTCTCGTAGTAATGACGTGCCTGGACCGCAGCTTCGGCGAAGTCGCCGGGGTCAGCGGAATAGACGCGGTTGTCAAGGTCTGCGAACGCCGCGAGGTTGGCTTGTTCGGCTTTCTGGGCGTTCAACGTGTCATAGGTTTTCCCGTCCGGACGGCCGGTGATTTGAGCCGCTATTCCCCCAAAGGATGTTTCCCCGTCCGGCAGGTTGGAGCCGACCGGTTGGAAATCATGTCCGCGGTTGAGGCTGAACACATCCGGTGGGGCGGCCTTGCTGTGGTTGATCACGCCGAATGTGGTTTCCCCGGACGCCGCGACGGCCATCTGTTCCATATCGCTGTTGCCGATGATGTGGATGCGTTCGATGGGGTTCTGGGTCTTGAAACTGCCGAACACCTTGCCTTGGGCGCTCATGTGCAGGATGGTGGACCCGTCTGCCAGCTGGTTCATATCGTTGACATAGTATTTCTTGACGATGCCGCTGCGCGTGGTGTACGTGTATTCGCCGGGGACGAGATTGGTTTTCCGGAATCTACCAAGGGGGTCACGCGGCTGTGTCGCTGGTGTCCATACCATTATCGGCTCTTTCTCTGAGATTGATGGATGTGCTTCCTGTTCAATCGTATGGTCGGACTTGGTTCCTTCCGCAGGATTTTCGGATTTTGCCTAGGCTCTGTTTCCCCGGCGGATTCAGCTTCACGGATGGTTCGAACGTCAAGCTGGTGAAAGATGAGATGGCGGATATAACGGGCCCAGACCGTGAAGATGTATCCGGTCGCGCAGATTATGACCGATATGGTGACGACTGATTCCCTGGAGTCGATGAACCAGTCCTGCGGGACGATGAACATCGCATATAGGACGGCTATGAGGATAGCGATGAGTCCTATCGCGGTCTGGATTAGCACTTGTCTCAGGTTCAACGCATTCTCCGATCATGTTCGCCCCAAGCGTCGATGGAGCTTTCGGCTATGCTCTGCGCCATCTGAAAATTCTCGGGCACCGGGAAAACAAAAAGTCTGACCATGTGGTTTCCCGTCATGAGATTCGGCAGACGTACGAAAGCCACTCCCCTGCAATGCTGGCTGTTTACATCCGGCCAGGCTCCGATGCGGGTTCCCGAATGCAGTATGGTGTTCACCGTTTCCGCCGCATTGTCAGGGTCGGCGGTTTTCACCCCGTACGGGTATGCGATTCCGGCGATGATGGCGAATCTTTCATATGGACGGTAGGCTTGTCTTTTCCACTGTTTGAGGGCCAGTTCGATGAGTTGTGCGCGTACTCGTTCCCGAATGCCGAAGCTGCCTCCCCTCCCCCATGTGGCTGATTTCCGTTCGCCGTTCTGTCTGGCGATGAGGTCGCTATCCGTATAGTTGCTGGTTATCCACTGTTTGTCGGGGATCGTGAATGACACCGAGTATCCGTCGTGCCATGCCGGCGGATTGGGATTATTTCGCCAATGCTGGTCGATGTTCGATGCGAGACGTGAGGTGATCTGGTATTTCGGCATTGATTCCGGCACCGGGATGATGAGCACGCTCAGCCTGTAATGGTTGGCTGGCGCCGGTGTTGGCAGTTGGATGTATACGGTGCTGTGCCGGTGCTGGCTGTCATCGTCGTCCCAGAGCCGGGCATCACTGCCACCGTCGATGATGGGTTTGATGGTTTCGGCCGCTCTCGCCGGGAAAATGTTTTTCTGGCTTGGACAGGCTACGCCTATAAGGGCGATGAACCGTTCCACTTTCCAGGCTTTTCCTGTTTTCTTGAGGTTGCGCCATTCGTTTTTCGCGTAGTCCCTCACCCATGCCCTTCGTCTGGCTCGCATGCGTTCCGTCTGTATGGTGTCGGTCGTACTCCACCATTCGATTGGGATGGTGAACTCGTGGGCGTAGCCTCCGCGCTTGTAGTTGGCTGGTCTTCTTGGGTTGCTGGATGTTGTCCGGCGTGTTCGAGGTGCTGATGGCATTGGCGTTGGTTCTGTCGTCTTTACTGTTATGTGGACATATTCAGTATAACGAGCAAACGATAAAAAGAAGAGAGGACCATCGTACTGGTTGACATCCTCCCCCGCCTGAAGGCGGGGGATTCCTACGCCGGTCAGCTTAATGAAGCCTTGCGGTTCGGCGGGTTCCCGCTTCACGGGCGTCCGCGTTGCGACCGGTTTGCGCCAGTCTCCGTCTTACGTCGCCTCCACGGGCGTTTAGCGACTCCGCGAGTCCCGCGGCGTCGAGGATGTTCAGTGCGGCGTTCCAATCACGGTCGAGCCGTATGCCGCATTGCGGGCATTCCCATTCGCGTATGTCCAACGGTTTCCGTCCGTCGCGGCGTCCGCATTGGGAGCAGATTTGGCTGCTGGGATACCAGCGGTCGATGCGTTTGACGGTTCTGCCATATTGGACGCCCAATTGTTGGATGCGGTCGATGATACGCGTCCAGTTCGCATCCAACAGGCTCTTCGCCATACGGGTACGCGCCAGTCCCTTGACGTTCAGAGTCTCCAAGGCGACGGCTTGGTTCTCGCCCGCCACCTTGGATGCCAGCTTGTACGCCACGTCCCGGCGTTGGTTCCGTATCCGACCGTAGGTCTTGGCCTTCAGAAGTCGTGTCTTCGCATGGTTGTTCGAGCCTTTCGTTTCCCTTGCCAGTTGTTTGTCGAGTTTGCGCAGTCGGCGCATCTTGCGTTTCAAGGTGTGTGGGTGGGGTATCTTCTCGCGTGTGCCGTCCGTGTAGACGATGCTCATGAGCGAGTCAAGCCCCATGTCGATGCCGCACGCCTCATGCAGCGGCTTGGGGGCGTCGGTCTTGTCCTCCACCTGCACGGTGAAGCTCGCTTCGTAGGAGCCGTCCGCGTGGAGCATGATGGTGACGGTGTTCGGCGTGGACGGCAGTTCGCGCGTCCAACGGAGCTTGACCCGCCCTATTTTCGGCAGGGTCAGGAACGCCCACTTGCATCCGTCCGCATGCCCGACTTTGAATCGCGCGGATTTGGTGAACTCGGCCGACTGTTCGCCGTCCCTGCGGCTCTTGTACCGTGGCACTCCCGTGCGATGCCTCTTCCCGGTACGGCGGTTGGTCACAATATGAGTTCTGCCGGCCTTGTAGAGGCGGAGGAAGTTCCGGTAGGCCATGTCCGCGTGGCGTATCGACTGCTGTAAAGGCGTGGATGATACGGCCAGAAGCCATTCCATGCCGGGGTCGCGTTTCCATAGGGTGAACATGTTGCTCAACTGCGTGCAGGACTGCATTCGCCCATGTCGGCGGCGCATGAGCTCCCGCTGGTCGAGCGTCCAATTGTACGCGTACCGGCATGCGCCGTACAGGCGTGACAATGCCTCGCGCTGCCCTTGCGTTGGGTAGGCGCGGTAGTTGTATCGCCTGTAGGAACTCATGTTTGGTATTATACTTGGTCTTTATGGATAAGACAAATGATATTCGTAAGGGACGGCACTGCGTCTACGATTTGCATGCGCACTTGGTCTTCGTTACCAAATACCGGCATGACGTGTTCACCGACGAGCATTTGAAAGCGTTGGAACGCATATTCTCCGACGTGTGCGCCTCGTTCGACTGCCGGTTGGAGGAGTTCAACGGCGAAACCGACCACGTGCATCTGCTCGTATCGTTTCCTCCGACAGTGGAACTCAGCCGACTCGTCAACAGCCTCAAGGGAGTGTCCAGCCGATACCTGAGACGCGACTACCCCGAACTCGCCCGACACTATTGGAGGGCGCAACGCCTCTGGTCGCCCAGCTACTACGCGGGCACGGCGGGCGGTGCGCCGTTGGACACGCTGAAACGGTATATCGAGAACCAGAACAGACCAGCGTGATTCCCCACCGCCCTAAAAGGACGGTGTACCCTCACGCCAAAACGATGGCCCTCTCCTGTCAAGCCTCAGGCAATCAGCTGGCGAGATCGCAGAGCATGTTTTCCGCAGTCAGCAGCTGCCAGTTCTGGAACGAAACCTCCTTGACCTTCTTGTTGAAACCATGTCGGAGCGCATACTTCGCGGCGGCATCCACGGGGTCTGGAGTGTTCTCTGCGTAGCCTTCCTCCTTGGCTTTCTTGACCATCAAGGCGATGCCCAAGAGCGCTTGACGGATGCTGGTCGCGGCAAGATTCGTGATCGGATTGTCATCGCTGATGCTGAAAGGCTGCCAGTCGCAGGCATCGGATTTCTCGAACACCCAGAATTGCATGGTGCTGGGAGCCTTGGATCCACGGTCGAAGGCGTCCGGCTTGCATGCGGCTACCGCGGCACGGTAGAAAACGGTCTGAATGTGATAACCGTAGTTGATGACTTCCTTGGCGAATGATTCCGCATCGGCCTTCTGAGCGGTTTTCAAATCGACCAGGTAATCGGTGCCGACGGGAATCAGATCAGGCTTCGCCTTGAGCATCAGACCGGTTTGACGATCCTTCCATTCGATGCACTGTTCCTTGGTTCCCTGTTCGATGATTTCCATGTAATCGGGGTATTCGGGCATGAGACTGGTCTGTTCGATGCCTTCCTTCATGCGTTTGAGCAGTTGCATGTCATTGTAGGAGACGATGATGTTGCCGGCTTCCAGCTGTTCGTCGCGCCACTTCTGGTTGTCCTTGCTCCTGAAGCTCTCTCCCTCAGGCAGGCTGACAACGTCGCTGGTGCCGAGCAGGTAAGCGTGGAACGCCGTGCCGAACTTCATGGCGTCGGTGGGCTTGTGGTCGTCGTTGAGACGGTGATATGCCCAGTCGGCCGGGTTTTTCAGGAATTGTTTCAATTGGCTTTGGTCGATTGATTTCAGCCGGAAGTAGCCGGGGTCGTCGATGTCGATGATTTTCGCGTAGGCCATTGGTGTCTTTCCTTCTTGGATTCAAGTTCCGGGCATGCCTATGGACGGAGCATGCCGGAACGGTATGTGGGGAGGCTACTTGTTGTTCACTGGATCGGATTCGGCGATTTCCTGGGCTGACATGTCAGCCTCGTCGACGTACACGCTGGTGTTGCCGCTTTCCGAGTCCACGACGACGTGAGGCTCGTCGTAGGTGATGGGTTCTCCGGTCGTCTCGTCGAACTCCGGGCTGACGGGCACCGGGTCGGAGAGGTGGAGATATCCGCCATCGGCTTTCTGCTGGGCGCGGTTGACCTCTTCCCAAGCGTTCTCCCAGTTGAAGAATTCCTCCGAATAACCCGGGTATGGTTCCTTGTTCTTGGTTTCCCAGTCGAGGAGCTGCTTCGGTGTGACGGGTTGCGAGGGGTGGAATTCCTCGGTCAGTCCTTCGGGGATCGGCACTGTGTAGTCGCTGAGACGGTCCTCGTCGTCTTCGTCGGGTGCGACGAATCGGACTTTCGCTTTGATGGGGGTGTTCATAGGTTGCTCCTTTTCTAGTTTTTTCCTGATTTGGATTGCTGTTTCGAGATATTCGATGAGCTGATGGTATGCGGCGTAGGACAGGCTCATGGGGTTGTCCTCGTACTTGCTGTACGTGTTGACGCTCATGCCCAGCAGGTCGGCTATCTCGTTTTTGGTTTTTCCTGCTAGCTGGCGCAGACGTCTGATCGATAGCTGGTTCATTCGCCTCTCCTGGATGCAGTGGTCGGACTGGTGTTGCCCAGTCTTCTGGTTGTGTTCACGCTCCCATTGTACAACATGCAGAAAACTGAGTTTTTCAGCATTCTCTAACAAGGGAAAACGCCTTGGAAATAAAGGCAACACGCCGAATAATATACATGTTCAGATAACTGCGTATATTTGAATATGTCCACATAGAAAAAGAGAAGACGAAAACTCCCATCCTCAATGCACTGTGGAGCGATCGTCAAATCGTCAAGGAGGAACCATCATGGCAACAGAACTGCTAACTCACGCGAAAACCGGAGTCATCCAGATGGGATGGCCCAAGCTCTACGAGGCGGTCGCATTCAAGGGAAACAAGGACGATGACAAGTCCGCCAAGAAGGACGATAAGAAGAAAAACGAAAGCACGCCCGCATACGGGTTCCCTGTGCTTCTCGACAAGGATGACCCCGATCACATGCGAACCGTCCGAATCCTTCAGAAGCTGAGCAAGAATGCGGAAGACAACGCCATCGCCTTGAAGAAATGGGGCAAGAAGGATCGTATCGTTTCCAATGACGGTCTCAAGGATGCCGACGAGGATGAAATCCTTGACGGTGATAAAACCGTCCTCATGACCGATAAATATCCGAATCGAGCCAACCATTTTTATGTGAACTTCAGTCGTAGCTCCAAGGCCGGTCGTCCCGGAATCCGCTACATCGACGATGAAGGAATCCTGCGTGAGCTCCCCGAACCGATTCTCGGGACAAAGGAAGACGTTCAGGCCGCTCAAGCCAATCTTAATGATGCCCGAGCCGCTTACGCTACGGCTGATGAAGACGCTCAGGAGGAGGCGAAGACGCTCGTTCTGGAGGCGACGCGCAATCTTGAGGAGGCTCAGGAGCGTGATGCCAAGGCCAAGGAAGTCAAGGTCTTATGGGATAAGCTGGTGTATCCCGGTCAGAACGTGCAGGCTTCGGTTACGGCACGTGCGTGGAAGACTCAGACCGGTAGCGGTGTCAGCTATCGTTTGGATAATCTCACGATTGTTGGCGGAGGCGTGCGAGATGGAAGCTTCGAATACGATGAGGACTTCACCGATGAGGATATCGAGGCTCTTATCGCTTGGCGAGACAAGCATGTGAACGCAAAGCCTTCCAAGGCCGATGATGAGGCGGCTCTTCTTGCGGATACTGACTTCGATGAGGCTGATTCCGATGATGAGGTGGACGAGGATACCGGTGAAATCGCGGTCAAGCCACGTCGCAAGGCGCACGTGCCGAAAGCCGGGGAAACGCCCCGGCGCAAGGCTGCCGTTTCCCGTCGTCGTCCGAAGCCTGTCGAGGTTGAAGATGATGACGTGGACGAGGACGAGGACGAGGAGGAGGCTCCGCGCCGTCGTCCGAAGAAGACCTCTTCGCGGGGCCGTCGTAAGCCGGCTCCTGTCGAGGTTGAAGATGATGATGTGGACGATGAGGATTATCCCAACATGTTCTGATGTATGGGATTAGCGGGAAAGCCGAGGTTGATCTGCCTCGGCTTTCCCGTTTTTTTCAGCCGACGTTGCCGCCACTGTTGCCCTTGGGTGGCGTCTCCTGCTGCGGTGGCGGGGATACCCCTCCCCCACTGTTGCCGGTGGATCCACCGGTCGATCCACCGGTCGAACCATATCCCCCGCCCCAGTAGTACATGTTCCCGTATGGATTCTGCTGAGGCTGCTGCGCCTGCTGCTGCTCCTGTTGGGCTTGGGCCTGTCGTTCCGCTTCCGCTTTTGCCTTGGCCTCTTCCTCGGCCTTCTTCTTCGCGTCCGCATCCTTCTTGGCTTTATCCACTTTGCTGATGAGGTTCTTCAGCTCGGTCGAAGCCGCAATGGCGTCGGATAGGTTGTCAGACGTTATTTCCGTGCTTTTCCACTGGGATGCGAGGCTTTGCATCTGCTTCTTGTCGTTGCCGTCAGGAGCGTCAGCAAGACCATTTGCCTGCTGTACCAGACCGTCGAGTGTCGTTCTGGTCTCCTTGGCTTTTGCCTGCATTGCATCCGTGTAGGTTCTGTTGGTTTTCTCATATTCGCCGTCCAGTTTTTCCAGGGCCGATGTGATGTCTTTTTCAGTCATCGGATTCCCTGTGGTTGTTTTCTGGAGGGCTTCCACGGCTTTTTGCACGTCGCTGTTTTCCGCGACGGGACTGGCTTTGATCGTGGAGACCAGGTCATCGGCCCTCCGTTTCCTCCCGTCCCATTTGTTCTGTGCCTTCACCAGGGATTGTTGGCGCTGTTTGCGGTCGGCTTCGGCCTGCTGTTCCGCGACGTGAGTGGTGTATGCGTGATAGGTGTACGCTCCCCCGCCTATCAGTGCTCCGAGGCCTATGAGTATGGCGGCCGCGACTGCGATAATCTTTATCAGCGTTCCACCATTTTCCCTATTTTCTGTATCAGTGATTTCCTGTGGGAATGGGGAATCATACTGGTGTTCAACTGGGAAGACATTTTCCTGTGGGAATGGCGGATTGTCGAATTGCTGTGGGGGCATGCCATTCGTTTGCTGGCCTGCATTCCACTGGCCGTTCGATTCGTCGTCCGTCTGGCTCCAGAAGTCATCTCCCGTCTGGAATGTTTGCGTTGGGTAATCATCCGCGCTAGGGCTTCCGGTGGATGGGGACGATGTTTGTGGTTCCCCCTCCGGAGGTTCGGATGGGTCATCCCAAAGGTCGAACGGATCCGCAGAGTCCGTGTCCTTCGGGTATGTTTCGCCAGTGTCCTGTCTTACTGGGGAACTGTCTTCCTGTTGGAAGGACGAACTGTCATACTGTTCTTCTGTTTCGCTGTCCCTTTGATTTTGCATAGGAACATTGGAGGGGAAAACAGTTTCAATGCCTCCCTGTTCCTGCATATCAACGTTTTTCTTTGAATCTGCGGAACTGTCTTGAATGATGTTGTCGTCTCGACGTTCGTTCTGTTCCGTTGGCGGTTCGCTGGAATCGTCCGATTGCAGGTCGAATTGCTCGAACGGGTCGTATTCCTCCGGGCCTTTTCCTTGTTCCCGTGTTTCCTCATTGTTCTGCGGAAATGCGGAAACAGTAGACTGTTCTTCTGATTTCTTGTCGTTACAGTCTTCTGCTGAGTCGGCGAATTCCTCGAACGGGTCGTAGCCGTTGGCGAGTAGGTCTATCTGATCGAGGTTTTCCGCATTCTCCTGTGGAGTCGTATCCGCAGTGTCCTGTTGAACTGGCTCGACAGTGTTCTGGGGGACTGTCGTCCTGATGGGACGTGAAGCTGTGCCTTTGTTGCCCTGCGAATCTGTCGTTTTGTTGGACTGTGGAACTGTGTGGTCAGTGGAATGAGGAATTGTTTCCGCGTCTTCCTGTGAAAGTGTTGCGCTGTTGGAACGTGAAACAGTGGAATCATTGGAACGTGAAAACGATTCCTCTTTCTCCTGTGTAGGCAATTGCCTGTCATCCTGTTGGAACGGGTCTACGTCATCCTGTTGGAACGGGTCTACGTCTTCCTGTTGAAATGGGTCGCTGTCGGATTGATGGGTTGTGCTTTCGTCAGACTGTGGAAATGAGTCATCAAAATACTGTGGAAACGTGTTTGCATTTTCACCGGGAATGGACTCCCTGTTGGATTGCGAAACTGTGGGCACATTGGAACTACTCCCTGTACCCCCGGCTTTCTGTGGAAGCGTTTCTGCATTGTCCTGTGGAAATGCGGAACCAGTGGAATGTGACGCTGCGCCTTTGTCATTCTGTGGATCTGCGTCATCATCCCACAAATCATCCATCAACAGGGAATCATCCAACTGATTCCCCGCCGTCAGCCAATCATCATCCTTCGCCAACATCATCACATCCTATATCAAAGACCTTTTTCGGCAGACAGGCGCCCGATATTCATGGCGGCATCGATGGCGCTCATGTGAGGCACGTCGACACCTGCCGCATACAGTTTGCTCGCATGCGCCGCAGCGGCGGCACCCTTCAACGGCTTGTCACGGTCTGCGACATCACGCCCGTCCTCGCCGAAACCGTCTGTGGGGAACCCGTCGTCCTCGTCCCCGCCGGAGTCGATCATGCCGTCATCGGGTTTTTCTGCGGCGGTCGGCAGGGCGTTTACGATTTCATCCCATGACCAGTGGCCCGAGTTCATGTCGCCTTCCGGCGGTCGGATTGCGGTCAGACGTTCGCGCAGCAGGTCGCTGTATGATTTTCTTTGCTTCTGGTTCTCCTCGTAGAAACCCTTGTAGATGACGGGTTTCATGCCGGGAAGCCTGATAAGGCCGGCTCCTCTGGAGATTCCCGGTTGCATGATGTTTTCCGGTATCTCAGGGAAGTCCTTCGCCCCTCCCAGCAGCTCTTCGACAGCGGTGGAGGGTTGCAGGGTGGGGGAGATGACCGTGGTCAGATTGACTCGCATACCGGGGTCGAAACCGTCCTGCAGGCGGGTCGATTGCCCGCAGAACAGGAAGCAGACACCGGAGAACCGGGCTTTTTGCGTGATCTTCATCGCATAGGTGATGTTCGCCGCATGGATGCTTGCCTCATACTCGGCCCGGATGCGCATCGGATTGTCCTTGCTGACCTTCGGTATGGTGACGCTCCCAGCCCATTGGGCGACCTCATCGCACACAAGCAAAAGCAGGGGGTTCTTTTCCTGTTCGTCCTTAGGCAGACCCCACCAGTTCTCGACCCCATACTGTTTGATGAGTTTCGACCGGTAGGAGCAGATCTCAAGCACATGAATCAACGTCGCGGCGGCTGATTCAGGACTATCGCAACCCCAGCCGTGGGGGATGATCCACGGCCGGCACCATCGAAAATCGACGCTCTTGTCCTCGTCGTCGCAGATGGCAAGCTGGAATCCGGCTTCCAGCGCGGCGGCGATGAGCGTGTTGATGACAACGCTTTTCCCGCTGTTGGCGGCGGCGGCAACCATGATTCCCGGGCCGGACTTCCAGTCGAGTGACAGCCAGTCGCCGGTTTCGCGGCCTCGTTCGGGCAGCTTCATGCCCAGATAGGCGTGACGTAGGTCGTTTTTACCGATCAGCTGTTTCGGGCAGGTTATCATCGCAGGAAAAGTCGGGGGAGTGCCGGGATACACCATGATGACGCCTTTTTCGGGGTCGGCCTTGAAGAACCAGCCTTTTTTGCCGACCACTTCGACGGCTTCCTGCATTCGCTTGTCGTATACGGAGGCCTGATAGGTGACGGTGTTCTCCTTGATGCGGATTTTCCAACCGTTCTCAGGAGTACGTGAGATACGAATTTCCCAAGGCTTGACCTTGAGAACGTTCGCGAATATACGCCGGGTGGCTGCGGCCTTCTCGTCCAACTGTTGGAGCAACACAAGGAATTCGCTGGAACTGATTCGAACGAAATCGACGACGGAATAGCCTTCGTACTGGGGTTGGCTTTCCAGGTTCTGCACCGTCTTCTTCTGGGAAGCCGTGTCCGCGCATTCGCTGTTGCTGAGTCTGACGGCTTTTATTCCGTTGTTGATATCATCGGAATCCATATCCATCGGCGCGATGATCGCGTACCGGTTGTCGGAATCGACGCTGAATACGCTGTAGCCTTCAAACTCAGGGTTCTTTGCGGCTTTCTCTTGGATGAGGACGGTGAGTTTGATCATGTCGTCCGGATTGGTTTTATCAAAACCATTGGGGAAGAATTTTTCGAGAGGGATTTTCTTTCGACGGTCGGCCATCAGTTTTCCTTTCTCTTGTAGATGGGGGTATGGAAAGCCCGGAGTGGCCTGTCTGATGTTTCGTACAGGCAATTGCGGGCCTGTTTGAAGTCCAAATGCCGGTTGAGATAGGTGAGGGTTTCGGCTTCACGGGTGTTTTCGACGTGGAAAAGAGGTTGCGTGTGCGGGTCGAGCTGTCCGGCCGGATGAAATAGCACATGGTTGCCGGCGATAAGCCGGTCGTAGAGCTTTTGACCCACTGTGGATGGGTGAATGCTGCTGCGGACCATGACCACGTTGACGTTCGTTCCGGGTGCCATTTCGATGATTCGGCTGAGTTCGTCGGAGATTTGACTGTTGACGTTCAGCAGATTCATGTCCGGGTAGCCGTTGTGTACGTCATAGTCATCGAAGGCGAGCAGTATCGGCTTGATCGGCTCGGGTTCGCCCTTGATGCGCCGTCGCTGTTCCATGCTGACCCGTTGCACTATTTCCAGCAGCTCATAGGGTTGCCGGTAGCGTCCGCACATGACGGTGGGGGAGGGTGGGATACTGTCCCACTGGTCGGTGAAGGTTACGAGCGTGCCGTCCGAATCTGCCTGTCGGATGATGCTGTCAAGCAGCATGGTTTTCCCGCTTCCATCGGGCCCGGTGATGGTGAGTGGCGTTCCCGTGGACGTGTCCCATCCAAGGTTTTTCCCGTGAACGTCTGTTCCCAGGTTGATGAGCATGTTGTTTCCCCTTTTGTGTTTGGCTACCAGTCGACTTCTTCGATGTCGTCCCCGTCTTCGGAATCGGCATCGTTGTTGTCTGGGTGGTGGAGCATGTCGTGGAGTTCGTCCATGTCGTTGATTTCCTCGCCGGCTGTCTGTGGATCCGTTCCTTGGCTGAGCAGCTTGGAAAGTTCGTCTTCGGACACTTCGCCGTAGGTTTCCGCTTCGGATGGCATGAACCGCGAATAGTCGATGGGTTGCGGGGGAGTGCGATCGGCGAACAGTTCCGCCAACTTTTCTTGGCCTCCCGACCACCATGTTTGGACGGCCAGCAGTTCGCCTTGCGCGGTTTCGAAGATTCCACGGCCCTGCGGGATTTTCCCGCCTTCGCCTTTCAACGACTGTTGGAGCCGGTTCGCCTCGCGCAGGTTCTGCGCGCTGATGATGCCCGCCGTGGAGTCCATGCCCAGGAGGATTCGGCCGAGCGAACGGAAGAACGCGTTCGCGTTGTACGGCTTCATGTCGTCCATGGTCAGACGCTGGGCGCCGAGGATTACGCTGATGCCTGCGGTACGCCCCTGCACGACGATTTTGCCGAGAGCGCTCATGGTGCGTCGTATCGAATTGTTCGTCGCGCTGACGGCCGCATTGTCGTTGGCCAGCTGGATGTCCCTGTTCGGGTTCTGCGTGGTCTTGCCGGCCTCCTGAAGGTAGGAGTTGAATTCGTCGAACACGATGTCGATGGGTTTCGTGTGGGCAAGCTCTTCCTCATTGAGCTGGCTTTTGTCGAGGTCGTAGATGCTGCCGACACCATACCGGCTGAACAGTTTCACCCGTTGTGCCATCTCGTCGCGTAGCCAGGCGATGACGGCTTCGGTTTCGCGCATCTGGCCCAAGCCGACGAACGCCAACGCCAACGGTTTCGCCCATTGAGTGAAGTCGATGCAACCTTTGGATGGGTCGATGAGGATGATGTCATGGCCTTTGAGCAGCGCTTCGGCGACCACGATCTGCGCGATGGAGGATTTACCGGTTCCGGATTTGCCGCTGATGAGCAGGTGGAACGTGTCCTTCATGCTCCAGTAGACCGGTTTGCCCATATCGTCCACGCCCAACGGGAACATGCGTGGTTTCGACTGGCGGGCGAAATCCCAGTCCGCGTTGACCATGGTGGGGAATGGGCTGCGTTTCGCCAGCACCATGTCGTACAGGTTCGAACCGTGCTCCTCGCCGCGCGGGAGGATACGCCCGTAGGCGTAGTCGGCGCTGGTCAGGAACTTGCCGATGTTCCGTGAGGGCTTGTCCACATCCAATCCGGCCGGAATCTGGAATCGTGCCAACAACACGTCATGGTTGCTTGGCAATGCGCCGAGACTGACCACATCGGGGGTGCGCCCGCTGGGATCGCTGACTCCGGCCACGCCCCACGAGTCGCTTAAGGCGAGTTCGATGAGATGCTTTTGCTTTGATCTGCGATTCCAGTGGCTGATGTCCCTGACATCCAGGCACGGGTCGTCGCACAGCCATACGGTCGCACTGTCGGCTGACCGCCATTCCCAGTAAATATGTTTCGCCCCGACCGACGATTGGATTCTGGCGGACTGTTTGCGGGCGTCTTCCACGGTCGCGCCGTTGCCTAATTGGAATTGGATGCTCCAAATCGGCTTGTCTTTGCTTTGCGGAGTGCAGGCCGTGATGTTCACGGACGCTTTTGCGGGAAGCACGTCGATAAGGGTTTTGAATATCAACGCTTCCGCATACTTGCGGTGAAGGGGGGTGTTGCCGGTCAGCTGGTCGATGCGTACGGGCGCGCTTCCGGTGGACCAGATCAGTCCGGCCATGTCGGAGCCTTCGTCCACGAGTCCGATGAACCGTGCCTCCGGCTGCAATGGGCCAAGGTCGCAACGCTCGTAGTCGGCCGGCGTGGCTGGTGCGGTGAGTACCAATGGCAGGTAATGCAGTTGCCAGCCGTCGCAGTCCTGGGTTTTCTCATAGTCGTAGATGGGTGCCGGTGGATTGAGTTTCGACGGGAGGCATTTGACCCAAGCGGACTGGTCGCTTTTGAACCGTTTGGAAATGGTGATGTAATCGTCAAAGGCTTTCTTGTGGGTCATGCCGTCCGGCCGCCACTTGTTGCCCTTGTCGGATAGTTTCACATCGTCGAATGCGACCAGGTGGAACTTGTCCTGCAGGTCGGCGAACACCGGCATCCGCAGAGTCTCGG
>OAWX01000107.1_pt1 | contig 61943 bp, 98 predicted proteins | sample 1495571 | NCBI WGS metagenome assembly OAWX01 (sample SAMEA2580265, study PRJEB22360) | human gut metagenome | biome: human gut; feature: human-associated habitat; material: faeces | place: Denmark | collected 2008/2010 | reverse complement strand
ATATAAGAAATTTGGAGTTATCATTTATTAAACAACTATTAATAAACACTTTAATTCAGATAAACTAATATCAATGTAAATCATTCGTAAAACCGAAGGCAATAAATGTCATTTTTAAACTGAATTGCTATGCAAATATAGATAATAGAATTATATAATGAAAGTAAAGTAGATTATAATAAGAAAGGCAGCTCATTCGGCCGCCTTTTTCAATTCTTCCAGTTTCTCTCTAAATCTCCGGAACATGTCAATCGTCGGGTAAAACGTCGGATTCTCCCAGTTCTTTGAGATCATCTGGATCATCTCCTCTATATGACTTTTGCAGTCTATTACTTTGATGCATTTATCCAAGACCAGTCCGCCTTCCGGGTAGGTCTTGTTATTTAGGGTATCCTGCGCCCATGAGAGCAACTCTCTGATTGATTCTTGGTCGTATTTATTATCTTCTGCCATCTTATTGAGTTATTACTAGCTTTATATTCAAAAAGTCCAAGATCTTTTCAATCTTTTCTTGTCCTAAATTCGTTTTTCCGTTAAGAAACAAGGACATGGTACTCTTTGTTACTTCTACATGCTCCGCAAGATCCTTTGATTTGACATTTCGGAGCTTCATTGCTTCTTTGACTGTTTCCCGTATCATCATTCCATTTTCCAATTAACTTGATCTTCGATTGCTTGGTCTAAAGTAAAGTCACATTTAGGATATTCAGCCCCCCCTAGGCCTGTGCGGAGATCAACAAACCAGCTTTCTTCATTCTCACTGATGATTGCATTTTCAAATCCTTCCACTGTTTTTTCAATGATTGTTTTCATAATTTTTTATTTAATAAATATCATTTTAAAATTTTAGGCATGCCATCAAGTATCACTGCCATCTGTCCATCTTCCGTTATCCAGTCATAATCTTCAATTTCCTCTGCGGAGTGTGGGCATCCTCCCTGCCAATCCCTTAAATGGAACAATGTTCCGTCGTCATATATAATAGCTGAAGCCTCCAGACAGTCATTAAATTTATAGATATACATTTTAGCTCCATCTAATTTTATCCCATTGATAACTGATACTTCGCAATTATCATCTGACAATGAGCTGATTCTTTCTTCAACTTCAGAGATTGTATCGTTGCTTTTTTCAGTTTCAACTTCTTCGTTTTCCTCAACAGCTTCCTCTTCGATGATTTCAAATACGACTTTGCTGTGATATCTATTAACAATCTTACAACCCCAATAGGTAACATTCATAAAATGATCCATGAATTCATTGTAGGATTCCATTGAGTCAAATTCCTTTTCCCAAACCTTATCTTCTTTGTTCCAAACAAAACCGCAATCTCTTAAATCGTCTTTTGAATCGTAAGTGTTTCTTGTAGCTTTAACAGTTATCATAATCTTTATTTTTAGTTGTTAATACTTTGTTTCTTATTTTGATGTTACAAAGATACGAATAGTTTTTGTAATATCAAACTTTTAAGAGGAAAATGTTTCGACTGTATCAAACTTTAACAGTTAGACATAAAAAATCCCCGGTTACATAACCAGGGACAAACACAAAGATATAACTCTTGCAATAATCGCAAGAGGAATCAGCCAGTACAAACACCTTTCTAGGCGTTCCATAGCATCACCAACAGGAGCCGGCAGAAATCCGAGTGATACCGGTCGTCGGCCTGTGAAATCAAATCATCTATGTAGTCTTTTTCTCTCATTTTCGCCTGTTACATATATTTCTAACAAAATGCCCCTTAATATCTTCGACATAAGTTTTTCCTGCAATGTTCACACAAGAAGTTCTTCGCTATTGGGAACATCTTCTGACCTACCTCGCCGGAAAGATATTGGGCTTCCTCCCCATAGGGATCAATATTGAACACCTGTGAGATATGCCGGCACAAGTGCCCTTTTTCGTGGTCCCATGAGTTTTGGAACTCTCCCGGGGAAGAAGTGAGAGCAATTACCATAACAGTCTCACGGTCCTCAAAGTCCGAATAAGTAAGACCGGTATTGAGAGCCCCGGAAGAGAGGTTTCTGTACGCTTGTTTGAAATCCTCCCCTCTACAACCGATACGGTGAAGTTCGCACAGAATCTCACTGGTCCAGTAAGTCGTTACGGCATAATACACCCTAACTCTCCAATCATATTTCGGTATGTAGAAATCCTGAACTATCATAATCAGAGCATATCATCCCATATTATAGGTGTGCCGCTTCCGATGCAATCTGCATAGAAACGGGTAAAAGGAAGTCCGTCATATCCGTCTGGATCATCTATATAATCCTTCACAAATAACGCCAGATGGGCTTCATCCATGATGGAACTCTTATAATAATCAGCTTTCGCCATATTGGCTACATATACGCAATCGTACCCGGCGTCTTTCTCCAGTTTAATTCCGTATTTCTTCAGAAGCTCCTCCACCTCTTCCTTTTTGATCGGAACGAGCTTTTCCTCCTGCTTGGTAGTCTTGTTCTCAACCTCCATTTTAGAAACAGCCCATTCACACATCTTCTTAGAGAAGTGCCAACCGTATAATGACAGATAATTTTTCATTGCCGGCGGCATCTTGTCATACGTATCTAGTCTTTGTTCCATAATTAATTGCTTTTTAGAATAAGAGGGGATTTCTCCCCTCATACGATTAATAGAACTCACCGTTTGAGCGTCTGCGTCTGCGCTCTCCCATATCTCCGTACATAGGGGATTCAGGGAAATAGCCAGGCATACGACGTTCGTTCATGCCGTCACCGTCATAACGTCCATTATCACGGAATCCCATTCCACCGCCACGCATTTCACTCATAGCCTTTTCATAACCATGACGGCAGCCTTCACGATAGGCTTCTTCAACCTCGTTTCTTCCTCTCATTCCGAAGTCACGATCATATCCATCATGCTCTTCTCTAATTGTCCACATTCCCATATTATTTACTGTTTTTAGATGTCTCCTTTGTTCCAAGCTGTTCCATCAGTCGTTTATTCATTTCCATAAGGTCCGCCATATTCTTGCTCATTTCGGACATTTGACCTTTTAATGATGCTATTTCCTGCTCCTGTCTTTGCTTTTCAGCAAATTCCGGGTTAAGAACGGTTAGCATCTTGTCGCAGCCGGCAATCACGCTTTGATGAAAATCTATGCTGTTCAGAATATCAATGCTTTTCTGTTTCATAGATGTGACTTCCGAGTTCATTGCATCACGGGAACAGGATAATACAATATTACCGTTCTGTCCAAAATCCGCAATGTCTCCTCCTGCCGGAAGATTCTGAAAGGTTGTGTTTTGTCCGTTTATGTTAATTACAATATCCACAACCATTTCCGTCTGGGGAATTTGACCAATAGGAGTAGGCATAGGGTACTTGGGTTTCGGGGCCGAAACACTTACTACTGATCCTACTTCAATATAAGGATGCGAATCCTTATGAAGAATATACAACTGATTATTTGCTCTTAACGATTGAAACATAGTGATTGATTTTATAGGGCTACCGCATTACACGATAGCCCGTATTTTTACTTGCTTTTTGCTGCTACCGCTTCCGAAGTTGAAGCCGTCGGAGTAGTCGGTCTATATCCTCCATTTACCAGATACAATTCGTTTGTATACTTGTTATAATGGATTTCATAGATACCTGTACCAGCTAGGTTAGCGACTGTTACAGGCTCGTTGTTATAAGCCATCAACGGTCTTGTGTCCCCGTTGGTCCCTATCAGTATCGGAAGTGTTGCAGTCGTACCAGCAGGGATCGCCTGACGAAGATTGACATAGAACCCTCCGACATAATCTCTGTTGCGGAATGCATGATTGGGAAGTTCCAATGTCACATTCTCCGTGCCGACCGTTACACCTACTGTCGGAAGGGTGTTGTTATTATTCCTTCCGAGTGTCGGAAACAGAAAGGGAAATCCTGTAAAAAAGTTAGGCCACATAGCTATCTCCTTTCTTACCGGATCAACCCCAGTAGTTATTACAACCGCATCCGCCACGTCCGTATGCTGCGTCACCGGCATAAGCACCGAAAGCAGCCGCACGGTAAGTATCCATGTTTACACCAACAATGTTAGGGTATTGAACCGGAACCGTGTTGGGTAACTTGCATTTGATTCCATCAACATCGCTTTGCAATGCTTGTAATCCGGCTGCAAGAGGAGCAATCTGTTGACCTACTGCGTTCAAAATTGTTGCATTCTGATTGCGTTGGGAGATTTCTGCAGTAAGAGTTGCCTTTTCCGCAGTAAGAGATGCAATCTTATCCTGCAATGCCTGATTCTGGATTGCATCCAACTTGGCAAGGATAGCATTAGTGTTGGCAGTAGCACCGTCACGTAACGACAATGCGTTCTGGTTTGCAGTATTAACCAATGTATTAGTCTGGTTGCACATCGCAAGCTGGCTCTCATATCCTTGTGTGGTTACAAGCTGTTTCATGTCGCAGCAACAGCTACAGATTTGAGATGTCAGAGCGTTGTTGCCCTGCATGATTGCAGTAAGGATGCTGTTGGTGTTCTGACCCATTTGGTTACCAAGCCCACAGATTGCCTGTGATACGGAGTTAATACCGGCAAGGATTTGATCGGAAGAAGTGTTCACGGCTTGTGCCAGTGATGCAATGTCGACACCGTTTCGGTTAAGTGTCTGCATAATCATCTCCCTCCCTTCGTTCGCTCCCTGATTATTATTGCCGCCAAAGCCGAAATTGCCATTTCCGAAAATAGCAGCAATCACAATAAGCGCAATGATGTCTTGAAAACCACCATTGTTACCAAAGAAGCCACCGTTGCCATTGCCGCCTCCAAGCAGCCCCATCAGGTAACCGGTGTCAACTCCTCTGTTTTGCAAAGACGGAAGAATAGAAGCAAGCAGACCGTTTCCTGAAGCCGCTCCACCGTCCTGGTTAAAAACGTACGTTCTTTCCATAGAGATTTATACTTTTTTATTACGGTCAATATCAACCGCATCACAAAAGTATATAATAGGGACCGCATAAATCAGAGCTCATTTTCAAGCGATTTGCGAATATTTTGCAGATATATTGCAATCATTTTGTTTGCCAGTTTACGGCTTTCAAAAGTAGATATAAGATAACGGATACTAGCGGATGTCTTGTGAAGCAAAGTCGCTATTTGTTCAGGATATAGCCCGTATTCAGTGAGGAAGAATACTACAATAGAACGGGCGTCAACAACTTCAGTAACTTTACTTGATGAAAGGATCAATTCAGTAGAAACTTCAGTTTCTTTTCCAACAATATTTAGAATCTCGGCAAAAATCTCTGACTTACACATAGTAATTTAATTTTTTGTTGTACTTTTGCCTTTGCCAATCGTACTCAGTACCAAATAAACAAAAGCATATATAGGAATGTTAAGGATATTATACCCCCGACACTACCTATGTATGCTTTTGGTATGCTAAAAAGTTCGATTGGCGTCAACTTTCAGTGTTGGGGGTTCTTTTTTTACTCTATCCCCCAAAAGAGTTACATTTGTTATGATAACCGGCCTTCTACTTTACCGGATAACTTAGTGCTTAATAATCAATTAATGTCTCATTTTGTCCTCCTTTCTTAATAAACCTTTTTCCAATGGAAATTGTTATATAAATACAACTTAAACTTTTCATACCGGAAACGGTCTGTGAAGATAGTGCCGGTATTACCACATAAATAAATTATAACTTACTCCACCACCGACATACAATCCACCGGGATAGCCGTATCCAAATTGCAGGCCAAGGCCCCAGCGTTTTTGCTTCGGTTTAAGAGTGATGATTTCCTTTTCTCCGTAGACTTCCATGAAATCAAGGCTTGGCTTATAGCCGCTAACCACTGCACGGTAATTATCAGTCTTATACTCCTTGCTTGTAATCGGTATAATCACCGGAACCGAATCACCGTCTACGGTCCTGTCGGTAGTGGTATCTATCAGGATCGGTAAATATACCGTATCGGTACGCTTTAAGGTTTCCTTTACCGGTTTGGGAATGGTGTCCCTTATCGTATCCCGGATACGTACAGTATCTCCCTTAATGTACACCGTTGATGGATCGTGTGGATTACAACGCATCCACACGACCACGCATACAAGCAGGCAGACTAATATCCAAGGAAGAGATTTCATATGATACTTTCACTTGATGACCAATCCGGACCCGACAACAACACATTCAGATCATCACCTTCATAGGTAGGATAAGGATAGACCGGTTCCTGCGGAGTCTCTTCTTCGTCCAGTAACGGTAAGGTCATAACAGACGGGAAAAGAGTTTCGTAATGAACCAGTTTCATGATCACCTGAGTACCGTCTACGCTCTTGCGTGGGGTCAGGTGCAGTTCGTCGAGGACCTCTTGCGGTATCTCGTTCAGTTTCGCTGTGGGGAATACAATGTATTTCATAATTGCTTTTTATAACAAGTCAGTTAATATTGAGTTATTTTAAGTAGTTGACTTACGTATTAAATAACGACTCCAGATTCAAAGACATCCTTAAAGTTCATAATCCTAATACCCGAATTGACAGCATAGTCAATTACTTCCTCTAATGACTCAAGGCTGCAATACATCCCCGTTTCTCCATCTTCAATCCTATGATATACCAAAATAAGCCATGCCCCAGAAGCTACAGACCTGTCAATAAGCTGTTTAATCTTGTCTGTACTTGATGACGTGATATTACTGTACGCTCTTATTCGATACAAATCATACGGGGGATAGGTTTCCATCGGTATATAATTCTGGATTGTTCGGCATGCCTTAAAGAATCTTTTCGCAATGTTGACAACTCGATCAGAGTGGAATCCATTTGGATATGCCATATAGTCTCCCTTTCCAAGTCCGTTATCAATAAGTATTTGTTTCGTTTGCTGCATATACGTAGCCAATTCATCATCGTCTAACATATCATCAAATGATGATACTCCGTGACACTGTATATCAGCGTTATATTTATCAACAACCTCTCTAAATCCATTTAAGTTAAGGAATTCGCTATCATCGCCATAGCTAAAAGTATCCTTTATTGCAAAGATAGTTCCGCTCAATCCTCTTTCTGCGAGAGCCTTCATAGCAAGAGCTTGTGACTTATAGCCGTCGTCAAATGTAAATGTCACAATACCTTTTTTCAGTCTATTTGACTTAATTCCTACATACTGTACATTAAAATCGCAATTAACTCCACTGATAGATATTCTGTCGATACTCTCTAGATTGACAGATTTTCCATTTTTATACCAATACGCAAGTGATGGTATTGTGTATTCACGCCATGTGCCATATACAGTGTTGACGTTTGCCCGCATCAATTCATAAACATAGTAATTGTTTGGCTCTGTGTTGTTATATATCTTAACCTCTACGCTTTTTTCGCTTGATGCAATGCTATTTATCATCATCTTTAACGATAAAACATTGTCAACAAGGTTAATAGGATTTATCTTAAACACAACATTTCCGTTGTTTATATGCAACGAATGATTCCAAAGCAGTTTGTTTGTTGCGTCAATTTCTCCGTTTGACAATTCATACGAATCGCTATGCTGGCAATCGTTTACTATCGTCGTATTTACGTGAGAAAATGGAGTGCAACATATATTAATATCTAAATTTGAAACTTCTTCTTCTAACTTTTCAATCTTGTCGTTTATCTTATCTGTTAAATTGTTGACAAGCGAAATTGAAACTGTGCATGTTTCAGCAGAAATAACAACACCTCTTGTGTCGTTTGCGCTAAAAAGAATATATCCGTCAAATTCTGAAATATATTCGTATTCTGATAATATATCAATTGTATTCTTCAACGTAGTCGCATTGGTGAGATTCTCGCTGTCGAATATTCTTGCTCCCATTTTTGTTGTACCAGAAGGAACAATGTTTATTTTTTCTCCTACAGAAATTTTCAATGGGCCACATACAACATTATACCTGCTATCCTTGATACCGGTTCCATACTCATACACTCCATTATAGAAATCCTTACCAGTAATCCTCCGCGTTCCGTCCACTTTGAGGCTTAACTCCTCAAAATTCCCATCTATCCCCTGCGCAATGACTCCCCACTTTTGCTCGGAGTCTTTTGCTATATCAAATATCTTTTCCATATTATTCGTTTTTAATTAATGTTTCATTACTTATTAAAGTCTCGTTATTCAGCATTGTCAAGTAGCTGGAGATAACTATGTTGATCTTCTGAGGAGACTTGGTGACCTTTCCGGTTACTTCATAGACACCGTTATCCACAGAGATGGATATGTCGCTGATGGCGTTAGATGATACGCCTATTAGTTTATCAGATGCATTTGACAAGGTTATGGTGATAGTTACCGTGCTACCTTCGGTTACATACACTCCCGGATTAACTGAGTAGGAGATTGAAGAGTAAGGGATGTTACTCTTTACAATCGGTCTGAACTCAATCATATCCGGATATAGCGTTCCTGCCTTGTACTTTCTCAGTTGGCGTTCCAACAGGAACTCGGAGAGACTGTAGGGGAAGAGCATGAGAGACCATAATGCAAGTTTAGAGAAACGAGCATCACCGTCTCTAATCGTTCCTAGCCACATGGAGTCACCATCAACACCGGAACCAGATACTATAGTCTCCCCGTTATAACTATATTTAGTTTGATAAGTAAATGATTCTTCGTTCAACTTATCGTTACTCATCAACGAGTTAATTGTGCCAAAAGAAAAGGTGCTAGAGCGAGAAGGATTTCGATTAAACGTCTGTTCTAAAATAAAAGCACCGTTATTACCAACTTTATATTTAGAAACAATAGAGCCAGTTTCAGTACTTGTTACAGAATCACCATATAACCATTTACGAAGAGCCACTACCGTATAGTCCTTCAAAACAGGGAGACCGGTTACCTTGCCGAAGTCGTTGATTCCGTCTAGGCTGAGAGCGTGTTCGATGGTGGGGAGGACTTCGATGGTAACATTTACATTTTTTACTACATCAGGAATATTAGCTGATTTTCTAATAAAACTTAATCCTATGTAAGAATTAGTTTCAGTTAAACTTCCGTCACTAGCAAACGATTTAGGCAATTCATAAATTCCATCAGAAGTAATATCAGTAACATTCCTAACTTCTACATCTGATGATTTTAAATAATAATAAGCTAAGTAAAATTTATCATAGTCTAATCCAGTTACTTTAAGTTTAAAAGATGGTATATCTTTATTATAACTAGTTAACTCTCCATTCCTTTTTATATAACTATAAAATAAAGAACTACTAATTTTAATTTGTGTAATATTATACTTATTAGCACTACTAGTATAAATATAATATTTATCATCCTCTTTACTACCTTGAGCATTCCAAGTCTTATTAACACCGAAAATTACAGGATAACTATTGATACCACTTTCTCCTTCCCAGCCGATATTGTTTAACTGGATGTTGTGACCTCCTACAAAGTCGATCAACTGATCGTTGAACTCTGCGTGGTTCTCGTTAGTGATGCCCTGCTTCTTGATGTTGTAGTATAATTGAGGCTTGATGATCTGTCCTGGACGGTCCAAGTTGAAATAGGAGATGATCTGATTGATTTCGTCGGTGGTCAGGACTTTGTTGGCGATGAAGCCTCCGGCGTAAGCGATCTGAGATAATTCTCTGTAACTTCCATTAAGATACCAACCCTGTACAAAAAATTTAGAATCAATATTTGCATTAATATTGTTGTATCTAAGGGTATAATCAGCTTTATCTCCTAATATTGAATTAATAATAGTAGCACTACCTTCTTTTACCGTATATCCATATATTCCTGTTTTACCATTGCTTACATCTTTCCCTACTGCGATAGAAACACCATAAGAATCAGCTTTAGTTCTAATTACATTAGTATAATTATTGGTATTTGGAGTTGATATCTGATGAATAATACTCACCACCGTAATCTCATTGCTACCCTCCAACATCTCAGAGACGGGCTTGACGGACTCGATTATGTCGTCTACTCCGTCTGTACATAGCCAGCCTTCGAAGTCGGGGAGTTGCTCGATAGTAACAGAACCGCCGGCGGATGTTGAGAATCCAATATTAATAGGTTTTGTGCCATTAAATAATGTATTCTTAGATTCAGGCAAATCATACACTCCATCAGAAGTAATAGCAATTGAAGTTCTGATAGCCGTATTGGTCTCACTAACATAAAAGTATCTTAATCCGCTAGTTAAATTAGTAACTTTTATTTTAAAAGCAGGAGTATCCGGATAACTAGAAGAATCTTCAATGGTTTTATAGATAATCATATGACCTATAATGCCATGATTTGTAGCAGATAGTTTATTATGTGTTCTAACAACTTCTACAGAGGCAGGAACAGTTTGATAAGTAGTAAAATCAGTTCCATACAGCCCATATCCACTGCCCTCTGCAAATCCGAAGTTCAGCAGGCGCATGTCGTTCCCGTTGCCGGACAAGTCCTTCAAGATTGCCCGGTCGGGGTCGTCGTTGGACTTGCCCCAGGTGGAGATGGCCATCTTGACGTGCTTGAGCAAGTCGGGGTCGATGTAGGGACGGGCGGAACCGGAAGAAGCTCCCGGAACTCCTAAGCGTATCGCATTCATGCGAATAGGATCAAGCCCTATCGCATCAAGCTTAATTGGATTTAATCCTATTGCGTCCATTATTCTTCCGATTCAAAGATAGAAGCCTTTACCGGTTCCGTTTCACATTCGATTTTAAGATACTGTCCGGGGATACAACCGACAACCGGACAAGCAAACACTTTTGTATAGCCTCTACTCGGCAGTGGAGAGTAATTCTGCCCGTCATAGCTTATATACACCCAAAGTTTACCGCCTTTTTCAAATGTAATCTGCAATCCTACTTCCGCAGAATTTACCTGAACGGCATCGCTTACATAATTCTTCTCACCCTTTGTGAAGGTTATAACTGTTGATTTCATGATTGTTCCTCCTCTTATTATGATTCAAATTTGATATCGTTAACTCTGTTCAACCATCCGCGTTTGAACTTGTTGTTTGCGGGACGCTTCCGGCAGATATCTTCTATAAAATCGAAGCGGGCAATCTTGATACGATCGAATAACTCGCGTGGATTCTTAGAATTAACTGCCGCTATAGTTTTTGGTCCGACAATTCCGTCCGGCATTACACCAACCAATTCCTGCGGAATCTTGATACCATGAATACCGGAGGCCCATATCCAATCAACTAAAATATTAGCGACCGACTGAGACTTGATCTCGTCTGCCTTCCATCTATCCCAGTACATAGTTTTCAATATCTCTGTCCATTCCTCCTTGGAAAGATTCTTTAGTCTCTCTATAGTCGGTTTAGGATAGCCTTTCTTTCTACAATACGCCTCATAGGTAGCGATTGTTACACCCATATTAGTAGCACCTCCCAAATCATCCGGATCATTAACGAAACCGCCTTCCCATTTTAGAATAAACGGTGCCAATTTCTTCACATCTGCCATATATGTTTCCTCCTATAAAATTAATGTTAATACTCCCAACGCCAAACCTCCGCAATCACAGATAATATCCTTGATGGAAAACTCGCTTTTCTTACAATACTTGTCGTATATTTCCTTCAGAATAAAGATCGCAACGGTTATAGCGACCGCTAACCATAGCGGAATATATTTTGATAGCCACATAACCAAATTCTGGCATACTATAATGTGGACCATGCCGTCTATGCCTATCATGGATAGAAGCTTGCCGGCTAGTGCGCTGATTTTATTTATCATATTCATTTTCTATTTTATAATTTATTACTTTTGCAAAAAATGATACACCTATGGATATTTCAGAATTAATAAAAAGCTATAACGCTGAACAAAAGAATGTATTTACAGGATTTTGCATACAACTGCCACTATGCTTTTCTATTTTGTATTTATATATACCAGAGTTTAAATCTCTCGATGTATATTTGCAAATCATATTTACGGCAACTTCTTCTATATTATCCATTTACTTTTCTTTTATATGGTTATGTCTATGTTCTTCTATATCAAAAAGAAGATACAAACTAGAAGCCTTTATACTAATTCTTCCCATATTAGTGACATCGTCTAAATTACTTATATCTCCTTCAGATTACATCCTAGGATATGAACATGCTTTAACTACGTTTCTTCAAGCTTCTGCGATTCTTTACACTCCTTTTGCCATTTTTGGGCTTATTCTCCGCAAATGCATAGAGTATGATAAAAAGCAAAAAGGGAAGAACATAAATAATAGTGTATAAATTCATACTTACTTCTCCTTTTCTATAATCTCCTTCACATCTTCTTTATCAACCTTGAACACCTTCTTTCCAAAGACTCCCAAAGCTCCAATTACATTTATATTGATCCCCTTTGGTTTCAATATATTGCCGACAATCGAACATCCTTCGATGAAGCATACCAATAAGCAGGAATATACATCAATAGGATATTCACTATGACTTGCTACAGTGATCATGCAGACCATGCAGACAAAAGCAAAATAAGTAACCATCTTTCCCATAGTCGCACGAATTGCACGAGAGAATCTGACTTTTTCACCCATTAGCATACTTTTTCTGACACCGAAGAGAAGGTCGCACAGGATTACCGCGCATGATACAATCAGCCACGGAATCATATTCTGCAATGACTCGGAAACAAATGCGGTAGCGATTGCCGCAAATCCGCCTGTAGTTGTATGTACTATAGCTTCTTTCATAGCAAACAAGTCAAATAAACGGTTAGCAATGAAATTAACTCAATCCAGAACATCGATTTGCATGCCGTCAGGTCCCATATAAGGTTTCCTGACCAATTCTTGATTACAAACGTTATTGCGTAAATCAGAAATGCAGCCCATAGCAGCAGCCAGTACCACGAATTGCATCCTACCCATATCTGGGAGAATACAAGCGACATCACCGCGCCGGCTATATGAGCTTTCTTGTGCGCTCCTCTAAAATTCGGGGATACTCCCAACACGATCATTCCGACTACAGAAAGAAAGATCAGGAACTGACTGTTTTCTGTACTTGCATCCAATGCGGCCGGAAGCAACAGCAAAGACGGGAGAATCATGCATATACCGAACCAATACCTGTTACTCAGAATGTAATAGGTATCGGAAATAGAATAAGGGATACCCTTTGTCTTGTAAATCATCACACCAACATAAGATGCGAAAACCAATAATGATAGTAGTGTCAAAATCATAGTTTTATCTGTTTATAATGAAAACTCTAGTTTATTCGGATAACCGGTCTTGTAGTTGTAAGACTCGACTTCCTCTCCCGTCTGCAATCCCCGAACTACAGCAATATGCTGCTGCGTCACATTATAGCAATCAAGAGCGTATAACTCTAATGAGTTCAGCATAAGGAGAGCACTTGAAACAGGTATCGTATACTTTACCGCATCAAACCATAAAACGGTATCCAGTCTTCCGGCCTGCTTCTCAATATTGATTGAATTAACAAGACCTACGCGGTCCTCTTTGGTAAGCCACATTCTCTTTCCGGAGAGAGTGAATGAATTCACAGCGTCTGACTTGTCATAAGCATTAATATCCGCTATCTTCATCTCTTTTAGTTCATCAAGGGTATACTCATGATCAACCAATACGGGATAGCCGCTTTCGTTCTCCCTTATTTCCTTTCCGGATGACTGACCGTCCAGCAACTCCTGCCAGTATTCTTCCGTTATCTCTACTGAACCTTCTTGTGGCTCATCGTAGAATCCTTGTTTCCAATATTTTGCCATAATATTATTTATTTCCAACGCCCAACGGCTATCCAATAAAAAGGATTAGTTCCCGCGCCAGTACCATTACTATCCCCAACGGTATATCTACTACGTATTCTAAAAAGGTTTGTACCTACCGATATTATAAAACCAGTAACAACATTCATACCGCTGCCCGGTTCGTAGTAGGTAATCACAGGAACATAACTGGTATTATAAAATGATAGTGGTAAATACACATAGGTGTCGTTGCTTGAGCTTGACTTGTATCCCCACTGAATCAATAAACCATTATTAAACTTAGCATATCCGTTCATGCCCAAGGATAGAGTCATAGCGTTAGACAAGTCTGCCTTTGCCAAGTTGGGAATCATGTTCAGTAATTCTACAACTCTATCTCCTGTAAATCCGCTATTATAATCACTCATGCAAACTCTTTTTTAATCACATTAAACGTACTTCCATCCGACAGCAAGAAACGTCCTTCAGCAACAGCAAATGCCTGTCTCTTGCCTATCTGGGAGATGGTAGTGGAGACAGATGCCTGTACTCCACTATTAGTTGTCCTAAACACAACAGTCTGCTCCCTGTCGAGTCCTTCGTTGGCAACATCGCTTGACACGCTTGCGGTTCCATTTGAACCGGGAGTGATAACGATGTTGCCTTCTCCTTCTTTCCAAGGAATCTGCATGCTCATTATGCGGCAGTCCAAGATGTGTTAGACGTAACATTGACGGATACAGCAGATCCACTCTGAGGAATAGTAATTTCCGTCGGAGAAACAGACAATGTAGCATCACCGGCAGCCTGTTTGATAGCAATCTGAGCCGCTTGTCCGCCATTGGCCGTTACCTTTAAGGTTCTAACGACCTCTTCGATAGTATCGTTTTTAGGAAACTCCAACTCGATAGAGAAAGGAAATTCCGCAGTAGCTCCCGGGTCACCGGTAATAGTAGCCGCATTGTTAATCTGCGTTCCATTCGCGCTATACTTTGCAGGCAAGGTAACATCTGTTACGCTTCCCGCCCACGCAAACGTCAATTTCGAAGAGTTTGTTTTACCCTCGACGGTCACTGTTCCTGCTGTTTTAGGAGCAGACATCTCAGAACCATTATCAAAGGAAGCAAACTCAGACTTCGGTGACTGAGTTACCTTATAGGTCGAAGGAGTGGATACACCGACACCGGTCACCGTTACTGTTCCTGTACGAGCAGTACGCCCAGTGTGAGCGTCTGCGCTATTTGCAATTGTCCCGTTACCTGATCCGGTAGACGGATTTAATTTTAACCAACTAGGTTTTGCCATAATACAAAATTTAAATAAAACAAATCAATTAACTATATCATTCTTCCTGCACAGCATGCCATACCACATTGGACAACACATCGACGTTATCCTCAAAGTTGTTCGAAGGCATCAGCCATATGTAATCAGGGTCAACTTTTAGATAAGCCTGTTTACCAACATCACAGACAACCCCTATCGACACCTTCATGCCCGTTGCCGAAGCGGAAACCTTCATCTCATCAGCTTTGGCCGAGACATTTCCAATGCCCTTGACAGCCTCGATATGTACAGATATGCATCCCATTTTACACTGTCTTTATACCGGTATTCATCTTATCTACCTCTACTCTTGTTCCGCCTTCATAGTCGGAGTCAGGAAGGTAAGCCGTAGTCTCCAGCCAGATTTCCCCCGATCCGATAATCTTAGTGTCAACATAGCAGCTGTAGCTGTTCTCATTAATGCGTACCATCTGAGACTTCTCTATCACCTGTGAGGCGGAGAAGACAAAGAAGCGGCATTGGAAGTCCACATCATCCATTGTCAGCCCCGAAGGGAGGTCGATGGAGATTGCCAACTTGATTATTGTACCTTTTGCTCGCATATATATTATCTTGATTCTTTGTTGTTATACATTGAACAAAACTCAACTACTTGGAGAAGTAAAGTTTAAACCACCAGTATTAGGAGCGTCTTTTCCACTATACACGTTGAGCATAAATAAGAATAAATTAATATCGTTATAATAGACTCGCATGCTAGTACTTGATGTATAAACTCGATCTACAAACCATATACCCAGTGTTGCACTTGTTCCTTGAGTGTTTAAAATAGGCTCAATCATGGCAAAATTATCACTATGACCGACTACGTAATATTTTAATTTAGAACCGTTCCAATGAGCGATCAACCTTATAAATGACCCTTCCGATCTCATATAGCACGTCCTAATTTCTACACCTTTGTAGTGTATACCTGTAGCTGAGTAATTAGTATCTCCTCCACCTTCCCTATAAATATTTGCGCTACCATCAAATGATCGGGAAGCAGTACTTACAATTGTGAATTCAACTCCATCAAACTTCTTATCATTAGGCAAACGCAAGGAAGAAGTTCCGCTAAATAATATGTTCACTTTACTGTAAGCAACCTTGTCGGGATCTACTGAAGTACCATTAGCTTGTATAGGAGTATTGGTCGCAAATCCATATACATGTCCCCCATTCGAATATTGATCCCCTGTTTTAAGATTGAATGCCAGATTAGGTTTAAAATTCCCACCCTGCGGATTTTCCTGATTAAATTCTTGATAATTGGAGGTTGGATTCCCATCAGCATCTATTCCTTGTTGAGAGAACATAAAGTCTCCTTTGAATATAGCCTGTGAAAGATGTGCAAAATCTTTCATTGTAATTGAATCTGCCACCACACTACCCTGAAACTCATACTCTTCGGATATTGGGTCAAGTTTAAATACAATATTTCCACCCACAAGAGCAAAGATTCCCGTTCTTTTCTCTCCATCGACTGTAATACAATCTCTTCCTAATGCAATACCGGTCAGTTTCCCACTGCTATCCTTGGTTCCAGAAAATATCTTAGGTGAAATAAGGTATTCTCCACCTATTTCTGTTTTATTATTGTTCCAATCTTCTACCCAGGGAAGGAGATTTGCATCCTCTCCCGGTTCACCGTCCTTCCCGTAATGACCAAAGAGACGATAGTTCTTATATTCTCCCCACTTTCCACCCTGTAGAGTACGTTCACAAGTATACTCATAAGGATAAGTTTCCGATGCTCCACGAGGATTATCCACCCACCAGAGCACATCTTCCCAGTATGCTTCATTGGTCGGAGCAATCCCCGAATGCGCCTGAATAGCTACCTTGTATACATTATTGTATTTTACTATGTTACCTGCCGAATAGAATTTTGAGCTACTGTATTCAGGAGCATCACCAATGTATTCGTTAACATATTCGTTGGATGCCGGAAGGTCAATAACATTACGCTTAGACTTTGCAAGCAGGTAAACCTGCTCCTCGGTCTTGGAGTCCGTTGGGAATATGACAGGTTCGCTCCAGGAAGGAGTTGTTTTACTATCAATCACTGCAGTGGAATACCAGCAGGTCGTTGGATCGAGCATACGGAACTTGACTCTGTCCTCGTTGCTGCTTCCACTGCCGTCTTTCGTATATACAATCTCAACAAAGTGACTGCCAGCTGTAGGCACCGCAATATCCACCACCGCGTTAGTCACTCCGCTTCCCTCCCAGGCATGTTCGTTGTCCATGCGATAGGACGTATCAAGGGCTTCTACGATACCCTTGTCGTAGTTCTGCTCGGATGATACATCAATCTCTATATGTATCATCTGATTAGCTCTTCTTGTCGTAAATGACACCCTTTGCTTGTATGTCGAGGAATGAGATGTAGGAGATGGAGAGACATAGTAATCACCGTCTTTTGTAAAGTTACCCGAATACGAGAAGGTAATATCCTCCCGATCCGGAGAAAGGGACCATCCTGCCGGATTTGTACCGGTAGGCGTAGCAGGCTTTCCGAAAGCATACTTATACCGTAGCTCCGTATATTTCCCCGGTAATCCCTTGAATCGTATAGGATCACCCCATGTGCCGGAAGAAGCGCTTGAAGCGACCTTCTGAGAAATCCAGACAACATCTTTTGTTGCGTTAGTGTGCCATCCTCCGCTTGTTCCGCTTCCGGTCGGACGGGATGGTTCATCTTCGCTGTCATGGTATGTAATGAAAACACTCAGGCCATCCGTGCCGTCAGTACCATCTGTTCCGTCCTGACCGTCCGCAACCATCAACTCCCAAGCGGTGCCGTTATAGATATAGACGATACCATTACTGGTATTGCGATAAGCCCAGTTTTTTTGAGGATTGGCAGGAGCGCTTGATAAATCCCCTTTCCACGTAATACTGAGCCCGTCTTTACCATCTTCACCATTTATACCGTCAAGCCCCTTCTTCCCGTCTGAGACAACAGCAATCGTTTCGCGGTCGATCAGTACTACTCCCGATGTTTCATTGTAAAGCCGGAACTGTATCTTATCTGTTATCCCGGAGACGGATATTTGCTTATCCGGAGTATAGCTAGTCGCATTCCCTGAGTCTATAATATAATCCATTGAGTAGCCAACCGGCAGAGAGGATACGACAGTAGAAGCTCCGTCGGTCTTCATTACCCGGCAGGATATATTCGAGACATCACTGTTCCCGTCAGCATCTCTCTTTATGATATTGGTCGATGGCTGAAGCGAGTAAATGACCGCGTTCTGACCATTTGTTCCGTCGGTCCCATTCTCTCCATTCTCCCCCGGCTTCACTTTGTTTATCGATAAATGCAGGGTACGTTCATATTGAGAACCTTTGTATGTTACCCGTCCCGTTATGGGTATACGAATTACATCAGCCACCGTAGCAGTAATAGCTGTAACCTTAACTATCCCCGTGCTACGATCAGCCGTTGCTGTCACGCCTGTAATGCTACCTACAGAAAGAGAATCAAGAGGAAGCTCGGTTGTTCCGTAGAACATAGAGAATGTTGTTGTGATGGGCAAACCGAATACCACTGTCCCGTCCAGAGAGCAAGCTACAGACTGCATTTCATCGTCAAGATCAGCAGAAATACTTCCTTCGCCGTCAAGACCATTCTTTCCATCCTCAGTCATCACATACCATGCGCCATCCTGGTATACGTAGCATTTCTTGTCGGTAGTATTACGATACCAGTATCCGTTCTGAGGATTTGCCGGAGCAGAAGAGAATTCCCCCATAAAAATGAGGCTTGTACCGTCTTTACCGTCAGTACCCGGTTTACCATCCGTACCGGGCTGTCCATCTTTACCCGGTTCGCCCTTGAGATTCTCCTTTGCTTCCTCGTCCAGATTAGACCAGCTAAGGGTAACGCCGGAACCTAATGTAACCTTATTGTTCTGAGGATTATAAACAATATTACCTTTCCCTATATTTACAGTACCATCAGGATATAAACCATAGATAAGAGCGCCATTTTCATCTACAGCTTTTATCATTCCGTTTATACTGTAAAATCCTTTAAGCCCCTCAGTTCCCGGTATATCCCCACCTACGCGGATTTTAATCTTATTGGTCCAATCTTTTGAGTCAATATCAAACATGACGTCAATCGCAGGCTGGCCATTCTCATCTGCATGCAGATAAATAGCAGACTGCCTGTCCTTATTTTGAGAATTCCCAAACTGAACAAGATCATCTCCCGCTTTAGGAGGATTAAGGACGTTTCCCGAATCATCCAGATTGAATTCTGATAAAGGAATATGAAGAGTTTTCGTTGACAGATCAACAGACTCAATTTCCACATGATACATTCTCAAATCAGTGCCGGAAAATGTTTGGCAACGTATAAAATCATGGGCGACAAGGCTTACATCCTCATCTTCCAGTTCTATTAAGTATTCCGTTCCATCATCGGATATACGAGCGGATTTAACCTTCCCCTGTCCCTGGCTGATAGTTTGCGCCCCCATTATGGAGCGAATTTTACTTATCAGTAATTCAAATACTGTGAACTGACCGCGAACGAGCAATGCGTCTATCTCCAGCTTCCATTTGCCCTTGATATACTCCCACAGCTTCCATCCATGACCGGCAAATCCGGACACGAAGTCTTCGACGTATTCCTTTACGCCGTTCGACAACTTACGTCCTGTCGATTTCACAGAACAAAGAAATCCGTAGAACTTACCGTTACTTAGTATTGCCATATTCTAATTCTTCAATTAACGAATCTTCTGTTTCTTCTATCAATTCTCCGCCACGCACTACAAGACCACCGTTAGCACTTAATAGGAAATCGGTACCATCCGGTTGATCCTTTCGTATATATTTTTTCTCTAGTGCTTCACCATCTCCGCCAATTTCTTTTACGTTTCCTTTATCAGTTACAATAATGATTTTAGGATCTTCATCTCTGTTATGTATATATACTTCCCCTTGATTCAATCCTTCTAAATGCCTTGCTTCAGAAGGTGCCAACGGAGGATATACCGGATTGCCATCCTTGTCTATCTCACTTCCATACCATAACTCTTTTGTTACCTTCTTCTTCATTACACTTCAATTTTATCAGTATTTACAAAAGCTAATTGGGAAGAATCATACTGTAACATCTCCCCCTCCTTGGGATTGTTTATATTAAATCCAACGAGATTAATCGCCGACGAACCACCGGGTATACCGCCTAATCCAGAAAGATCATTCTCTCTCTTTTCCAATAAAACCGAACTCCAGAACATTTGGCTATCCTCAGATATTTGAGTCACTTCAGGAACAGAATTTCCCGAACGCACATAAGCAACACCATTTACATAAAAGTCAGAAAGGCATAAAACCTTATTTATAAACTGAATGAACCAATAAGGAATGCCAGAAGAATTGCCACATGACAACGCGAACGTATCATACGGAACTGAATATAATTCTATAATTTCCTGCTTTTGGTTTCGGAATTGCTCATTCTCAACTTTTGCAGAATAACCGTTCGGTTTGAATCCTCCCTCTATTCTGAATTCAAAAAACAACTGATCTTCACCAGGCCAGAAGATATTGTCAAAAGGAGAATTATTATCTTTGTGAGAGCATCTAATAAGACATGTCTCATCCAAAATGAGGCTATCAGAACAGATTGAGAAGGGCTCGCTAACAGCATAGAAATTGCCAGAAGCATCCGCTACCTCAAGTACATATACAGCATCATGAAGTCCTGTTATTGCGGAATAATACATTTTTATCGTATCATTCACCTGATATTCAGAAAAAGAAACGGGTATTTGATTGCCTGATACTAAATTGCGTAAATAAGCCGTAACAGAATGGCTGGGATCATTCGAAAATACCTGGACTAGAATGTTGTCATTTGCATGAAAACGCTGAATATAGTCTATATCCTGCTGAAATTTGTTCTTTAATGGAGAAAAGAACAATGGACAGATGTCACCGATTTTAATCATATGGTCTTTTCGTTCTTTTATGGGTTAAGTGCCACTTGACACTGCAATGCAAATATACTAATTATTATAACAATTACAATAACTTATCAGCTTTTTATCTCTTTCACAATTAGAGAGTATCTTACCGATTCGGTCTTTCCGACATTAATCTTCATCTCTTTAATATACCCGTGTACGGCCTCTCCATTATAATCAAGAGAGATTAATCCAGATAAATTTGAAGGAATATCCACTTCACTTGTCTCAACGTCTACTTCTCCTACCGTAAACAAGCGATTATCTATAGGAAAATCATCGGTTTCTTTTATTCCCGCAATTGAGACATTGCTATTACCATCAGAAGAAGTAAACTTAAGCATATTTGTGCATGCGCCTATATACGCCTTATTTGCTTCCAGCATAAAACGAGGCGAATATTCTACGTTAAACATTGTATCAGGACTGATCAGGCCCAGCAACTGACTAGGGCTGTACGGACGGTCTAATAACAGATTACCATTCTCTGCCGAAGTTGCATATTGACAACCTACGATAAAAACATCATTATCGCTATCATTATCGGTGGTATCTTCCCCTCGCTTTTGAACCAAAAACTCTATTCCATACGCGTCCGCCCGGTAAGGACTGATGAAAGAAAGAGTATTATCCGTCAGTTTTAATCCTGTTGAGAATTCATTTGTAAACCGAAACTCATCACGTCCATTGATACTGTCATAATCCTGCTTATCATATCCAACTTTTACGGAAGTGTTGACAAGAGAGGAATTGACGCTATATTCATAATCGTTTATCTGATCTGAAAGGTCTTTTACGACATAATTGTCAAACAATGCATATCTATGAATAAAAGTAACGTTGTTCCCTTCTATAACCAGAACATAGCCAAACTCAGCCTCCATAAACTCACAAAATTTCTTGAAGGAAGTGTATAGCTTTGCATTAGGAAGATTTCTTGCACTTTCTGCCGGCATTATAAAACACGAAGAGAGTCGACTCCGGGTAATTCCACCAGGTACATAATTGTATATATCTACGCTATAATCACTGCTATCTGTCATGCTTTCAAGGAGCTTTTCTGCAACAGTGGTCAAAAGAAGGACATCTATATTGACAGGATTGATACGGGATTGGAAATTTACAGATAAAGAGAAGCCTCTCAGATAAGTAGTCCATGTCATTGCCACAGGTCTTACTGAATTGTTTAATTCCAGTTCCATCCTGACAGTATCTCCTTTATGAAGAACTGAAGTTATATTTTCATTAACAAAAGTAGGGAAGTTCCCGGCTATATGTTGAGCCCTCATTTTCTGTTCGAGTGTTCCGTCAGCCCTTTGTATATATAATACAATCTGCGAAGATACAGTTCCATTGCTGGTGCTTCCAATCACATAAAACGAAAATGACAGTTTTATTGTGATATTAATATCAGAAAGCGCTTCTGCAAAGGGCTGCACACCCCCATCACTCGAAAACGGCTCATCTGTAAAGACTAATGGAGAATTCAGCTTCGGGAGTTCACTATTATCTAGTATATACAAAGGAAAGCCCAATACAATAGGCTTCCCCTCTCCCCCCGGAAGAAGAGGTCCATAATGTTCGATATACTGAAGGTTAGCATCATCTTCTACAGTTGTTCCTCCTGACACGTATTTAGCTTCATACTGGAATTTCAGACCGTCATAATAAAGAGATTGAGGCTTTAATTCAGACACCAGATACTCATACTGAATATTTCTCTTAGCTTTAATAATAGCGGCCAGCGTATCATCAATTGCGTTAATAGAGATTGTATATCCATCATCCGAATAAGAGGAAAAATCTAAAGCGCACTGAAATACCTTATCCCAGTTCCAGCTATTGTTTCTTTTATAAAAAGCTATACCGGCACTGGAAGAAAGGTAATTCTTTGAATATTCTTCCTTCAACAAATTATAAGACCGGTTTACAAACTCAAATTTAGTGCTAAAAGAACGAAGTACTCCGTCATAATCACTTCTTTTATAAGCAAGTTCAAAATCATCCCAGTTCTTGAGATCATCCGTTGCTTCGTAGGATATTCCATTTATTAAAATCTGACATCTAAAGTACATAGCTACTTGCGTTTTATTGATTTTACATCGTCACACATACGCTTAACCATAAAGGCATATTCTTTTGCCGTAATCTCATTCTTGCGGATCTGCATTCCAAAATGAGCCATGACCATAACTCTTTCCCTGGCAAAGTAATTTTTATCCATTTTGAAAGATTGCTCTTCCGTCTTTTTGCTGTTATAGCTCTCTATCAGATAACGACTCTGCGACATTATAGCCGATATCCGCTTTCTAATTTTTTCATGTTCAGACGGGAATAGCTGATATCCAAAGGATCTTAAGATATTAACCACTTCATCCCATTCTCCCCGATTTGCCATCAGTTCCGCAATCCTCATACATTCAACTTTTATATGAAGATTGATCAGATTACTCTTTTTCAAGATTTCACTAGAAACAGAAGCTCCGCCTACAATTTCGATATATTCAGATATGAGCATTGAGGACTGTGATTCCAGTTCTTCCTCTGAATGATTGCCGTCTATTATGAGTTTTCTCTTTTCTCCTAAAAAGACGTCAATAAAGATATCCAGGGGAATTTTGTCTAAATCATTGTATAGCATTATGGGTATTTTAATGTGAGAGGTACATATTAAAAATATCGATATGATAGATATTGACTTGACCATAGTTGGCATCAAATATCTTTTTCACATCATATCCATGTTCGAAAGACAAGGCTTTCAATGCCTGCCAATTTATTTTTCTCCAGTTTAAACCATTCTCTTTTGCGTATCGTTTAATAGAGAACCACTCTTTAGATTCATCCAGTTGTTCTTGTTTCTGTTCCAGCAAGGCTTTTGTATGCTTATTTTCCATTTGAAGCCTCTCTTTCTCTTCTTCCGCCTGAATGACCATAAGCGCAAGATCTTTACGAGAAAGCTCATGTTTATGCTCTTCACAGGCTATGAAGTACTTTCGAGCTTGTTTGCCGCGTTCGTTATTCTCAATCATAGACAATTCCTTTGCCATGCTGATTGAAATAGCATAATCAATTGACGGGCGCCCACCTTTTGGGTTTTCGCCAAAATTGTTGAAAACCTGATAGTCCTGATTTTCAATAAAATCATAGGCTTTAATCCTATCTTTAATCCAATTGGAAAAATCTCTCTTGCTTTCAAGAAAAGCATGTAGGTCACGTGCGTTAACGGCTCTTTTGCCATTGCTTTCTCTGATAGGAATTAATTCTTTAAAGTTTTCCATAATTCTGTAACGTGCTCCTTCACACGATGATTTATTTATAATGATAAGTTATAATCTACTGTCCAGATAGCGATACTCTGCGGAACGGGCCATTTTTCGCAATGTCTTATTCAAGTTTGACATTCCTTGATTAGTCACATCCATTTTTCGTTCCAAACTCTTATAGTCATTATTTACATTAACAACGACGGGATCTCCTTTGTCACGCCTCATCTTATCAAGCATCATTGCGTCAGAGCGAAGAGCCATTTTTTTGTAATCAACTATATCCGGGATAACCTCAGCATGTTTAGGCATATCAACCAAAGTGGGGACAGATGGGGTGATATAAGCTCCGCTATCTGTAAGAATAACCTCTCGCTTGCCACCATCACCGACAATAGCCAAACCTCCCGGGTGAGATTTATCCTTTGTTCCCTTTGCGTATTTCGGGATGGGCTGGGCGGCGATCATTGCAACTTGGGCAGCTCCCATTGCGGCAACTATAGCAGCAACAACAAAATCCGGCAACGCTTCAGTTACCGCCCGGTATGTCGCTATTGTTGCCTGTATAATGGAATTAGCTTTATTCCATTTAGCCTGTTTTTGCTGGATTTCAGCTTTTTGCTTCTCCAGTTCTTTATTTTTATCGGCTGTCCTTTGCTCAGCAGCACGCTTTCTAGCTTCACCTTCTTCCGTAGAGATCACGCCGCTATTCACTAGGTTCTCAATGCGCTCCTTCTCTTCTTCTCCAGCCTCTTCATTCTTTTCCTGTTGCTCTTCGATTTTTTCTATTTGCCGATCGTACATGCCTATAACCATAGTTGATAGTCCTTCAGATATAGCAGCTGCACTGGACAAAAGATCTTCTATTCCCAATTTACCATCTTTTACCATCTTCAGGATTAGCTCTGTTATTCCTCCAAACAGCGTGCCTAGCCCATCAACTGCGTCATCACTAACATTCTTCAGTTTATCTATTGATGATTGAATATCTGCCCAATATTTTTTATCACTTTCATTTTCTTCATCCCTTGCTTTAGTGTGGGCATCTCTAACCTTTTCTATAAGCTTTATTTCCTCTTCGGCAAGGGCTTCTTTCAATCTTAATCTTTCTTCATCTGATATGCCTTGTACATTAATCAATTCTTGCAGAAGTGCCATAGTACGCTCAGTCTCTATTATCGCATAATCTTGCGTTATTTGGGCCTTTCTCTTTTCGTATTCTTTTTTAGTGATTATGCCTTTTTCATATAGTTTGGTCTGCTCGAGGATATCTCTTTGCATATCTCTTGAATTATCAATGGATTTAGCGGCATAGTCATTCTTTTTACGATCCATCTCATATTTCATAATGCTTTCAATCCTTTTTCTTTCTTCTTCATCTTTTTTATCTAAGTAATTCTTATCTATCGCCAGCAATTCATCCTGAAGTATCTGTTCGTAATTCTTTCTCAATTCATTTTCTTCTTCCGAGTTACCTTTGATGGATGCTATATTTTCTTCATACTTCTTTTGAGCTGTCTGCCTTTCTTTTTCATACTCATCATCTATAAGAGAAATACGGGTTTCGGAAAGACGTTTAGCGATGTCTTCTTGATATTTAGCTTGCTCATCAGCAGTTTTTTTTCTTTCATCATCTTCTTTTCCCGGAGTATGCGTATAAGCTGAAACGTCTATCTTATTCATCAAATTCTCATTTGATTTTCTTAAACTATCAATTTCTAAAGCTGTATCAGCTGCTTTTTTCCCATAGGATTCTACCAAATTAATTTGATCTTGTACGCCTTTATAATTAGTAGTTATAGCAAAATCAAAATTTTCACCTTGAATACTTCGTATTTCATCATAGAGTTTGTTTAGTTTTTCTTGTTCCTGAACCTGTTTTGTCAAATATCCAATTCTTTCATTGTTCTTTTCGTCTATTTTCATTGAATTTTCGGCTATTTTGTCTGCTTGAGCTCTGGCAATAGCAGACGCAACAATCGCTTTTTTTAGTTCCCCATATGCAACAGAAGCCTTACCTGCCAATATCTCCTCATTACTCATATTTTGAAAATATGACGGATATCTTTTCTGTAATTCGTCAATAGCTTCATTTCTTTCATGTATGGAGCGGGAAGTATCTTGCGTTGCTTTATATAATAAATCCAGTTCCGCCCTTTCTTTTATGCTATTAGATATTCCATTTTTTCGAGTGTTAGCTAAATCTTTTTCTGCACTTGTCAATTCCAATACGGTTTTTTCTGCTTTAAATAGGCTGGATAGCCAATCCATTATATCCTTCCCATATACAGAAAGCAAAGTAATTCCTACAACTAAGGCTGTTTGCCAACTAAAGATTGATTTTATTAGCTGCTTCCACACAGGAATACCTTTCTGCCCGGCATCTTGCGCTGCCTGGTATTCTATTCTTGCTCTTTTTATCTCATCTGTCAAAATCGGAAGATTATTAGATATTGCAAGGAAAAACGTATTCCAACCAACTGCAAGAGATGGAAGTTCTCTTGCGACTTGTTGAACAGACATACCTAAACCATTCCAATGCGAAGCATAATTACCAACATTACGTTGATAATTTCCCATTTGGGCATCCATGCTTTTTAATTCATTCTTCAGCGTCTGTATTTGCTGCAATGTCTTTTGCCCTTCAGAACCTAAAAATGAATCTTTAGACATAGATTTCAGCCGTTTTTCAAGAGCCAATACCGCAGCATTCATTTCGTTGTAGCTGCTAGATGCGGAAATAATAACAGCAGCATGATTTCTCATTAAGTTTGAATACTGCTTGTTTTGCTCCGAAAGCTCCGTTTGACGCTGCTTTAGTAATGCAGATTTATTCAGATAATCAGTTAAGCCGATATTCCCATTCTTATATTCCTTATCCAATCGTTTGAGTTCATCTCCTAATTCCTTTATTCTAATCTTGTTCTGAATGGTATCTGCCGTCAATTTAGTAACATTATTATCATAAGCTAATATATTATCTACAATTTCAGCATACCTAATCTCAGTAGTCGCTATCGCCTGATTTAATTGATTAGTAGATTGGGTATACGATTGATTTGCCTGAGATGCCGAACTTTGAGCAGAAGAAGTGTTCTGAAATTTAGAAGAAAGCGTATCTAGAGAGCTAGATATCTTATTTATCCCTTTAACTAAATCGTCAAATTGCTTAGGAAGGGTATTAAGAGTCAGTAATTTATTTATCTTATTCCCATAATCTTCCAAAGTCTTATTGTATTTTTCCTGAATAGCAGCCATTCTATTCTGAGTAACAATAAGATCATTTAGTGTTTTATTATAAAGAATCGATTTATCAGATAATTCTTGGAATGTTTTAGGATTGATTTTAACTCCACCGGCTAATTCTAAAGCAAGTTTCTTATAAATTGAATAATTCTCGTTTAATTCCGCCTTAAAGTTTCGCAACTGATCAAAAGCTTTTTGATCGACTACATCCGTGATTTTTAATTCATTTGCCATAACGTTCGAATTAAGTACCGGGCCACTTGACACGGTTTCCGCACAAATATAGGAAGATTTGAGGAAATTTACAAGCTATTTAGAATGAATAAGAATAAGAGAGAGATGTTGGTAAAAATAAAGGTGAAGTAATGCGAGAAAGCCGCGTCCCTTTATTGGTTCACGGCTCCTCTTTTGAATTTAAAAGCTTTGAATTTATAAAGTAGCAGATTGTAACTCCGCTCCGATACTCTTTATAGTGTCGAGAATCTTCTTTGTTGTTGACTCCCCGGCAGATGATAAAGAGTTCACATACGTATTAAAGCGCTTCTTGTGCTCTAATTTTGCTTGTTCGGTCTTTGCCTTAGCAAAATCATCTTTCCACTTTTTAAGTTCTTCCTTTGCATTCATAGCGATTCGCCTATTTCCTTCACTCGTCATAGTATAGGTTTAACGACTTCAACCCTCATGCCAAGTGCGTTCATAATCCTATAAAAGGTAGCTACGCTTGGTGTCATTACACCTTTTTCAATGCGTGATATATAGGATTTGGTCACATTGATACGTTCCGCAAGCTCGGATTGTGTAACCTTAGCTTCTTTTCTTGCATCAAGCAATATCTGACTAGTATAGAAAGAATATGCTTCTTCGTCAAATTTTGCACGCTCTGCGGTTCCTTCTTTCCCATATTTGCGCTCAAGAACAGCACTATAATCATTTATTTGATGATTGTTTGTCTCCATAATATTCCTCCTTTATTTTTAATGCCTTTTCAATTTCATTATTGGGCGTTTTTTGCGTCTTTTTCTGAAAGCCATTAAAAAGAACAACTATTTTACCTTCGTCAAAGATAAAAAACACCCTGTAAATATTACTATTATATTCCATACGCAATTCATACAATTCATCACGCAGAAATTTTATGAACTTAACCGGTAGTCGATCCTCCGACTCCAATAAAGAGATTATATAATCCAGCTTCTTTATTTCTTTATCCGAAAGCGTGGAAATAAATCTCTCAAAATATCCTCCGTATGTTATTATCTTACGTTTCATGGTACAAAAATAACAAAAGTTTCATTATAGTGTAACTTTTGGGAAATATATTTCAATGCAATATGAAAATTTAACTTTTGGAAAATAAAAAGCCCCGAACCTTAATTGGAACGGGGCGGGAAAATATTTTTCATAATTATATTGTGTTATTGGGGTTATAAGAAAAATGAATAATATCTTTCTATTTATATTTTACGGCTACTCCTGTAACTTCATATACAGGATATGAACCTTTTGCTTTGTCTTTTCTGATAAGATCAAATTTTATAATTCCATTAGCACCGATCTTTTTAGCCTCTTCAACTGCAGTAGAAATCATTCTTTCTAAGGTTGGGACATAATATATGGACCATTTATCAACTGTCACTTTGCGTACATGCAATTTATGCTCCTTTTTTACTTTTGCCCCTCCGCAGAATTCCAAATCTATTAAGCCTATAGGTTCAAACTCCTTATTCGCAATATCTGTCGGATTTATAGTAAAATTAGGGTCATTTATATACTCTCTAAAATCTATAGACCATCTTTTTTCACTATAACTAGATGTACTACAAGATGATACGACAAACAATACAGCTAATAAAAATAAAAACTTCTTCATAAGTGTATGTAATTTAAATGTTTATAATATATTCTACATGCTAATATTTAATTCCCTTCACTAATATTCCTACACCATTAGAGAGACTTTCGATATTATCTCCCGCCATAGTATATTCTACAGGAAACCATTTAGATAACTCCATCGTATTTTCATTTTCTGTTTTCCATTCATATTTACCGACTTTTTCCCATATGCCAATTTGAGCAGATTCCTCCAATATAATTCTATCATCTTCTTCACGATAGACACCGGAAGCACCAGACATATATTTGTCGCCCTCATTACCAAAAACAGGAGAAATCGTTGTTGATATATCATATGTCATATCTTTATAAAAAGATAAAACGACCCTTCTGCTATTATCATTATTAACAGTGATTACTCCCTTATATTTCAATCTTAAATTTTCATCTTGCTTTAATTCTTCATTTTTATCACATGAACACAAGAACGAAAACAATAACAGAACAAATGCTATTTTTCTCATAATTTATGCGTTTAAATAACTGTATACAGCAAACTAACGGACAAATTACTCTACTGCTTTAATCCGTTTTAGCTAAAACATGGTTAAAATTGTACCTCTATGTTCAATTTACCCCCAAGCCCTTTAGTCACAATGTCGTAAAGCGTGGAAAGAGTAAGGTTGCTCCCTTCCCTTTCAACTTTAGAGATGAAAGAACGCTCCTTTCCTATCTTTCCTGCAAGCTCGCTTTGGGTCATTTTCCTTGCTTCACGAGCATTGCGTATCTGAAGCCCGACACGAAGGTTGGAAAGTTCGGTTTCAATCTTATCCCGACGCGGAGTACCGATTTCTCCATAAACCTTATCCTTTATATCCTCTAAATTGTAAGTTTCCATATCATTTCCTTTCTTTTTCCTTTTCATTAAAGTATTCTTGCATGAGCCTAACAGCTCGGTCTATCTCTTTTTTGGGCGTCTTTTGCGTCTTTTTCTGAAAGCCACTCAATAGGATAACCATTTTTTCGCCGTCAAAAAAGCAAAAGACACGTATTATGTCACTTGAAAATTTCACTCTGATTTCATAAAGCCCCCTTGTACCTTCAATATGCTTCAAGTATTTTTCTGGAACAATTTGAAGCGTTTCGACATATTGTATGGTTTTCACCACCTTATCCTGCATCTTTTCAGAAAGAGACTTCACAAAATCGATGAAATAGTGCTTATATGCTATGACGTTTCTTACTTTCATGTCGCAAAGGTAACTTATAATTCACTTTTTCGCAAATATTTCCCGCTTTTTCTTTTTGTATTTCAAATAAAGGTTGTATATTTGCGGCGTTCAACATATTTAAATCGACTGTGCAGGCGGAGCTTGCATTCTTATGCAGGCATTTTTTATGCTTGTATTTAAAATATTGAGGTATATTGTACCCCCGTGTGGAACTGTAATGGAACCACAGCATAGTCGATATGTGTTGAACAGCGGGAAAGACAATATACCTTTTTTATTTATTGTTATGTTCAACAATATCGACAATCATCATCAAACAAATAACAGTAGTTTGATGGCGACGTTAATCCACGAGACGGATAGAATGAGTTCGCTTGAAATAGCTGAACTCACAGGGAAGCGTCACGACAATATAGTTCGTGATATCCGCAGTTTACTTAAGCAAGGAGTATCACACCTCAATTTTGAGGAGTCATCCTACAAGCAGCCACAGCCAAGAGGAGGATATAAAGAACTTCCCTGCTTCGAACTCACCAAGAAAGGTTGCCTGATCCTAGCATTTCAAATTCTGCTCAAAACATTTGCTGTATTAAAAAGTATTCGTATCTTTGCAATGCGACACTTTTATATACATATTTGGTTTGGGGATTTTTTATGCCCAATAGTAAGCAACTGCATAAAATATAAGCAGAGGTTTCTCCGTACATATTCGCCCCAAAGCCAATATGGAAGTGTCGCAACTTGGAGAGATTCTCTGCTTTCTCTATTTATTAACTTTTAATTTTCATTATTATGCGACACTTAAATGAAAATTACTCAAACAGCAATAGCGTTGCTGTATTAAGTACGTCAACTCACGAAACGAGTAAAGTTAAAGTTTACGAGCATCCTTTATTCGGTAAAGTTCGTATGTTTGTCCAAGACGGTAAGACTTGGTTTTGCGGAACGGATATTGCGACTTCGCTTGGGTACTCCAACACACGTAAGGCTATCTTAGATCATTGTAAATCACAGGGCGTAACGATTCGTGACACCCCCACAAATAGCGGAGTTCAACAAATGAAATTCATCAGCGAAGGGAATGTCTACCGCCTGACCGCTAAAAGCCAAATGCCAAAAGCCGACGATTTTGAAAGCTGGATATTTGATGAAATCGTCCCATCGGTAGTAAACACTGGAAGCTATTCCGTACAACCTCAAACTCCACAAACCTACCTCGAAGCCCTGAAAGCCCTTGTATCATCGGAAGAAGAAAAACAACGGCTGGCACAGGAGAAGAAGCAACTGGAAGAGAAGAACGCCAAACTCCAACCAAAGGCGGACTTTGCCGACGCAGCCTTCGCCACCGACGACAAAGTAGACATAGGAATGTCCGCCAAGATCCTAAAGCTCGGCTTTGGGCGTAATACCCTATTTGACAAGCTAAGGAAAGCGGGCGTATTCTTCGCCAACCGCAACGAACCAAAACAGAGGTTTATTGATGCCGGCTACTTCGAGATGAAGGAGAAGTTCATCGAGCGCAACAACCATCCGGGATTTGTCGTAACCAAAGTACTTGTCACTCAAAAGGGATTGGCTTATCTGAACCACCTCTTTGGCGGAAAGCCTTCTGACGGGAAGCTGGCTAGAATAGTATAGCAAATCCCCTTCCCTAATTCATTTACAGCAGTCCGTTTCAATTCCGGACAGCCCGAATTACATCAAAATTGAAAGAAAATGAAGAAATTATTTGGAAATACAGAAAGAGTTGCTACCTTTGCAATGCTTACAGTTCGGCAAACTTTATTGCTTCGCAGAGCAGCGGTTAATTGCTCAATGGTTGTTGAGCATTTTTTGTGCTCAATACTTAAGGATATTAGGCGGTTGTCTATACGTAGTCATTGTTTTGTTCTTCGGGGCAAAGTATGTTGGACTGTAAGCAGCGTATATGGCAACCGCTTTTCTGTTGCCTATAATGACTTAAATGCTTACAGTCATGAATGATTTAGTTTTTCAAAACAGTAACGGCAACGATGTTACCACTTCTTTAATCGTTGCAGAGGTGTTCGGCAAAGAACATAGTAAAGTAGTTAGAGACATTGAAAGCCTCTCATGTTCAGCGAGTTTTAATGCCGCCAATTTTGGCGTTATTACCTACACTGATAGTAGGAACCGTGAACAGACAGCCTATGAAATGACCAAAGACGGTTTCAGCTTCCTCGTCATGGGCTATACCGGTGCAAAAGCAGGAGAGTTCAAAGAAAGGTTCATCAATGAGTTCAACAGACGGGAATCTCTACTAAAGGATGATGATTACATCCTCATGCGTTCCCAGCAGATTCTTCAAAAGCGTTTAGAGGCATCCGAAGAGAAAATTAAGGAACTGGAAGCTGAGAAGAAGTCCATCATCGAAGAAACGAAGCCAGCAGTAGTGTTTACCGAATGCGTGAAGAACTCCCCGACTAACATCCTTGTCCGTGACCTTGCCAAGCTAATCACGCAGAACGGATTCAAGATTGGAGAGTACCGCCTGTATGATTGGCTGGTAGAGAAGAAATACCTTATCCGGCATAAGCGGTGGAGCAAGTCGAAGGGCAAGTATGATAACGACTACACCCCTACGCAGAAGGCTGCGGAGATGTTCCTTTTCTTCGTAACGGAAAATGCAATAATGCAGGGAGGAACCTTATCGTTTATCAAACACACCTGTTACGTAACCGGTAAAGGGCAAGTTTACTTCTTGAACAAGTTTAAAGAGCTTTCTAAAGCCGCCTAATCACACCGCCATGTTAGAACTTTTAATACTGCTGGGCACCCTGTATGCAGCATATAGGGTGTTCCGTAAGGGAAGCGAACACTTCTTTTACAACGACTAACAATGCAGCTTATACGCTGTAAATCATCAGAATACATACGAATACACGAATCACGAAAAATAAAAAGTATCATTATGGAATTTTCAGAAATTAGAGAAAAGTTTGAAGGTCTGACAGCAGACCAAGTTTGCGAACTGGCAAAGTTCGGTAAAGAGATTTTAAACCATGCCGGCATGTTCGGCTTATCATCAGGGTTGCTGAACTTGATTAAGGATATTATCAACGCAGATGATTATGTGTATGATGACAATAAGTGTACAATCGAGACACTTATACATATTATCAGCCTAGTTAATGATTTGACTGAAAAATGTTTACACGAGCGTAAAACTCCTTTTGGGCTTACAGGGCTAAAAGATGATAATGAATACTTGGGATTAAAAGACGCAACCAAAATAGAAGCATTATAATAGATAAGTCAGGGGATTTCGGTCCGACACTGAAGTTGACGCCAATCAGCGGGAAAGGGTAGCTTTAGGGCTACCCTTTTTTATGCCCTAACGTTAAATAATGTAGTAAATCACAATATTTCTCTCTTTTTATTTGGAGCATATCACATTAACTACTATCTTTGTAACATCAAAATAATAAACAAGGTATTAACAACTAAAAACATAAAGATCATGAAGACGTTTGAATTTAACAACGAGACAATTACTATCGAGAAAACAGGTTACGGACAGTATGTATTAAGCGGTTTGGGTACATCAGTGCATTGTACTGACTCTGAAATCTGGGATTGGTGTGATGACGATGAAAACGAAGAGAAACATTTGTCAGCTAAAGAATCTGCGTACAGACTGCTTGTAAATTCTTTGTAAAACAAAAAAAATAAACAACATGGAAAAAGTGAGTAAAAAAAGAGGAAAGATTATCACAGACCGAGAAGAACTGCTTGTTTGTCAGCAATATAAGGATGGCTGGACACTTAGAAAGATAGCGACGTATGCTAACATCTCCCAGACAACCGTGATGGCGATCTTAAGGAGAAGGGAGATCCCTCTCCGGAACGGGAAACAGATCACCGAAGAGCAGGAAAAACAGGTGATAGACCTGTATCTGTCAGGAGGAAAGATCAAAGAGATAATGTCAAAAACCGGGGTAAAGTCAGAGCAGACGATTTACAGGATCATCAACAATGCTGGAATAGATAAGAGGAGGAGATAGCAACTCCTCTTATCTATGGCTTTTATCAAAAGGCCTTGCCGTAATCTTGCCGTTATTGCTTAATTACCCTTACCATAACCTTACCACTTTCAAGTGGGCTGTTTAGTAAAATATCAATACACAAATTCCTACCATGCCTCACTCTGTAAAATATTGCTACCCCACCCTTGCTTCGAGGCAGGATTGTCCTATTTTTCCTCTTATTTTTGTATAATCCCCGTGATTTTTCTGACTAAGTAGTCTCATTTTTGGTCTGTTTGTCGTATTACGGATATATGTACTCAATAAATGTGCCGGTATAATTCTCTCCATCTTTGACAAAATAATATGTACCGTCCGGCTTTTCTATTAGGACAAACACAGATTGTTCCATTTTAGCAGCTTTTCTTGCGATTTCCCGCATTTTCTCTTTAGAAGAAGGCTGTTTGTTACCTTGACACCAACAACTCATAATACACCAAATTTTGAGAAGTAATTTTTAAGCGCCGGATTAAGCACATATTTAAGGAAGTACTCACGGGACTTTCCTCCTACTCCCAATATGGCACTTCCGTACTTTCTTTCAATATCCGGTCCTATGTCACTTCCCCTCGTTTCTATCTTCAATCCCCTTGAAGACGAAGAGACACGTATAGAATCATAGAATTCGCCTGTTATAATGAGGTTTGGAGTATAAATATCTCGCGCCGGATAACCTTGGAAAGATGGAGTCGGTTTCGTTATTCTCTTCTTCATTTTGGCGTAACTCTTTGCGGCTTCATAAGTAGGAAACCAGGGATCATTCAAATAAGTTGGACGCAATGGTTTATCATTACCATTTACTCCCGAATACAGCTGTTCCGTCACAAATTCCCTAACAAGAGATTTATTCGAATCCATAACATTCTGAATCTCTCCTTCAAACCCAGCAACAAGAGAGGTTACATTATCTAATGCTTCTTTAATTGTAGCCATATTCTAACAAATAAGAGAAAAGGGAAGGCAAACGCCTCCCCCTTCCTGAAAACAAACCACTTTAAATAATATCCACTGAAGGAGGTCTGGCACTAACGATCCTGTCGTATATGTCAGAGAGGATATTTTCTCTTTCTGTTTCTGTCCTATCAAGAAAAAAAGAAGTTTTATGCTTGTTGATGAATTCTCTTTTCTTCATTTTCTTAACTTCTTCATCGACAAAGTTAACTCCCTCTACTTTCATTCTACCCACTGTTCAATGCCGACAACACCATTTTCCTGAAGAATCTTCGGAGATTTCAGGGAAACCGCACCCGAAGCAGTTATCGTAAGAACACCATTTGCATAATTAACGGCAGTTGCACCATTAAAGCAAGTAGAAGCACCTTCGCTTAATGCCGGCCCAAAGAAAGATGTGACATCAAGATTACCGAAATGTTCTTTCAGCTTATAATTGTTTTCTCCGGAATCTATTTTTACCAATTCGACATAAACAAGCCCTGTCAAAGCTTCTACTACGTCAAACTTATACACCCGGTAATCGGCGTTCTTCACGTACTTTTCATAGTCCTTGAACATTGTACCGATAGTCAGGTTTGCCTCCGTTCCGGAAGAATCCCAGCCCTGACCGCCCGGATAAACTCCGGACAAGGGAATTCCCGCCAGCTCCTCGGTGCCATCATTCATTCCGTACACAACGTTATTCTCGTCCACGAAATAGGCATCAAAAGCAACTCCTTTTGCGGCCATGATATTAGCCTTCAGACTTGAATCGAAATCCTCCAGCGTCCATACGTCATCTTTCGCCGAGTAGGATGTAACCTTGTTAGGCCCATATCCTGTAGCACCTTTGTTGGCCTCTCCACCAGACGGAGCGTATTCGACAATTGTCTTGATCGGAAAAATACGAGCCGGTCTGTCATCGTGACACGCAGCCTGCAACGCCTCAGCGGTTACATTCTTAGGAAGTTTATATCCGTGCATTGCCAAGATGATGGCTTTTACCTTTCCCGGATCAAGTATACATTTTGAAGTACCGGTATTAAACTGAGCAACACCGGCGCATTCTCTAAATTCTGTCGCCATAACATTTAATATTTTTGATTGTTATTCTTAAATCTTTTATTTCTATTACATCAATAAAATCTCTGAATGGTTTACCATTAGCCTCTACCCCTTTTCTTCCGTAGCGATAATTCTCTTCGTAGCAATGAGGAATGCTATTATTATACTCATGCACCAGGTCAGGAGACTTATCGATACTTTTAATAAACGCATCATAAATAGGACGAAGCGCCCCTTCGAAGGAGACCTTTTCCCGTTCTTCATTCGTATAATCCTTTAAGGTGTCTACCATGATAGCCAGTTCAAGAGTCGTTGTACGATCCTTTCCTGTACGATTCTCGGTATATGGAGAATAAAGACAGATAATCGGAAATCTTAATTTACTCATTTTAGGCGATTCAGCCCATTCGGTAAGTATACCGGCAATATAATCCCAATCACCAAACATATAGGAAATATTCTTGCCATAAATCCCGGATGTGGAAGAGACTATATCTCTGAATATATTATTGATTGACTTCATATACCCATTGTGTTTATTTCTTCCAACATACTCTTATCAAACTCAAAACCATCATAACCTTTATTACCACACAGATAACGGAATAAAGACTCATTCATCTCTACCATGTCATTCCATGCTGACACAAGGAGATTATTCGGATTAGCGCGATCCTCCGTTGAACCATATACGGTCCCTGTCGGAGTCTGCTTTACTCCACATCTTCTAACATAATGAAAATATACATAGTTAGCAAGCGGACTATACCCCTTTTCAGAAAGCTTCTCTTTAAGGGTATCCCATTTTTCGATTTTATCTTCGGCGGAATGAGAAGAAAGGTAATCCCAGAATTGACGGCTCATATCCTCACCCAGAACAAGCTGAAGATATTGTCTTTCATATCGGTCTATATATGATTGTAAGTTATCCCTCTCCGCAATACGAGTTGGAGAATCTGAATCTATATCCCAAATGATGCCAAGACTCAACATTCCAGTGAAATATGAACCGTCAATAATCATGAGTTAGTCTTTTTACGTTTTGTGAAAAGTTCTTCGCACCCTAATGCCTTAGCATCGTTTAGCAATTCGCTAGTCGCTTCAATTTTCCCTTCTGCATAAAACTTGCTGGCAAGAGGCATACCTACCACAACTTCCTCTCCTGTTTTATACATTGTACCATCCTTGATAAACGTTACCTTGTAACGCTTTGTCAAATTCATGTTATATTCTTTTCCCATATGTTAATCAACTGATTTTGTAATACCTTCAATTACAGTATTAAACTTATCTTTTACAAAAGCTGTTTTATACTGAGACTTGATATAGCACATCAATCTCTTTTCAGCAAGCACCGTTACGATATTCTTTCTGAAATCGTCATTTTCCCAGCCTAGTGAGATTGACAGATTCCATAAGTCACGGATGTTCAAATAAGAGAAATCTCCCATGATGAAATCGCCTTGTTTCACCGCGGTAGTAGTCTCAACTCTTAATCCCTGGATCAACTCATCGTTGTATCGGAATGGTCTCAAATACTGCCCATTAGCATCTTTCGTCAACTGCATTGAAGCGTAATCCAAAGGATTCATCAATACCAGGTTAGGGCGATAAGCCATTTCGCTAGTAGAAACGATTTGAGAATAAGCCGCTACAAGGGCATCAAACATATTTGCCTTGTCAATATAGAAGTTTGTCAAAGAGAAAGCTGGCATGTCTGCGGCTACCCCTTTAATTTCTCCAGACGATCCAGACCCTGCCAAGATCCCCTGTTCTTCTTTTATGCCAAGTTTATTCACCATTTCTGTTTGCACCTCATTCACAAAGCTTGGGAAGTCAGAAAGAGTTTCTTCTGTAAATTTAGCAGCAATAGCAACTTTGGCAGCTGTAACGGTTTTTTCCGAAAGAGTTGCATCCATCAACGGCTTTAGCCCACCTTCAGGAACCCATGCGGCATCACCATCCTTGCTAACGTATTCCGCATAAATAAGCGACCTGCTATTAGTCCCGGAAACACTTGCGTAATTACGAATTACAGTCTGAGATCTTGGATTTACAGATAAATTCGGATCAACCTCAACACCGTAATGAGGAGCCAGAGAACCAGAAGATATAACTGCGGCATCTTTTGTATTTACTACCAGATTCAACTCTAGCTTATTGCCAGGAGATGCTTTACATGCAGATTTCAAATCAACTGTAGAACAACCGGTTTGATTTTCGGTGATATAAGCTTTTAATTGTTCCCGAAGTTGGTCTTCAATGGATTTTAACTTATATGTTCCTCCTTTTGTTTTTTCAGTAGCCGCCTTAATGCGTACAATAGTTTCCTCAAAGGATTTCAAACGCTCGTTGATAGATTCACTGTCTGCAAATCCCTTGACCTCTTTTTTCAACTCTTCAATAGACTGAGTTGCATTTTCAATTGACTCTTTCATAGACTTAGAATCAATTTCGTCTTTCATAAACTGCTCAAAAAGGGCTTCCATATAACCATCAAGTCCTTTAGAGAACACATCGAAAACTTTAGATTCGTCTTCCGACAATCCTTCAGTATCAAGGTAGTCTTTAAACTCAATCTTTTTCGCTTCTTTTCCCATACTTACTTTAATTTTAAATTTTTGAACATTGATTTTACCTTATTGCCGTGCATATCGGCTTTCTGTCCTTCAAGTGATGATTCTTTTCGATTCTCCGGCTTGAAAGATGAAAGTGATATTACCTTTGATATAATTCTCTGTATCTTCTGCTGCTTGGGTGCGGACATCCCTGAGCACACTTCAGATATTTCGGCATTTAATTCCTCATAAGCTTTTTCAGCATCTTCTATAGATTTTAGTCCTAAATATTCAGTTTCTCCATTACATCCGATAGAGACTACTGATATTTCATGCAATTTTACTTCTTTCACCATAAAAGCGTCTTTCTCTGCATCGTATTCGCAATTTTCCCACACATACTGATACCCAATGGAGAACTGATTTAATGTACCGGACTCAAGCTGCTTTATAGCCTGGTTACCGCGCGGGACATCATCAATTGGCGCCTCGAAATAGAGACCTTTATCGTCCTCATACAAGACAGTGAGCCTCCCGATAGGCTCATTCATGTCATGCATCCACAACACGATTATCTTGTCATTTGCCGCACTTTCCGGTCCCCGGTCCTGAATACTTTTTGAGAAACATCCTTTTATCAGGATATCACCAGCTTTATCTTTATTGCCAAATACAGCTGCATACCCGCTGATCGTCCGACTTTCACTGTCATAGTTGACATCTTTTGAATTAATTGAGAATGTCTTATACTGCATCCCCAGCCTACCCTTATATTTATTAGCTTTATCCATTTTCAATAGAGTTATTTATTTTTAATTCACCTTTGGGGTTATCAGGATCAATATCAATAAACTTAGCCAGTTCATTTCTAGATTCATCAAGGGTTATTTGTCCTTTTTCGACCAACTGTATTAAAGAAGAAGACATTTTCTGAAATGCTGAAGAAGATGCCGACTTATCTTGCTGAAGACAATCAACATGAGTATAGTCCAGTTTTATAAAAACACCTTTGGGACAAATAGCTTCCGTCAGCGCTTCTGTCACTTTCTCTGAATCAGGAATAATAAGGCCTTGATAAGCAGATTTCTCAGCAATACTTTTATTGTCATATTTAGACTCATCAAATAAGCTATAATCAATACCTATTGCATTGCAAATCTTTCTACTACACCGCTCGTCTTCCTCGTGGAGTTTGAGCTGGGATGAGTCATAATTTAAAGGAATCCATCCCAACTTTATTTTTGATGTGAGGATAGGAAATTTATTGAGAATGCCATATTTCTCTTTTAATTTAGATTCCAAAGCTTCTTTCTCATCTGGAGTCATAACCTGATTACCCATTTTATCTGAATAATCAGAATAAATAATACCTTTAGGACCGCCATTTACAATTAACTGATAGCTAGCCGTCATTGCCGCTATCCAATTATTAACCGGCATAGAAAGTGAATCAGTGACAGACGAAAAATCAATATCTTGATTTACACCATTTATGTTAGCAGAACTATCATAGATTACAAAGTAATCTTCATCTGATAATTCCTCCTGCGAACCATTCCATTCAAGATATACCTTGGAAACAATATCTTCCAGATCATACTGGCGAAATAATTTACCAGAAGAAACCATGTGAAAAATCTGTGCAGGAATAACATACATTGCAAGCGGCAATGATTTTCTAGACGATCTTACAGTAAAAATAGGGCAATATCCAAAAAGCTTTAGAGACATCTCAATCTCTTTAAAAAATCCAGCCCTTGTTTGAAGTGGATTAGGACGTGATAATAATTCCCTAATGTTATTATATCCCTCTTTTTCGTTTCCGTCCTTGTCTGTAACATATATTCTCCCATTTGCAAAGAGAGAACCGACTTTATTTATAACAGTAGAGAACGGAGTACACACAAGAAGAGAGTCAGCTTTATCTTGATCTAAAGTTAGATCATAGTCATTTCTAATTTTACCTGATGGTGAGAAGAAATTGGTAAGATACCAGAAATTCCCTTTAGAATCCTTTTCAATAGCCTTTACCGCCTCCCTCATGGAAGGAGCAGATATATTAATCTTTTTTTGAAACCAATTTCCTAATTTAAGCATAAAAAGAATGATTATCTGATTTGAGATAACCATTCCCTACGAGATGAAGTGGTCTTTACGGATATATATGCTAACAAAAAGGCTGATAGCATAAAAGTTATAGGTTCCGTGCATCTTCACACGAAGGGATTGTTATCCTCACCGCAAATATAGAAATTATTTCTATTTAGTCCAAATAAAAATAGATAATTATTTTATGCAATTATATCATACTTGAAGATTTCACACGAGAACATATACAAGACAATACATACATGGCTTCAAAACTATTAATTCCATCATAATCAGACATGTTAGCTATTATAGCAAAAAACGAATTATCGGCTTCAGGGAAACGAATATTCTTAATAATAGATTGGTATGATTCAATCATACTTTTCTTGTCCGTTATCTCTTCTCTTACCCACAAGTTGTAATCTATAAGTTTTCTATAATCATCTGCGTAATGTTTCATCTCAAGAGGAATCTCCATTTGTACATTCCCATCAATTTTATTAATGAGAGAATCAATAGGAATCAATGAATCAGAGAACAAGCAATCAAGCAGAAATATTTTTTTGTCAACAACACAATAAGAAACCATTATAAATAATCCGTTTATATTTGGATGTATTTCAACAAATACTTGATTATCGGTCCCTATCTCCTCTTTATTGTAGTATAAGACATCTATTTCGCCCCTCATTTCTACAGTTCCAGTAATAGCGTCACAGGCATCATCATGAGCATTTTTCCCTTTCTTTCTATATGTTTTCAATTGAGATGAGAACTCCGGCCATCTTCTTTCCCAATCAGTAGGAAAATAAGTAAGATTCATCACTTCGGAAGATCTGGTAAAGATGCGAACCTCTTTGTTTTTTGACTGATGAAACCAACTTACTTGAGTTTTGGGATTGCCAATCATCCGCATTTGTTTCTCTATATTCCTAGCAAATCCCCTCCCTCCATTATTACTTTCTATATTAGCTTTGGATATTTGGTCCTTAGTAAGCATTTTGGCTGTTTCCGGCTCGGTAAACTCCATCTCTTTTTGCGTAAAAAGAACATCAAGAATGAAATTCCCTATCTCGGTGTCAATATAATCAATAGAACATAAATAATCACTTCCCGTATCAGCTGTATCTGTGTAGTTCTTTCTTATTGCTCTGTTAGTTACTGGAATAGTCTCATAAGTCTTAAACTTGCCATACATTAATCCCTCCATAGGAGTCGGATTCTGCATATATTGAGTTTCAAAGACATAACTGTTTACCTTTTGCATTCTATGCAACTCTTCGAGTGTATGCTTAAATTCCCATAAAGCTTTCTCTTCACCATTTTCATACACTATTGCCGGAAGGGATAAAACAGTCCATTCACCCGGCTCATTTTCCATCAGATATCCGCAGAGATCATGCTCATGCAGCCTTTGCATAATGATTATAATAGGAGTGTTTCTTGAATTAACACGATTTCTTATAGTTGTCTCAAATCTTTGGTTCACCTTTTCTCTAGGAGTATCAGATATTGCATCTTCAGGTTTAACAGGGTCATCAATAATCAATGCCCCAGCAAATCTAGGAGACGGTTTGAACTCTTCCAATGCTTTAGATAAATCGTCCTTATCATCAACGGCGCCGGCCCCAAAACCTGTAACCTGTCCTCCTGCGGCTGTGGCATACATTCCTCCGCCTTCTGTCGTATACCACTTCTTTTTGGCATCGCTTGTTCTCTTGATGTCCACATAAGGGAATACACGCTTATACTCTTCCGACTTAACTATATCCCTTACCTCTTCTGAATTATCATTAGCCAGATCATCCGAATAAGATAAATGAAGGAATTTTGCAGATGGATTGATTGCAAGCCCATATGAGATGAAATTCTTTACTACTAATTCTGTCTTGGAATATCTGGGAGCTATATTTATTATTAGCTTTTTTATCTTTCCATCAATCACATCATCAAGAGCCTGACATATTTTTACGTGATGGTCATTTACTACAAATTTGCGACCGAATCTTGCTTTAAAGAAGTATCTCGTATAATTTAATGTCCCTGACAAGCAAAATGCCCGTATGTAATCATATCCCTCTCCTGTCATAAGTCCTCTATGATTCGTTTGGCTTCCTCTTTGGTCATCGGGGAAACCATGTTTACGTTTACATCCTGTGGTGAATCGTAACCGAGCATCTTGCAGATACGCTCGATAGCTTTAATCTTATCGTAAAGCTCTACTTTCACATACTCCACATCGACGATCTCCGGATCTCCGATTGTACCGATGTTCTTCTTCAGAACTTTCGTTGATATGCTCCTGATAGCAGCCTTGTCCCTTTCTGAAAGAGCTTCAAAATCCTTCCTTTTTATCCACGTATTATGCATGCTTGCGATTGACGAAAAGGCAATACCGGATAATTCCTGCAAGATACGGTCTTTGGTCACATCCGATCTGTCTTTCAGTTCCTTTTGCAACTCCTCGACCCTTGCCAAAACCTTGTTATTTTTTAGCAGTACTGATGCTCTTTCCCATACAGTTTTATCAGCCCAATTTTCACTACTTGGATATGCACGACGATATGCCTCGGATGCGTTTCCGCACTCTATATAGTAATTACAAAAATTTTCTTGTTTTATTGATAATCCCATGTCTTTTCGTCAGATTAGCTACATGCCACTTGACATGTAGCACAAAGTTAATGATTTAAATTTATTATTTTACATTTTTAGCCCAGATTAGTGCATTATACCGAGAACAAGCCCATAACTCTACTTCCCAGTCTTTATTTAGCATCTTTTCTTTCATTGCAGCCTTCAAGCATTCCGCCAAAAGGTTATTGTCTATTTCTTGGTTCATGATCATTTTAAAGGATTAATTATCTGTTCTCTGTCTTCCATCTTTCTTTTAAGATAATCGTATTCCCGTTCAATACACTTGCTTATCTTTTCTACATCTTCGTAACGCTCAGCCTTTATAAGCTCTCTTTTGAGGCTTTCAAGCTGATTGATGTATACAATGTCGTTACGGTCCGTTACATGCTGAATATACATTTGTATATCGTTCAGCTTATTCTCCATGCGCCCATGCCATTTGCTTATCATGATTAAGATAATGGCAACGGTTGTAACATTAATAAAAAACAATGCTATTTTAATGATTAAGTCTAATACTTCACTTGCTGGCATGGCTATTCCTCCTTAATTAATTCAGGGTGATCGTAGATGTTATCTATTACTTTTATTCTATCTTCAAAATCTTCCATTACAGTGCCATATAACGACCATCTTTTGTCACCTGTTGGATGGTTGATATAAACGACATCATAGCAATAGCCTCTGACGCCACCTTTTACCCATCCTACAGTTATTATATCAGTTCCGAGAATATCTCCTTCATATATCTCCTTACCATTCTTGTCATACAAGCCGGTGAACTGGCCTACGGTTTCAAGACAGACCTCATACATACCGATGCTTTTCCCTATTTCGATATCGTTTAAGGATGGAATGACGGCATATCTATCCCTTTCGATCTTAATGAGAGAGCCATACAGCCATTCTTCATCGTATATGCTTTTGCCTCTGAATTTTATTGTACGATCCATTTTGCTTCTCCGTTTTAAGTTCTTTCAATATTTTCTTCGCTATCTCATAATGATTCAATTGCCAACTAGTATAAACATCATCTGTGTGTTCATTGTAATGGTTGGCATATACGTATGCGTTCAAGTTTTCACGAAAAGAGTCTCCGTCTAAACCTGAATCATCACAATCATCGTACATATTCAATTTATGAGCTACCTCATTACATTCTTGATGTGTGACAAAGTCATCTATGGTTCCATCATAGACATTTGTCTGACGGACATATTTTTGCCCTATCGCTATCTTTTCACAACAAAACTCACACCTATGTTCTTTCTTGGCTGTTGGATAAGTTTCTCTTAGTATTGTTGGCATAGTTATTCTCCTTTCTTCACTAATTCCACTTCTGTCGGCTCGTCATCTTCCCAACTTACTTCGGGAAACAGGGCGGTATCAAGTTTAATCCAATCAAGCATAGTTTTGGCTGGTTGCCAATATCCACACTCATCAATCTTTACGGGTCGTGCATTGAAAAGGCACAAATCACCGTCTTTGTCTCTTGTTACATACATAACTTATCCTTTATAAGTTTAATTTACTTAATATCTACTCAATAATTTGTAAAACATTCGTTTCTTCTCGATGTATTTAAGTCCGTTTCTGCGAAGTCCCCTTTTAGTCTTGGACACAATCATTTGACAACCTCTAACGCCAACATATATGAAACCCGAATGATGACTTTTAGCTTCTTTAAAGGCCCACCAAATCGCTTCACGACAATATCTGTAACTATCATTTTGAACACCTTCATAGCCTTTTCGCATTATGAAATGTCCAATTTCGTTAGCTTCTTCTTCTGAATAGCAAATTGTAAATATATTATTCATCTAATTCTCCTTTCTTTAGTTCCTCACAATGTAACTTATAAGCATGGGCAAACATTTTCAAAGTAACAGGCTCAAAAGCAAAGTCTGCTTGCTTGCCTTCTACTACAACTGAAACACATAAATCTCCATCACAGAAATCAATATATGCTACAGCATCATTTATCCCCTTTATAGAAACAGTTTGTGACTGTATAGTATCATTCATTGTTAATCTCCTTTCTTTCTAATTCGTTACCATTTGTACATTAATTTTTTCTTCAAACTCCGCAATGATACAGTTTGCATCACCGCCATGTCCCCAATTCTCTAAAACGGAGGAAAGGATTTCAATTGCTTGTTCTTTCTCCCATTTTGCGCCAGCTTTAAATCCGGACTTATAAATAACTTGTCCAACTATATTATATCCTTCAGCTCCTTGTTTAGCGGCTTCTTCTAATGTCTGTTTCATAATTTATTTTTTTTAATTATTCATTTTGAAAATCATCAATCTCATATTCCCATTCCATTGCATCCGCTTCTCGAATATTATCACTAAGCCATTCTTTTGCGTTTTCAAGCTCATCATCCCATTCAGGTACATCACCACCTTCATCATAGGCTTTAGCTAATTCATTATAAACTTCGTCAGGGACTTCAACATTTCCAAGCCCAACTCGATAAGTTACTTTGATTGTTAAATCTTTAATATTCTTCATATTTCCTCCTCTCTATATTCAAAGGGACCGTCATATCCCATTCCTTTAAGACGTTGTGTAAACTCTTCGACTGAATCATTTAATGGGGTGTAGCAATCTAAAACATCCTGGAAAGGTCTAAGATAATGACTCAATACATCTAGAGCTTCTTGTTCACCCTTCACTTCTCCAAATTCCTTTTTACAAAGGTTTATATAGTCTTCCCTTGTCATGTTAATGTTAGTCACTGTATCAACAATTGTGCTGAAGCGACAGAAAAGGCCATTAGGCTGTTGAGCTATAAATCCTGGCACGACTCCTCCTTTCCTTTAAAGTGTTCTATTAGCTCTTCTACTGTAGCCTTATGATAATTGTCCACATTAAGGTCGTTAGGCATTCCGTAAAAGTCTATGCCCGATAATCCACCGTATTCTGTATTATCACGACATATCCCCCAATCTCCTTTGCCGTTGATAAACATTTGGTTGTTGTCTGTATCGTCTCTCAATGCGGCAATAGCTAGGAACAAAGACTCGTTGGTTCCGCAATCAAGAAAATGTCCATATAATTCCTGCGAATAGGAGCAAGAGAAAACGGCTTCTCTCCCATGATATACTTTAATGTTGTCTCCAATAGCATTTAATCTTTCATTAGAAAGAAGTGGTCTAATCCCTAAACGTTTCAAAGACTCTCTTAATCTTTCAGTGTTTTTTCTAATAAAACATGGTGTTGTAAATCCCATAGTTAGTTCCTTTCTGATTTGTTTTACTCTATTCGATTTAAAATTTCTTTCTGTATAACCTCTTTCGCATTAAAGTGAAAAAGTCCTTTTTTCAAACGTCTAACATCCTGCATCGACATTTCATTTATATAAAAGTAAAAGGCTTCATACTGATCACTGAAATTCTTAGCAAGAACATTATTAGGCTTGTTGTTCATGTTTCGTTCAATGGCGACAATCATACGCTTTGCATAGCCAGGAAACATCTTAAATTCAGTCCGCATCTGCTTGCATCCAGCAAGGGGGCAACCAACGCAACCATGACGGGAGAGATTGTAAGGCGCATCGTAATACTTGGAATATGGAAGCCCGTATTTCCGGATATAGTTCCAAACATCAGCTTCTGACCATGTTAGAATAGGAAGAATATGCTTTGCACCTTTCATCCACTTACGTATATCGCATTGCTCTGGTTCATATAATGCTCTAGATTGGCTTTCTCCTGCCCTCATTCCTTCGATTGTACGCTGACCGATACCGTATTGCTCCTTCAACTTTTCACAGCAAAAACGCCTCATTCTACTGGGTAGTCCTTTGTTTTCAACCAACTGAAAGAATGATTTCTTTGGATGAAGTATTTGAACATGTGAATAGTTCTTCTTTATAAAACTGATTGTACCAGGTGGATCAACCGTTGTATTTGCGTAAAAAGCATTATACTTTATACCAGAACGCTCTGCAAGGTCAAGAATAACAACACTATCTTTGCCACCAGAAAAGCCTAAACACATTGGGTCATCACGTTCCATGCTGCGAAGAAAGTCGATTGCCTGCTGTTCCTTTTTATTCATTTCTGATTTGTTATTAATCAATTATCAAAATTTCCCGGTATGCAATGTCTATCTCATTCGTCTTCTCATTCTCATTGAAACAATAGCAAAGAAACCATTTCAACGTACCTTCATCCTCATATTGTGCTTTCCACATTTTACCATTATAGAGAGCTGACGGTTGAGAACGAGTATAATCCATGAGTATTTCAAAATCAAGTCTACTCATCACTGCATGAGTATCATCAATTAGTATCAGGTAGGTTGGCGGCTGTTGCCAACACATCCCATAAGGATGCGTCATCGGTGGAATAATATTATCTTTATTCATTATTATTCTGTTATTAGTTAATCCTTTCATATTTAAGCCCAAAACACCATCTTATCATTAGTCTTTGAAACCGATTTAATGGTTTGTAAACAGGAATAATAGATCGGGTCGACTTTTGAACAAGTTTAGCTATTGCTTTTGGTTGTTCTATATATTCTATTTCGCTCATACTTATTTAGTTTTTAATCTCATTAATAGCATTATTTTATCCCATAATATTAGAAAAGCATTCCAATAATCTTGAAAGCTGAAATAGTACCAACTCATTTGTATATACCATATAAGCAAATACACAAAAAACAGTACAATCCATAACGGAATAAATAGCCAACGAAGTATTAGTCTTATTTTATTCATGATTGTTCAATTTGAATTGCCATTGCCTTGGCAATAGTTTCCAGATATCTGGATAATTCTAATAACTGTTTCTGATTACACTCCTGATAACAGTCAATGATTACCCTATCAGGACGTTTACCCTCATGTCGTATCCCAACAGGGGACTGGTAAGCCTTTAATTGCCATTCATGTTCGCCTTCCTTTAGTGTCAGCACACATTTCCTTTTCCTTGTATCAGGCAACGTCTTCACGGATGCGGATAATTTGTCAATGAATGGGCGAAACGTCTCTTTTCTCAGTACCACATCACAACATGCCATCGATACACGAGAGTAACTCTTTCCGATGAAAGATCCTATTTCACGCAAAAGATAGCCTTCCTTACGAGCCATGTGACAGAATAGCATTCTTGCATCAGCCACCTTCTGTTTCCTGACACGAGAAAGGATCAGAACCTTTGATATTCCCGTCACACGGGAAACATCCTGAAGGATAGCCCTCATCGACTTTTTAGCTTTGTTTTCTTTTAAGTTCATAAGATTGTCGTTTAAATGGAAATTAAATTATCTTTAAAAGCACCGGCTCCTGATGCGGTGCCGGTTGACTTTCCGTCTGAAATCTTGCGGATGGAAAGGCTTGTCACGTGTATGCCAGCCAAAACGTACTCGTTTACTCTCTTCATGTATGAAGGAATCTATCGCATAATTGGTGCCTTCTACTTTAATCTGTAGCAGATCATCTTCCATGTCAACCTCGCTCACCGTTTCTTTCGGATCATTAAGGGAGTCCTGCTCACATACAATGAGCAGGACTGCAACTACCTTTGGATTACTCATTCCTCCTTTTTCTTTTCGTCCGATTCAAGCTTGGCATCCTTGTCAGCTGTATAAGGATATACATCCATGATAGCTGTTTCTACGACTGAGGGCACCTGATAGTCTGCCATTGTGCCTTTCATGCCGGCATCAAGGTTCTTCTTCGCCCGTTCGAGGTCCGAAGCCTGTACCAGCACATAGGTGCTTGTCTTCTTCTCGGCTCCGCTCTTATCATCCAGGGTGATGAAAGATAGCTTACATTTAAACCAACGATCATCGCATTCAGCGTCACTGGGGAATATCTCGCTATAGTTGGCGCGTTTGATATCAGAGACGGTAAACACTCCAGAGATGAAGGGAGTCATCTCTTCTATTATCCGTGCTTCCGCCTCCGTGAAGCTGAGAGCATCTACCAGATAAGATTCAGTCACTTTTTTCTGCATTCCGTTCTCCATTACCTTTTCGTAACGGATCTTACATTCAAACCATGTGTGCATTCCCATAATTATTTGTCTTTTTCAGGTTCGTCAATATATTTATCTGCAAAACGGTCAAGCGCTTTGATACACTTGTCCGGAAGCTGCTTTGCCGTATCATTCGTCTTGATATAGTCAATCGTGCCACCGACACCATAGATAAGAAGCATTTCTTTGGTCGATGGAATGAAAATACTCGCCATCGCTGCTATTACACCACAGACAACAAAGCGCTTCAACCATTTAAAAAAATTGTGTTTTCCACCCTCATCTTCTATTATATCACCTTCCGTTACCAGCAGAGTAAACAGCATGATAACGATAACTATCAAAGCTACAATCCATACGACCATAAACGCGGTGGACAGGTTACCAACTACGGTCATCCAATAAATTTCATTCATAATGTAAAAAAATTAAATTATTAATATTTGAGGTTATTTTTTCTCTTCTCAGGTTCTTCATATTTCCAGCCGTTGAGCCGGTAACACTCCTTGCGGGCTTCCTCACAGGTGGGGAATTCACCAACCTTGTCTACCTCGAGGATATCTCCTATCTCCAACCAGTGATAAACTGCCCACCGGCTACCGATGGGAGCATATGAGTACTTAGGACGCCTGATCTTCTTTCTTTGGTTCCACATAGAATGTTTCATCTTGTACTACGACCATACCACATTTAGCCAATTTTTCTGCTACCTCTTCCTTGTCGTCGTCACCGCAGCGATCTATCAGCAGCTTGATGAAGGCAAGGAGACAGTCTGAGTCGTTTCCGAAGTTCTCCTGAGTAGAAAGCTAAGTCTTGTCTACATCTTGCTTCAGCCAGCGTATAGCGGCTATCGCCGTGTTGAAATTGTGCTTGGCATCGTGACGCAGATCATAACCCTGCTTTTTCATTTCACTTCTCATGTCAAGGAGAAGAGTTTCTACGACATCTGTCAACACATACGTCAGGTTGAGAGTCGTATTAAGATTTGTTGTTCCTATTAGCATAATTTATGTGTTTATTAAAAAACATACATCTTCACCTTCGGGATGATCCTTTCAGTTCAATGACGTTAAAAAGCCGGATCATCTTCTTCATTACTCATATTGTAACTTAAAACAGGCACACTATCCAATTCATAAAAGCATGTAGTACAAGCATTAAAACCGCAAATGAATTTAAGTAATCCTATATTACGCCCTTTAGCTATGTCTATCATTGCAGTGCCTCTTGTATCTACATTAGAAAAATCTCCCGGATATGATTTACCTTTCACTTCCGGACGATAAACTAACATAACTACATCTGCTGCTTCTGCTATCTGTCCACTATCCCGCAACCTTGCAAGAGATGGAACCGGATTCATGTTATCCCGATTCAATTGAGATAAAGCAATAATCCAAATATCAAGCTCTTTAGCAAGATTCTTCAGTCTCCGTGCCACATCTCCCATCTGCTGCTCTTTGTTAGCTCCCTTCATGTTTACATTGAGAATCTGCAAATAATCAACAATAGCACCATCTATTCCGAATTTTAACTTCATATACCGAATAGACGAAAGGATTGTATCTATGTTGGAAGTACTACGATCATCGAAATATATACCCTTACCAGATACTTTGCCAATTCCCTTGTCTACAGATTGCAATTGTGACTCGGACAATCGGGAATACATAATCTCATTCGCAGGAACTCCACTTTCCATTGAAAGAATACGAGCCGTTATTTGCTCTTTCTTCATCTCCATCGAATACATGGCTATCTTAGTGCCTAAACATGCAGCATTCCGCATTATAGACACCGCTAGCGAAGTCTTTCCTTGTGATGTCTCTCCAGCAATGATAATCAAGTCTGATTTTTGCAATCCTCCCGACTTATTATCTATTTTCTCAAATCCGGTAGGAGTGCCAGTTAACGGCTTACTTCCAGATAAATTCTCATTTATCATGTGATATACATTTTCAAGACCTTCATTGATCGTAGATATTACACTACTACTTGATTTAAACAACGATGATAGTTGGTCTGATACAGTATTGGTCACATCCAATATGTCTTCAGATTCTGTATATGAGTTTGATACAAGATATTGTCCAATTTCATAAAACTTTCGCCTGATAGCAAGATCATGAAGTCTTGCAGCATATTGCCCTAAATCAAATGTCATATTAGATGCTAAGGTCATAAATGCAACTAATTCAAACTCTACACCATTAGCAACAAGTTTATTCTTAACCGTAATCATATCTGGTCTGTCGCCAGTAGATGCTACTTGAATAATAGCCTTGTATATGTCTTGATGAAATGAATTATAAAAGCACTCATTACTTAGTAATTCTCTAACTTCCTCCAATGCGTCTCTTCTTGATATTATTGTACCAAGAACTAGCTTCTCGGCATCTTCATCACGTAATTGTATGTTAACTTCCATATTCTTTCTTTGCCCACTTTAGAAATGTTAGATATACACTGGTATACTTTTTAGGAGCATCCTTGTAATTATCCATACTTTGAAGTATATCTACTATCTGATCATATGAATACTTCTTTTTTAATTTGAGAAATTCCTCTTCGGTTATTTGTCTTTGAAGTTTAAGAACATTAGGTGTATGTTCTTTGAGCCATTCATTGAATCGTTCATAATCGGATTTAGGAAAACTTTCTTTCTTATCTACGTTAGTAGATTCTTTATTATCATTATCATTATCATTATCATTTATAGTTACGTTTGTTACCTTTTGATAGCACTTGTTATCTTTGTTATCACTTGTTACGTTTGTTACCTTTTGATAGCACTTGTTATCTTTGTTATCACTTGTTACGTTTGTTACCTTTTGATAGCGATTAGCCATGCCTTTTTTCCCAGCTTCGCTTCTTTTTGCAACAATATCATCGTATCTATCATTGTTGTAGTCTATTTGTTTCTTTATAAAAGAAAATGCCATTTTAGCCAACGGTTTCAGCTCCGATAGTGTCCCCGATGCAACATACTCTATAATTGCATCGTACACTTCAAGTCTGACCTCCGGTGGATAATCCATCAACACTTCCTGCCATTCTATATTAAAAACAAAAGATTTCCTTTTTATTTCTTGTCCCATTCTCGTTCTGATTTATGTAACTCAACATGGCAACTCTCACATAAGGTAGTTCCATTATCAATATCAAACCTCAAATCAGGATATAATGCAAATGATTAATATGATGTGCATTCAATTGTCCACCATGCTTCCCACAATTCTGACAAATGAATTTATCTCTATTAAAAACATCATTACGCCATTTTTTCATTTCTGAAGAATTTCTAATAATGTTGTTTTCATCAGAATTTACTCCCTTAAATCCGCCAGGTTTTCCTTGTTGGTCTATATAATGTTTTACCATCAACATAATAGATTTGGCAACCGGCTTTAGATTTTCAGTTTCCTTACCATATAGGCTATACTCCATTATAGCCGTGTAAATCTCACCCTGAATATCTCTCGGCAAATCTTTGATTGCCTCGTAAAAACTTCTGTAGAAAATAAAACTATCTCTCATGCTGCCTTTCCTCCCTTTTTGATATGTAATTTTATTAGGTAGTAAAGGTTAATTTCTCCACTTCTGGGGCATTTCGGAATGTGCTCTATCTCCTTAATTACTTCTTTAATTGATTTCATATTGTCATGATTAAATGTTAGACAATAGCGATACAGGCGGAAGTCTCTCATTCCGCCATTTAGTTAGAATTTAAATATTCGACAACAAGAACTTTAGACAATCCTTGTGCGGATCATCCGAATGATGACTAAAATGGTAATCCTGGAATTGCTGAAATAATCCTTGCGATAGTATGAAGGCATAAGCTTCATTCTTGCAATTCTTTTCGATTAGGAACTTTTCATAAGATACAGTTTTCGCACTGCTGGGCGCAAAGTTGGGGTTACTATTATTCGCCTTAACTCTGTAACTTCCGGTCTTTGGCATTTTGGATAAGTTTTTGAGTTGTTAAAAATAAGAAAGGCTATCGCCTCCCGTCTCGCCAAAGACCGTACACATAGTTTATGAGCTATGAGTATCCGTGGGATTTGATAGCCTTATATCCTTGCGGTATATACGCTTACAAATGAGCATAAAATATACTCATTAACTCAAAACTATAAATACAAGTCTTTGGCGAAGACACCACAAAGATACACTCAAATTTCAAAATACCAAATGAAAATCTTATTTTTTTAATCCAAAGTCCTAATCGTTATCTCCACACGTGGATTTTCCTTGTCTACAAACTTGCGTGCATGAATAAGACAACAATTATTGTCGTTCTTAATGCATTTGATTCGCTGAAGCACATCTAATTGTAGCTTTAATACATTATCAAGGTCGCTCCGTTTACTTGGGTAGTACACATCAATATAGAACTCAAATGGCTCGTTGATATTCAAATCCCTCAACTTTCCTGCCTGCCAAATAAAGGATTCCTCATACTTTTTCAAGGAATGAGTTTTGGCTAGGCATCCGTGCCCGTTGATTGATACTATCTTATAGCAATTAGCCTTAGAAGGAGCGTTCCCTTTGATTATTGTCTTATATTCCATACTATCGTCTGGCATTCTTGTTTGGTGATTGTTATTTTCATGTGGAGACGGGGCGATTCGAACACCCAATCAAGGACTAAATCCTTTTGCGCTACTTCCAAGGTTAATTACTCCTTATATCTCACGTACCGTACTTTCTAACATGTGCACCTCTCGAAAGTCAAAAGCACTCCACTGCGCATCTCCATGTTCGCCCGCCAATCTTCACAGACAAGCAGGCTGGGGTAAAAAGGTTAACAAAGCTATCTCAATAGCTCACTCTTGCGGATTATAGCCCTACCAGTGACGATAGTACTCTCCGTATTGTGAGATAATGTACTTTGCTTAATTCCTATCTGATCCTCGGACAAATGGCGAAATATACCCGTTACCGAACTGAAATAATAGTTCCGCTTCTCGAAGATCAGGTAGATATGGATTACTTTAGTTCTACGCATTTCGCATAACTTTTATTTCAAAACTTCCAAATAACAGTTATTTGGAATAGCACTTCCTAATATCCCGTTTTATTTAATCTCATAGCCTCCTTCTCGTAGCTCAACAAAGTGCGTAAGGCATCTAATTGATGTGTGCAAGCGGCATTAAGCCGGTCAAGCCGATCAACTAAATATGCTTCGTCTTCTGCTATGCTGTCAAGCAATGCATTTTGCACCTTAGCTGATAAGCATTGCTCTTTTGCTATTGAGATGATAGTATTACTAATCTCTGTAGATTTCTTCTTTCGAAGCAGCTTCTTTGCATCCGCAAGCATTTCACCGGATCGGTTCAGATACACCATTATGACTGATATTCTTTCTTGAATCTCTATCGGATTATTCGAACAGGTAATGTTCAGATAATCGTTTATTTCGCTAATTTCTTTATCCATAAGCTACGCTATCATTTTTTTAATCATTTCATTAGCCATCAGAATTCGCTTCTCTATGAGCTTGAAATTCATATAATCCGGAAAGATTCTCACGATGTGAATAGGGATGCTTTGGAAGGGACAATAAACCACAAAGTCGCACCATTCAGCTCCGGTCACCATCATGTGAGACTGGCACTGGTAGAAATATTCAGGTTTAGCAAGAAGTAGTCCGACATTGTCTTTCACTTCTTCTTTATATTTCATGAAAGTGTTTTGGCTGGGGCATTTGATCTCCAACGTTCCTTTCTCTCCGTCATCGCTACAACAAAAACCATCAGGGGAAGAACCAAAGAAAGGAATATTAGGATGAATGCAGAAGCCAGTTTCAATCATATTATTACCTTTCATTCTGTTATACAATTTACGAGCGGCAGCTTCTTGTGTATTCCCCCATTCGATGGCCTTTGATGAAACTCCGACCTGAAATAGGTATTTTTCAAACAGATTATCATCATTGACAAAATATGGATTCATGCTTCTTTCAGCTGCCATCTGATAGATATAAGATTTTGCGGTATCTCCGAAAAGTTCCTCTTTCTTTCTTCCAGATTTCATCAAATCACCGACACGTGATCCAGTAACATGGCCTAATCGTTTGCGATACCATTCTAAAGAATGTTGAGCTTCCATTATGGTGGTACTTTAAATTATTCTTTTTTAGTTTCCTCTACTCCGGCTGCTTTTGCCGCAATATCGGCTATCTTATTATTTATGACTTCTTTGCTCTCACGTATTGGCTTCATTAATTCATCTACTGTAGTATCTCCGTCTTTTAATGCCTGGATCGTTCCCATTAGCATAGATATTTCATCGGCGCCGATTTGGTTTACTGTTTGCTTCCCGCACATCTTTACAACTTCTTCCTCAGTTATACCATAGCTATTTTTGAAATTGTTAATAATTCCTGTCCTTACTTTCAAAAGTTTATCTGAGTCAGACAAATCACCTGTTATAAATCTTTGTGCTGCGTAGTATACTCTGTCTGTTATAGCTTTAGGAATAACAGCAAATACGGCATTACGATAAGCGATTGAGTTTGCAGCGTTACCTGTAACTGTAATCATGTCTTCAGAAAATCGCTGTCCATTTTTACCGATGATACTACGTCTAACCTCAAAAGCAGAAGCGACATTCGTTTCCAAATCCCAGCATGTCCCACGGCTGATAACTTGCTTGTCTGTTATTTGCACAACTTTCGCTTCTGTACGCATATTACCCCAATTAGAGACTATTATTTTAGCCAAATGAACAGATGGGCCGGTAATAGGTTTACCGCCACGAGGAAGGGCATAATTGCATGATTGAGCTGTTTCTTGATTCATAGTAGCCATTACAACCGAGTTGTCTATACTACGTCTTATATCTCGTGGATAACGTTTAGCTGTTGCTACTTGTGAATCTACGTTAGCTCTTTCTACGGCATCAACTTGTACAATTTGTGCATTTTGCGCTTCAACGGGAAGCACTTCATAATTTTCCAAATTCATATCATATATCATTTAAAGTGGTTAATCAAAAATCCCCAGACAGCAAAGCCATACGGGGATAATTCAAAACTTAAATAGCGGACTGGATACCGCACGGAGTCCTTACTCCGGGATTATAGTTAAACAATAGATTATTTTCGTTTTTGAAGGCATTTCAATATATTACCATTTTCTATAGCCTTCATTATTTCACATCGCTTATAATAAATGTATCCTTTGGGCTTGGTAATAATATTACCTTCTTCATCTGTTACAACTTCGATTCCAAACTGATAAGGAGATATAAATCCTCTCTCTTCCAAATTTTCAAGAACCATTCGACCACCTGCGTATTTTTCAGCTTTTGACTTTGGTACTACTATAGATGGATTGTTTAGAAAATCATCCCTCCATTTTTCAAAAGCTTCAATTCCCACTTTTAGGCCTTGATCTATAGCGTATTGTACAACAGCATCCATAATTTAATAGTTTCTGACAACCTGAATATATCCGGCTTCTTTATTGTTCACCACTTTATATAAAAGTTGTCTCTTTTCAATAATTCTCTCTTCTCTAGCTTTTCTATTCAGTTCGATAGTGATTCTACGTATTTTTAATAACATTTCATCGCTATGACCAAATTTAATAGCGTCTTCTTTCTTTAGAAGTTTTTCTTCTATACGTATCCTTTCCTTGCTTTTATCAAATCCTTTTTTTCCTTTTATTCCTTTCATAATACAAATATTTAAATATTAATTTGTGGACAATAAAGGAATCGAACCTCTTTTTCACCCGTGAGAGTACGTTCTAACCATTAAACTAATTGCCCGTTTGCCTGTATCACTTTAGATACAGGGCTTTACATTGAAATACAACAGATATCAATATTCTCACGAACGACGATATCTCCTTAAAGTATATTTTTATTATTTTCATTTTTCCATTTAAAAAGGGATGCACTATCTTCACAGACAATGCACCTCGAGCACACAAACACAAAATAAAAACACGACAAAGCAAAAAGTTTTAAGTAGCTAATTACTCTTCTCTCTCTAGTCTCTTTTTGTTTTTCTCTATGCACACTTGACACAATGCAAATGCGACAAAAGAAAGCCAAAAAACAACATTAAATTCATTTGCGAACAATATCGTCATGGCAAGAGATATTATCCAAATAATAAATAATGGTATACGTTTCATATTATATATGTATTAGTTAGTGCCCGCACCTTGATCCGATCAAGACTCACGCAAACAGTGCAACTGTTCGTGCGGGCTATATATTAACTTACTCACGTTGCTTCCTTCCGCTCATATCATCGCTGGTTGGCTATTACGCTATACTTCGCATCGGCTATACTGCTTATCTGCGCAGGCTACTTTAACGTGCCCTGAACACGACTTCATTTTTGAGGGTTAAGCCTCCCATCCCGAATTAGGATTCATCGGTTTACCGTTGTGCCCTGAAAGCGTTTCGCTCGCTTCTTTCGTAGATTCTAACCTAACAGAGCCACTTGTTTACTTATCAAACTTAAAACGTAAATTATCACATCCTTTTGGGACTTATTGATGGCAGTCAATTGTTGAGCTGTCACTTCATCTACTACTGCCAATTTTCTTATATACTTTCGAGTGAAAGCTAACCCCTCTTTTATCTCTTCTGTACTCATAATCATCTCCAAGAACTATCATAATTGACATATTTATCAGCAAAGAATGCTTTCAACACATTTCCCTGTTTTGGTTCAATCGTTCTCGGATTCAATGATGCTACATATTCATCCATTTTGAGGCGAGCGTCCACCCAAGAAGTACGCAAGGCAGATTTCAGAGAATAACCATATTGGCGTACATACAACCAAGCTCTCTGCATGATGGCTTTCATGTTATATTTACCATTTCTTACTAAAGCGTAATCTCTATTTTTCATTGTCTTACCTATTTTTGATTATTACTATTGTTTCTGCCAAATTTTATGCTTTTATTTGTATAAAATATATTTGTATTGCAAATATAGTAGATAAAATATCAACCACAAAACAAAGGTTGATATTTTATCTACTCGAAACATTATTTAACTATTAAGCTTATTATATAGGAGAAATGGGAGCATCTGAATTTTTAAAAATTAATGAATGGTGGAAAGCTGTGCTAATATGCGGGATTGCATCAATTGCGATTAGTTTATTATTTGAGATAGATATAGTGAACAGAAAACATCTAATGGGAACTGGAATCGGAATGTTTATTATAGGCATAGCAAATTGGATGGCCTTAAAGACAATAGTTCAGCAACAAGGACTACAGGGATTCTTTCATGGAGAAATCCCTGTACATAACACTTTTACGAAAATAATGCAAGCGATAGGTTTTGTTATAACAATAGGATTTGGGCTACTGATTATTTGGGAATTAATTTGAGAGTTTTATTATTACATCAGCTATGATAACAGAAAAAGCCAATATAGCGGAAGTAAATCCTACAATGCAACATGCCCAACCTAATTTATCGTTTTTATGAGGAAAAAATTTATTCATATATAATTTAATGTATTGATAATAAAAATATCCGCAATAGGTTGCAGCTACTACGGATACCATATATTAAACCTCTTGTGAGGAAAGTTTAACCACTTTGTCTCTGTAACATCTGCAACTTGTTACGATGCAAATATAGTAGATATATTATCAACCAACAAATAAAAAATCATCATCATGGAAGAAAAAGACAAATTACGTTCTCAACGCTTTGTGGAAGTTATTGAAGAGTTGCAAATCAGCAATCAAGAGCTTAAAGATAAGTTTAAAATAGATAAAACATTAAAATCGAAAATCGTAAATGGAATACAAAATGCATCCATTGATAAAATTGCTGCTATATGTGAGGAGTATGAAAATGCAAATGTTGATTATATTATAACAGGACGAGGAGAACCTCTAAAAAAGCCCAATGAGGAAATCCCTAATATTCCAATAACTTCTGGTATATCAATCACATCAGAAGAAGAATATCGAGATGCAAAGAAAAGAGGATTCCATTTGCTACCACAAGTTAGCTTCAGATTTGCAGCTGGGCAAACACAGTTAATCAATGCTACAGAAGATATTACAAGATACTGGTATCTGCCGGACTGTAAAGATTGTGAAGGCATCGCTCAAGTGGTAGGACGTTCTATGTCCCCTACTCTTCCTTCCGGATGTTGGGTCGCTTTAAAGAGATATACACTCCCAAGAGAAAACCCAAACATGATTCCGTTTGGAAATATATTTGGAATAGTAATAGAGGACAAAGACACGGGAGAATACCATGGGCATATTAAAGTATTGCGCAGGTACAAAGAGCAATCATTGTCTTGCAGATACTGGATCGCTCATTCTATCAATAGTGAGGAATTTGATGATTTTGATATAGAGATAGAGCAAGTTAGAAGTTTATGGATAGTTAAGCAGCATATCGTTAGCGACGCCTTGCTATAGCTCAATCACCCCTTTTTATTAAATGTTGAAATTATCCAATGAAGTACTATATATCAGTATTAATATTATGAACTATTGAAATTCTTAGATATACCAATAGTTCATAATATTATCACTTATTTCGACTCCTCACCTATTTTGAAAACATACTCTACCACCTTATTTATAACTTTATCTATTCTCAAAAAGTCTTGTTTTATATAAGTATCCGTTACCGTCTTCCCTGAAGAATGGTTCAGACACAAAGAGATATCATCCTTGCTTATATCACACTCATTGCGGGCAATAGTAGCAAAAGAGTGCCGGGCTGAATAGAATTGAATGTAATCTATCCCCAGTTCCTCACACAAAGATCTCATACCTCGATGTATTCCTTTGGTTAAGTTTCTCACATTGCTATATCTTTTGTAAAAATCAAACAAATTCTTCCCGGATAGATCGCGATACTTATTAATAATCGGAAGTGCTAACGGATGAACATACACGGAAATGAAAGCATTATCCTTTCTTCTATCTTTTGTCTTTTGACGCTCATACTCTATCCTCCCGTTAACCATTCGACAATTAAGCATATCAACCGCATTCATTCCTGCCAAAAGGAAAGACAAGATATAAATATCACGAGTAAACATAGTAGTCCTTTTTCGCTTATTTATTGGAGAGTAATTATAGATTTTCCTGATTATATCAACATCTACCGCTCTTTTCTTTGCTTCTAAGACTGCCGGTATAGTATATACTTTGAACGGATCATTGGTAATAATGATATCTCCTTTTTCATAGTCATTAAAATGAAGTAAAGCAGCATTAAACACAGATTGAATGATTCCCATATAGGAATGTATCCCAGTATCATTTAAAGCGGATTTCTTTATTGTTTTATATGCTTGTTTAGCCGTTTTATTTTGCCTAACGGTTATATATCTTTCTTGTCTCAACCACGCCTCATATTCACGCAAAAAGCGTGATGTTAAATCTTTTATCAGAAGTTTCTCATTACCATTTTTATGATTAAGAAAATGGCAAAGGGAATTAATACCAGTCGTCTTGACTGTTTTTGTTCCTTCATTTGGTGTTTTCCCAATAAACATTCTAGCAAATTCAATAAAATCTATTTCCTTCCTCTGCTTCCTCCTTTCGATCATTGCAACTATATCCTTGGAAGTTTCGCACTCATTAACTACATCTTGGTGTTCATTTATTATTTGGCGATATTCTCTAACCAATCCGTCTAACTCTTCCTTTATTTTTTCAGAGGTTATCGTACCTGATGCGGAATTTCTCTTAAATCTAACTAATTCTGTGTATATAGAAGTAGAGATATAAGAAGAGGTACGATTATGGGAAATCCTAATCTTCGGATTATACGTATTGTCAGATTTTTTATGATGCTTAAAAACTACCCAGGAAACTGTTGCCATAGCTATCTTTATTTTCGTAAATCATTTGTAAAACAAAGATAGTATTTTGGGAGAGAAATACGCCACCAAATGGTATATTTTAACTATTAAGGAGTATAATAAAATCGCCTCACAGCCCTACAGAAGCCCACAAGTCCCTTTTATCAACTTTTACTTCCCAAATATAAGAA
>OAWX01000076.1_pt1 | contig 74944 bp, 70 predicted proteins | sample 1495571 | NCBI WGS metagenome assembly OAWX01 (sample SAMEA2580265, study PRJEB22360) | human gut metagenome | biome: human gut; feature: human-associated habitat; material: faeces | place: Denmark | collected 2008/2010 | reverse complement strand
AAAGGCTGATTGACTGAATATTTTCAATGTTATATGATAAGCGAAAATGGAGGTATGAGTTTAGTATGTATGGGTATATAGTTGTTGATCAGCCAGAACTTAAATTCAGAGAATTTGATAAATACCGCTCATACTATTGTGGTCTGTGCGATTCGCTGGCAGAAGCGCATGGATTGAAGGGGCAGATTTCCTTAAGCTATGATATGACATTTCTGGTTATACTTCTTACAGGGTTGTATGAACCGGAAACTATATACTCTGAGGAACGTTGCGTCACACATCCATTAAGAAAGCATCCTGTGAGGCGTAACGTTGTTTCAGATTATGTTGCGGACATGAATGTCCTTCTGACATATTACAAATGTATGGACGACTGGTACGATGAGAAAAAGGTCTTGAAAAGAACTTATGCCGGAGTATTGAAAAGAGATATTAAAAAGCTTGAGAAGAAATATCCGCAGAAGGCAGAGATGATAAGGAAAAGCCTTTCTAAGTTGTCAGAATATGAAAAGGCACAGGAGACTAACATTGACAAGCCGGCAGAACAGTTTGGCATACTGTTAGGTGAAGTTGCTGCCATGAAAGATGATGAGTGGAGTGATGAGTTAAGGGTGCTTGGCAATAATCTTGGCAGATTCATATATCTGCTGGATGCATATGATGATTTGGAAAAAGATGAGAAAAAGAACAATTATAATGTATTTAAGTATCATAAGGATGTAGAGGATTTTGATACATTTGCAGAAAACATACTTAAAGCATATATGGCAGGATGTGCAAGGGCTTTTGAGAGACTGCCGATTCTTGCTAATGCAGAGCTGTTAAGAAATATTATATATTCAGGTGTATGGACAAAGTTCTACGCCGCCAGAAGAAAAAGAATTGACACTGCCGGTAAGCAGTTGGAGGAACATAATGACAGATCCATATAAAGTGTTGGGAGTATCAAGGGATGCTTCTGATGATGAAGTGAAAAAAGCATATAGAACACTGAGCCGAAAGTATCATCCTGATGCTAACATCAATAATCCTAATAAGGATCAGGCAGAAGAGATGTTTAAGCTTGTGCAGCAGGCGTATAACCAGATAATGCGTGAGCGTGAGGGCGGATACAGCAGTCAGTCATATAGCCAGACGCGTTATGGTACAGGCCGTTCAGACCATTATGGCTATGATGGTGATTATCAGAACCAGTCACAGGGCGGATATGGAGATTTCGGAAGCTTCTGGGGATTCGGGCCATTTGGATTTGGTGGATATACAGGAAGCTATGGTGGCAATGGATATGGCAGTGATAATCTCAATGGTAATGATCCCACAACAGTGCATCTGAGGGCAGCAGCTAATTATATTAATAACTCTAGTTATGATGAAGCTATTAATGTGCTTAACAACATAACTGACCGGGATGGAAGATGGTACTACTATAGTGCATTAGCACATCTTGGAAAAGGAGAAGAAGCAACTGCGTTGGAAGATGCCAAGCGTGCGTTGGATTCTGATCCTGACAATATGCAGTATCAGCTGTTGTATCAGCGTATTGCAAGCGGTGGAAGCTGGTATGCAGGAAGAAGGACGCAGTATCAGGGGCCGTCATCTACAACATATTGTACAGGATGTGCTCCGTGGGTTGCACTCTGCCTGTGTTCAAATATATGTATGCCTATGTGCTGTGGCTATGGTTCAGGCGGCTATTATCCGGGTGGAAGCATATAATAATCAATTAATAAGGGATGTTACCAGACTATTGTGTTAAGGTAACATCCCATTTTTAATGTTATTTTTCTTTTTTAATCCATGCATCAAGGTTGTTAAATAATATATCAAACTGCACAGGACCCATGTCGAGTATATACTGATGAAAATTTTTAAGATTGAATTTGTCAGAAAGCTCGCTTTGTGCCTTAGTCTTTAACTGCTCAAATCCTAACATTCCAAGAACATATTTGCAATAATTGCCAGGGTCAGATACGAATGCGTAATACATTTCGTGGGCGACAGATTTATCATCAAAACCATACTGGCTGATGAATCGGTAAACATCATCTTCACTCCATCCATAGTAATTAACGCCAATATCCCCTTTTGCATAAAGGCACAGGACAGTGGCATAATTAGCAGCATACATTTTGTTAAGTGTATCGTTGCCGGTCTGTGCATAATTATAAGAAAGAACTTCAACATATGATGCCCAGCCTTCAACATATCCGCCTGGTGCAAGAATGTATCTTATCCAGTCAGGATTGGTTGCGGCAAAATACTGCGTCTGGTACATGTGTCCCGGATAACCCTCATGTGCAAGTGTAGGATATAATTCACTCGCAGAAGTGCCAGAAGAATTGATGTATATTGAATTGACATCAAGGTTATCTAGCTGCGGAATAAAGTACATAGCCGGACTGGTGTAGTCCTCAAGCGCCTTTGACACATATTTGATATTATAATTCACATCTGGAATCTCAGGAAAATCATCGGTTATTCTTTTCTTAAGGTCGGTAAGAATACCAACCGGGTCTGTCATATTGAATGAAAATGTGTCAAATTTATCAAGAATAGAGGAGTCTTTAAGCGTAAGTGACTGCATTTTAAGCATATATTTCTTGAGGTAAGAATCAACCAGCTTATCATATTCGTCAACAGATTTGCTCCAGCCAAGTGTTGAAGAGAGTATATATTCAAAATACCGTGAACCATCAGGATAATTGCATAAACCGCCTGAATATCTGTTAGAGCCTTTCAATGAAGTAAGCGCATTTACAAGGGACTGATATCCTGGAATTACATGTTCATTGACTGCGGACACATTTTTAGCTTTATAATCTGCAATATCCTGTGAAGAAAGTCCGTCAACAGAAGCAAGCTTTTCGTTAAAGGTTGATATCATTGCACCATCTGGCAAACCGGCAGTTTCAAGGAATGATTTGCAGCTTTCAATTACCTCATCGGCAAGGGTATCTTCCATAAAATATCCGTTGTCAGCACGAAGCTTCTCAAATGCAGCCATATTTTCAAAATATCCGTCAACATCACATAGAAGCTCAATATATTCGTCAATATCCTTCTTTTCTGCAAATGTGTATTCAGCAAAAAGCAGTGGCAGCTGGACATGAATACCTGTAGTTGTCTGAAGCTGTGTATTAAACATGTACAAATCACTGTATTCCAGCTCATTTTCCATATACATAAGAAGCTCATCAAGCGTAATCTGCTGTTTTGCGGAGAGTGTGCTTCTGTCAAATGATTTAAGCGTTGATATTATGTCGGTGTAATCTGAGGTATCATCGGGATTGTCAAGGTCGTAGCGGCCAAGAGTAATCTCATAATCGTTAATTCCGAAATCCTTGGGGTGTTCGACATAGGCATGCAAAGATACCATGTCGGCACTTAACAGGTCAGCAAACAGGCTGTTTACATATTCAGTGAAATCAGTGTTATCCTCGGTGGCAGATATAGTAGTTTCTGATATCTGCTTCTGATTCCAGGGCAGGCTGCAGCCAGACAGGGTAATTATTATTATAAAGACTATCAGCAGGCTCACAGCCTTGTTAAGAAATTGATGTAAAAGGCAAAGTTGTTTATTACGCATACTAATCCTCATTTCTGTCTTAATTAATATTATAAGAAATATTGATTTATTATTCACATATTGTATCATACTTAATACAGACTTGACACTTATTGTAAATTTTTCTATGATAAAGTTTACGGATAAATGATTCACACTACATTTGCGTTATAGCGATGAATTAAAATAATAGATTATGGAGGAAATGATATGCCACAGAGTAAAGGTCCATTTTATATGACAACAGCTATTGCCTATACATCAGGCAAGCCACATATCGGTAATACTTATGAAATCGTTCTTGCAGACAGTATTGCAAGATTCAGAAGACAGGAAGGCTATGATGTGTTTTTCCAGACAGGAACTGACGAGCATGGTCAGAAGATTGAGCTTAAGGCTGAAGAAGCTGGAATTACACCTAAGGAATTTGTTGACAATGTTTCAACAGAAATCAAGAGAATATGGGATCTTATGAATACTTCATATGATAAGTTCATCAGAACAACAGATGATTACCATGAGAAGCAAGTTCAGAAGATTTTTAAGAAACTTTATGATCAGGGAGACATTTATAAGGGTTCATATGAAGGCATGTACTGTACTCCATGTGAGTCTTTCTGGACAGAGAGCCAGCTTGTTGATGGAAAGTGTCCAGATTGTGGACGTGAAGTTAAGCCAGCTAAGGAAGAAGCTTATTTCTTCAAGATGAGCAAATATGCCAACAAGCTTATTGAGCATATCAATACACATCCGGAATTCATCCAGCCTGTTTCAAGAAAGAATGAGATGATGAACAACTTCCTTCTTCCTGGACTTCAGGATTTATGTGTATCAAGAACATCTTTCAAATGGGGTATCCCGGTTGACTTTGATGACAAGCATGTAGTTTATGTATGGCTTGATGCCCTTACTAACTATATCACAGGTATCGGATATGATGCTGATGGCAATTCTTCAGAGCAGTACAAGAAGTTCTGGCCAGCAGACCTTCACCTTATCGGTAAGGATATCATCAGATTCCATACAATTTACTGGCCAATATTCCTTATGGCACTTGGAGAGCCACTTCCTAAGCAGGTATTTGGACATCCTTGGTTATTACAGAATGATGGTAAGATGAGTAAGTCTAAGGGAAATGTTATCTATGCAGATGACCTTGTAGACCTCTTCGGCGTTGATGCTGTACGTTACTTTGTTCTTCACGAGATGCCATTTGAGAATGATGGTGTTATCTCATGGGAGCTTATGGTTGAGCGTATGAACTCAGACCTTGCCAACACACTTGGAAATCTTGTAAACAGAACAATTGCAATGTCTAACAAGTATTTTGGCGGAGTTGTTAATAAGACTGGCGTAGAGGATGCTGCAATTGACGGCGACCTTAAGGCTGTTGTAACAGCAACAAGAGATAAGGTTCAGGCAAAGATGGCTACACTTCATGTAGCAGATGCTATCACAGAAGTATTCACACTCTTTAAGAGATGTAACAAATATATTGACGAGACAATGCCTTGGGCTCTTGCAAAGGATGAGGCACAGCAGGACAGATTAGCAGAAGTGCTCTATAATCTTGTTGAGAGTATTACAATCGGTGCTAATCTTCTTAAGTCTTTCATGCCAGAGACTACAGATAAGATTCTTGCACAGCTTTATCCAGCTAATCCAGAGGCAGGAGTAAGAGATTTTGATGACCTTGCAACATTTGGCTTAAGAGAAACAGGACTTAAGGTTACTGAGACACCAGAGATTCTTTTCGCAAGACTTGACTTCGAGAAGGACCTTAAGGAAAAGGTTGAGGCTATTCAGGAAGCACAGAAGAAGGCTAATGGTGTTACAGAATATCCACAGGTTGAAGTTAAGCCTGAGATTACATTTGATGATTTTGAAAAGGTTCAGTTCAGAGTTGCCAAGGTTCTTACATGTGAAGCTGTTAAGAAGACAAAGCTTCTTAAGTTCGAGCTTCAGATTGGTGATGAGAAGAGAACTATCGTATCAGGTATCCAGAAGTACTATAAGCCAGAGGAGCTTATTGGTAAGAAGTTAGTTGTATGTACTAATTTAAAGCCAAGAAAGATCTGTGGTATTGAGTCACAGGGAATGATTATCTCAGCATGGGATGATAAGGATAACTTATCAGTTCTTACACTTGAGAAGGATATTATTGAAGGCGCAGAGATTGGCTGATAGATATGAAGATATTTGAAACTCATGCTCATTATGATGATGAAAGATTTGATGAGGACAGAGATGAACTTATAAGCAGCATGCTTAGTGATACAGGGGAGCTTGATTACATTGTTAATGTAGGTGCAAGCCGTCAGGGCTGTGAGGCTTCCCTTGCACTTGCTGCACAATATGAAAAGGTATACGCAGCGATTGGTTTCCACCCGGAGGATATTGTCAGATTGAAAGAATCGGACATTGAATGGCTGGAAAACATGCTTGGTGAATCTAAGACCAGAAAGATTGTTGCACTTGGAGAAATCGGACTTGATTACTACTATGTGTCAGATGATGCAGATATGGCGGCGGCTGAGAAGAAGCAGCAGCGTGAATGGTTTGCAGCACAGATGAATGTTGCGTACCGTACACACATGCCGGTAATGATTCATTCAAGAGATGCATGTCAGGATACAATCGACATATTAAAGAGTAATCACGGACAGGAGACAGGTGGAATAATTCACTGTTATTCATATAGCAGGGAAGCCGCAAGAGATTTTCTTAACATGGGCTTTTCTATAGGAATTGGCGGTGTTCTTACATTTAAGAATGCCAGGAAGCTTGTGGAAGCAGCAGCGTATATACCGATGGATAGAATTGTTCTGGAGACAGACAGTCCATATATGGCACCTGAGCCTAACCGAGGTAAAAGAAACGACAGTCGCAATATAAAATATGTTGCAGAAAAGCTGGCGCAGATTAAAGGGCTTGATACGCAGGAGGTTATTGATGTTACTAACCAGAATGCGAGAAGGCTGCTTTTTGGTGCTGAAACCTATAAGTTATAATAAAACGGCTATTTAGTAGGTCTTTTAACGTGGTTTTTATTGATAAAGCCATGAAAACACCTACTAAATAGCCGTTTTTTGTTGTTATATAGGTCTTTAGTCTGGAAATAACCTGTTTTACGAGAATTTTGCTGTAAAAAAAACTACTAAAGCTGCGAAAATGCGACTACTTATAGGTATCATGTTATTTAGCACAGCAGGTTGCTAAGCTCTGCAAACTGCTCAAGTGTAAGGGCTTCGCCGCGGATAGTAAGCGGAAGTCCCATAGTTTCTAATGCGTTGGTAAGAGCTTCTTTAGTGATGCCGATGCCGGAATTGCCGACACTGTTAAGCATAGTCTTGCGGCGCTGGTTAAATGATGCTCTTATTATCTTGAACATAAGATGCTCATTCTTAACATCAACAGGTGGAGTCTTGAAGCGCTCAAGACGGATAACCGCTGAATCAACATTAGGACGAGGCATAAAGCAGCTTGCAGGTACATTAAGCACAACCTTAGGTCTGGCGTAGAACTGTACAGCAAGTGAAAGTGCGCCATAATCTTTAGTTCCAGGACCACACTGCATGCGGTCAGCTACCTCCTTCTGAACCATGATAGTTATACTGTCTAATGGTACATGGCTCTCAAAAAGTCCCATAATAATAGGTGTTGTTATATAGTATGGAAGGTTGGCAACAACCTTGATTGGTCTGCCTTCATTCTTCTCATCTGCAAGCTTTTTGATATCAAGCTTTAAGATATCTTCATTGATTACTGTTACATTGTCATAATAAGAAAGAGTATCTTCTGTAAGAATAGGGATAAGCTTCTTATCAATCTCAACGGCAACAACTTCTCTGGCATTCTCACACAGAATCTGTGTCATTGTTCCAATTCCAGGGCCGACTTCAACAACGAAATCGTCTTTCGTAACGCCTGCTTCACGGACGATTTTCTCAACAACATTTTCATCTATAAGAAAGTTCTGACCGAACTTTTTCTTGAAATCAAAACCATATCTGTTAAGCACGGCAATCGTGTTAGTTGGGTTGCCGAGGTGCATAACATTATTATATTTATTATCGCTCATATTGCCTCCAATCTATAAGAATAATGTTATGAAACTTAATAAAAAATGTCAAGTTGTAATATTTTCAGAACACATGGCATAAGGTGCATAAGAGAATTAATTATGGCGGAGGTTTATTGTGGATTATCAGCGTCTTGTCTCATACATATATTCATATCCGGAAGGAGTAAAGGGGAGAAATGTAGGATTTGCGAAGGCATTAGTTCATCAGGGGCAGTTCAAGTTAAGTATCAGCTTAAGAGGCGTTAAGACTGACAGCCCGGAAATGTTTGGAATATATATGATGGTTACTGACGGTGGTTACAGGCTTATAAAGCTTGGGGAATGTCTTGTAAAAATGGGACAGATGGAATACAGTGGAATATTCAACCCTGATAATATCGATGAAACCGGTTATGGATTTAAGGATATATGCGGGCTTGCGGTTGCAAGGGAGGATGCAAGATATGACTGTATGATGTCTATGTGGAAGGATGAGGACGTAACTCCTGACATGCTTGTGTTCTCAGGAATGGATGCAAAGAAGCAGGTTGAAGCAGGAATTGTTATAAAAGAGCGTATGAGACAGAGTGAGGAAAAAGAGCGGGGGCAGCAAATGTCAGAGTCTGTTCTGGCAGAATCGTTAAGGTCAGAACCGGTCAGACCAGAGTCGTCAGAATCGCAGACCGCAGAATCGCAGATGGCTCAGGCAGAACCTGCTGTGTCAGCGGGCAGACCGCAGACAGTTCAGTCAAAACAGGCCGAAGCATACAGACCACAGACAGGTGTGACCGCGGAAAGTGTAAACGAAAGTGACATATCCACAGAAGATATAAAGGCTGCCGGAGCAGCAGCTAAAATACCTGCGGAAACACAACATTTGCAGCAAAAAGCACACAGAGCCGATGCAACGCAGACGGATCCTTTTGAAAAGCTTTTTGTGCGGGCTGATTATATAGATGCATTTGACGATGATTACTTCTATGATTGTATAGAAGTGTCGCCAGAGAAGTTAAAGTGTCTTAACCAGAATGAAATTGATATCGCGGGAAACAGCTTCCTGCTGCATGGCTATTATAATTTCAGACACATACTTTTTGGAAGAGTGCGCGATAACCTTGATAATACTAAATATTTCATTGGCGTTCCGGGAATGTACTGCAACCGTGAACGTTACATGGCTTCAATGTTTGGCTTTAATAATTTTAAGAAGAGCCACAGGAGTGACTATGCCAATCCATATTTTGGATACTGGTATCAGGAAATATAATCAGGCATTGGCATCTTTTTTCTTGCTTTTACGCAGCTCCTTAAAAAATGTTGTGAGCATTTCTGAACATTCTTCTTCACATACACCTTTAGTGATCTCGCACTGGTGATTAAATGTTGGAATCTGAAGGATGTTAAGTATAGAACCGGCACATCCGGCTTTAGGGTTCATTGAGCCGATAACAACTCTTGGAATTCTTGCCTGAACAATAGCACCTGCACACATCTGGCAAGGTTCAAGTGTAACATATAAAGTGCAGTCCTCAAGACGCCAGTCGTTCATGTAGCGGCTGGCTTTCTTAATTGCAGTAATCTCGGCATGGCCGAGAGAGGTTTTATCAGTGTTACGGCGGTTGTAGCCTCTTCCTATACCTTTCCCTCCATACACAACCACCCAGCCGATAGGCACTTCATTGAGTTTATAAGCCTTCTTAGCCTGTGTGATTGCCTGTTTCATATATCTGTAATCATCTTTATCAAAAACCACCTGAGTATTCTCCACTAGATTATCCTCCACAAAATATTATAAAAATTTTAACTTTTTTGTGAAAATGCGTCAACTTATCAGGAACATTTTTCGTATTAATAATAAAAGGAGGGGACGTGCGCAGAATTATGATTGCACTGGAACTGATTAGTAGTATAATGATTATATCAGCAGGCAGTATCGGGGGATCAAAAGTCTTATACTTCATACATCCGTAGGACAATTCATGATTGTGCGCTATATGACAGAGCTGGTATGCGAGTTTGTAATTATGCTGGTTATGATGAAGGTTGGAAAATCATTAGGAAAGAGAAGGTACAGGGTATGAAATTAGAGGTAAGGAATTTAAAGAAAACTTATGGTACAGTTCAGGCACTGAAGGGGATTAATTATACATTTACACCAGGAGTATATGGTATTCTTGGTGCTAATGGAGCTGGCAAGAGTACTATGATTAATCTTATCACAGATAATGTATCGAGAGATAAGATGAATGGTGGAAGCATTCTTTTTGGAGAGGACAGTGCCGAGGAAGATATATTAAAGCTTGGCAAACAGTTCAGGGGTCTGGTTGGATACATGCCTCAGCAGCAGGGCTTTTATGAGGATTTTTCGCCTAAAGCATTTCTTAAATATATGGCAGAGATTAAGGGCGTTAAGAAGATTAAGACTACTGATGAGAATGGCAATGAGGTTGTTAAGACGGTCAACCAGCAGATTGATGAACTGCTTGAGGTTGTTAATCTTACTAAGGTTGCATATAAGAAGATTGGAGGATTTTCAGGAGGAATGAAGCAGAGAGTGCTGCTTGCACAGGCACTTCTTGGCAATCCTAAGATTCTTATACTTGATGAGCCAACAGCAGGACTTGACCCTAAAGAGAGAATTTCAATCAGAAACTATATTGCAGAGCTGTCTAAGGACAAGATAATTCTTTTTGCAACTCATGTTGTAAGTGATATTGAATGTATTGCTGATAAAGTACTTCTTCTAAAGAGCGGAGAGATAATTGCGACAGGAACACCTGTTGAGCTTATTGAAAGCATGGCTGGAAAAGTCGGTGAGATAACATGCACGCTTGACGAGGTCGGCGAGCTGCAGAAGGAATACAAGATTGGCAATATCAGACAGAGAAAGAACGGTCTTGCGTTAAGAGTTGTAGGTGATGAGCTTCCAGAAGAAGCAGTAAAAGTTGGAGATAATATTGACCTTGAGGATGTATATCTGTATTATTTTGAGTAGATTATCAGATCATGAGATAGTCGGAATAACGGAATATCAGATTGTCAGGGAGAAATATCATGGAACTTATTAAAGGAAGACCTGCCGATGAAACAGGAAGATTAGAAAAAGAAATCAGAGTATATGATTTGTTGGACAAGCTTGGAATGGAATATTACAGAACAGACCATGAGCCTGCTACAACAATGGAAGTGTGTAATGACATAGATAAGATTTTGGACACACTTATATGTAAGAATCTTTTCTTATGTAACAGACAGAAGACGAATTTTTATATGCTTATGATGCCGGGTGACAAGCCATTTAAGACAAAGGATCTGAGTAAGCAGATTAATTCAGCGAGACTTTCATTTGCAGATGAATCATATATGGAGGAATTCCTTGATATAACACCGGGTTCGGTATCCATAATGGGACTTATGAATGATACGGATAATCATGTGCAGTTACTGATGGATAAGGAAGTGCTTGAGGGAGAATCTCTCGGATGTCATCCCTGCATCAATACATCAAGCCTTAAGTTAAAGACTAAGGAAGTGATGGAGAAATTCCTTCCGGCTGTTCATCATGAGGCGGTGATAGTTGAGCTGCCTAGGTATGAAGAATCTAAGGATGAGGGATAGGAATAATATGTTTGGAGTAATACGTTTAAGGTAATGGTTTAAGGCAGCTTCTGCGTGGATTGCGGAGGCTGTCTTATTTTGTCAACGCTTCACACCTTGACAACAGGCATATGTAACAAGTATAATTGAAATACCGTGCAGCCGGGGTAGTAGCGGCACCTTGAACCTGCAATCCGCTATAGCAGGGGTGATGTTCGGCAGAGGGTTGATATTTATGGAGCAGCCCGGTGTAAGTGGTGTTGACATTTGGGTCTTTCACGACGGAAATCCACGAACCATGTCAGGTCAGGAATGAAGCAGCATTAAGTGGAACCTTCCGGGTGTTGAAAGGGTGCCTGGATCGAGCTAACTGCATCGGTAACGTCTGTGGATATCAGTTCGAAGCCGGACGCACGGCTTTTGTTATTAAAATGTTACTCGTCGCAGCTAATTTAGGAATGTCATGCAGATTCGTCATGCTTGCATGTAAGAAGCTGTATGACATTCCTAAATTATCCTGCGAAGCAGGAACTTAATCGACATAAGTAAAACATAAGCTGCGAAGCAGCGACAGGCGCCGGAGGCGGATGGTTTTACGCATGAGGTTAAGGGTTGCGAAAGTAGACATAGCGCAGAGGGAGGTAACCATGTCATATCAGGCTTTATACAGAAAATGGCGTCCGGACAATTTCAATGATGTCAAAGGACAGGATACAATAGTAACAACTCTGCGAAATCAGATTAATGCAGACAGAATAGGCCATGCATATCTGTTCTGCGGAACGAGAGGAACTGGTAAGACATCAGTTGCCAAGATATTTGCGAAGGCGGTTAATTGTGAGCATCCGGTTGACGGCAACCCTTGTGGGGAGTGTCCGACATGCAAGGCGATTGCGGCTGGAACAAGCATGAATGTAATAGAGATAGATGCGGCATCTAACAATGGTGTCGATAATATAAGACAGATAAGAGAAGAAGTACAGTACTCACCGACAGAAGGAAGATTCAAAGTCTATATAATTGATGAGGTTCATATGCTTTCAATAGGAGCGTTTAATGCGCTGTTAAAGACATTGGAAGAACCTCCTGCATATGTAATATTTATACTGGCTACTACAGAAGTGGCAAAGATTCCTATTACAATCCTTTCAAGATGTCAGAGATATGACTTCCACAGGATAACAATAGAGACAATTGCCGCAAGACTGTCAGAACTTATGAAGGCGGAGGGGCTGAATGTAGAGGACAAGGCAATAAAATATGTTGCCAAAGCTGCAGATGGTTCTATGCGAGATGCGTTAAGTCTGTTAGACCAGTGTCTGGCGTTCTATCTGGGAAAAGACCTTAAGTATGAAAATGTGTTAGATGTACTTGGGGCAGTTGACACGGCGGTATTTAGTAAAATGCTCTCAACAATTCTGTCAGGAGATGTTGCCGTGTGCATGTCACTTATGGAAGATTTGATAATGCAGGGAAGAGACCTTTCACAGTTTGTTACAGATTTTATATGGTATCTTAGAAATCTGCTTCTTATTAAGACAACTAAAGATGCAGAAAGAATTGAAGATGTAATAGAAGTATCAGCAGATAATCTTGAAGACCTGAAGAAGGATGCACAGAATGTTGATATAGATACACTTATGTACTATATAAGAGTGTTGTCAGAATTATCAAATGACCTGAAGTTCTCTACACAGAAGAGAGTTAAGACAGAGATAACATTTATAAAGCTGATGCGTCCGGCAATGGATAACAGTCAGGATATCGGCGATGTTGTAAGCCGTGTGACAATGCTTGAAGGGCAGTTACAGAAAGTACTTGATGATATTAAAAGCGGCAGACTTGTAAATGCAGGTGCTACGGGTGGTCAGGCAGCAGTACAGCAGCAGACTCCAAAGAAGCCTGTAGTTAAGCGTGTATATGACGCTGTTCCGGAAGATGTTAAGGCAATTGCGGCAGGCTGGAAGGATATCATTGCAACGATAGATGATCCGGTTAATCAGACATTTTTACAGGCTGCACATGTTACATTAGCAGAAGATGGAATTAGTCTTGAAATTATGGTAGAATCACTTAGTGCCTATAATTCACTCAGCAGACAGGAAGTTATGGAGAGCATAGAGAATGTAATTGAGGAGAGAACAGGAGTAAGGGTTTCAATTAAAGTGACTAAGCTTAACGATGATGAGGATTTCCACAGCAGATTTGTGGATCTTAAGGAACTCGTAGGCATAGATATAGAAGTAGATGATAAGGAGGAACTTATATAATGGCTAAAAGAGGTGGTTTTCCAGGAGGAATGCCTGGTAATATGAATAATCTGATGAAGCAGGCACAGAGAATGCAGCGTCAGATGGAGGAGCAGCAGGCAGAGCTTGAGAATAAGGAATTCAGTGCGACAGCAGGCGGCGGAGTAGTTGAGGTAACTGTTACAGGTAAGAGAGAAGTATCTAAGGTTAAGATTGACCCTGAAGCAGTTGATCCAGATGATGTAGAGATGCTTGAGGACTTAATCGTAGCAGCTACTAATGAAGCTTTAAGAAAATGCGAAGAAGAGTCACAGGCACAGATGGCTAAGATTACTGGAGGACTTGGAGGATTAGGCGGAGGCTTATTCTAATGGACATCTACAGTGGTCATATTAACAGATTAATTGAAGAATTGTCGAGATTACCAGGGGTTGGGGCGAAGAGCGCCCAGCGCCTGGCATTTCACATTATAAACATGCCTGAGTCTGAGGTTAAGAGCCTTGCAGACACAATGATTGATGCAAAGCAGCATATACACTACTGTAAGGAGTGTTTTACACTTACAGATGAAGAACTGTGTCCGATATGCCGCGACAAGAAAAGAGACCATAAGACAATTATGGTAGTTGAACATACAAGAGATATGGCGGCATATGAAAAGACAGGAAAGTACGAGGGCGTATATCATGTTCTTCATGGAGCAATAAGCCCGATGCTTGGAATCGGACCGGCTGATATCAGGTTAAAGGAGCTTATGGTAAGGCTTCAGGGAGATGTTGACGAGGTTATTATCGCAACTAATTCCAATCTGGAGGGTGAGACAACAGCAATGTACATAAGCAAAATGATAAAGCCAACAGGAATTAAGGTGACAAGAATTGCAAGCGGAGTTCCTGTCGGCGGTGATCTTGAATATATCGATGAGGTTACACTTTTAAGAGCGCTGGACGGAAGAACCGAGCTTTAAATTTGGCGAAGAACCAAGCTTTAAGCTTAATGCCATGGCGCACCGGGCATTAAGACAATATGTGTAAAATGCGTGCGCAGAAATGAAGAATACTATGGCAGAGAATATGACAGGTGATATCATATCGGATCACCGTGAACGAATGCTTAATCTGAAGAAATATTATCCTTTCTTCAGACTGATAGACACATCATTTTCTAATTTCAAGGATGGTAAATACGAAATACTTGATATGGGCTATATAGTTATGGCGGTTCTCCGTTTCTTTATAGAGGAGAATAATTTTAAGGAAAAGGATGTTACATATCCCGAATATCTCGATTTCTTAAGGCTGATACTTAAGAGAGATTTCGGGCTTGATTTGAATGAACAGGACAGCAAGGAGATTGCTGATTATATATTTGACAAGATAAAGAATGATGGCAGGCCATTTGAATTCTCGTATTTTGATCCGGTGGACAGGAAAAAGAGAGTATCAAGAATGAAGATAATCGAGAGTTCGATAAGAGACAATACCGTGTGGTATTCGATAAGCCCTGATGCTATTGAATTCTATCTTGATACCAAGGAAATCAAGGACGAGAGCAGGATAAGCGTATCCCAGCTTCTTCTTGAAAAAATGATTAATTCACAGAACTTCCGTGGCGGAGTTGAAGTGGTTGAAAGAATCAACGAAGAGGTCAACCGCCTTAAGTTAAAGAAGAATGAAGTGCTGACAATTCTGTCGGGTGATGTATTTGCAGGAATAGAGGCTTATGAGGAATTCGTCAAGACAGGAATGAAATGGTTTGATGATGAAGAAAAGCTTTTTAAGAAGAACCGTGATCTTATTGCAAAATCAATCGAGAAGCTTAATGCATCGGGCAGCACAGGCGAAGGCTATTACAGGACGATGAACGAAATATACAGTCTTGAGACTCAGCTTAAGCAGGCAATGAACAGGCACAGCGAACTTTTAAAGGATTGTACAGAAATGCAGAAGATGACCGATGACGCAGTAAGACGCGCCAAGCTTGGCAGATTAAGAAGCCATATGGATTTCACATCGGCACTTTCAGATATGATTAAGAGGGATAATGCAGATATATTAGTCACAATGTTAAGTCCGCTTCTAAAGCCGAACATAAGAAAGACATTTGACCTGATAAGCATTGATGATGCGCTTATGGTGAAGCCTCCAAGATATGAGGAGAAAGAGCTTATAAGCAATGAAAGACCGGAAGATATTGAATTCGCAGATGAGATTGAAGAAAAGAGAATTAAGGATAATTACATATTCCTTATGAAAAATCTCATTATGTGTTTGAAAAAATCGGACATTATAACACTTGGTCAGTTCGCAGATGCAATGAAGAGGGCGTATGGTGAGCAGATTCTAAGAAATGCAGATTTCTTCTCTTTCTTTGTTAATCTGTGCCAGAAGGATGAGTACCAGCTTGGCGGTGATGCGGGAGAAGATACATTTCTTGATGCATACTTAGGGGAAGGCTTTAAAGATACGGAAAGCTTTACATTTGCAATAAGAAAAGGGCTTGGCGGGCAGGTTATATTGTCGGATAACTGTATGATGGCAGATGTTGAATTGGTACGAAAGGAAGCACATGGAGAATAGAAATCTAGATAAGGCGCTGGACATAGTTTCCAAGCTTATCACAGGGGAAAATGTGTCTGAGAGGGGCGAGAATGCAGCTCTTTATCAGGAATACAATAATAATGCAGAAGTGTATGACATCGTTCATATGTCACTTAAGAAACTTAATCTTAACATATATGAATATAACAATGGTCTGTATGTGAGTGCAGGTGATAATAACAGGGTGTTTGGATATTCCAACGAGGAATTAAGAAATGTACTTGGGTTAAGAGTTAATAAAGAATTATATCTTGCGTATTTCATAATCTACAACATAATAACAGAGTTTTATTCAGATACAATGAGTTCAACTTATGCTGAGTTCATAAGACTTGAGGACATCATTAAAAATGTTGATAAGACAACAGGTGGTATTGTCGATAAGAGCGCAGGGCTTGTGCTTGATGAGGTTGAGGAGAACAGCTTTAAGCAGATAGCACTTACATGGGACGAGCTTCCGGTGACAACAGTAGAGGATCAGACAGGAGCGAGAGCAGCAAGAAATTCAAAGTCGGGTATGGTAAAGCTTGTGCTTAATTTCTGCGTTGCACAGGAACTTTTAGTTGAGAGTCAGGACAGATATTATCCAACAGACAGATTCAGAAGTCTTATAGAGAATTATTTTGATGATTACAGAGGACGATTTGCCGAACTTATGAATGGAGGACGCGATGCCACAGATTAACAGAATCAGAGTTAATAATGTTAAATATAATTTCGGTACACAGGTGTACGACGATTTCGTGATGCGCTTCAACTGCCAGAATACTATATATGACCTTGCCAATGGCGGTGGTAAGAGCCTGCTTATGCTGCTTCTTATGCAGAATATGCTTCCTAACTGCACACTTGATGACAAGCAGCCGATAGAGAAGCTTTTCAGACAGGGAAGCGGTAATACATGTATTCATTCTTTGGTTGAGTGGAAGTTAGATCCATGTTATCAGAAGGATGGTTTCAGGTTCATGACAACTGGTTTCTGTGCAAGAAAGGGAAGAGGCACAGACGATGAGAATCAGGATGGACAGGAACAGACAGCTGCACCGACAGCAAGTGTTGAATACTTTAATTACTGCATATTCTACAGGGAGTTTGGCGATAACGATATTAAGAATCTTCCACTTGTAAGTAATGGAGAGAGAATTACATATAACGGACTTAAGGCTTATCTTCGTGACCTTGAGAAGGGCGGGTACAAATATGTTGTTAAGATATTTGACAGAAAAGGTGATTACCAGAGCTTCATAAGCAACTACGGAATATATGAGAGTGCATGGGAAATTGTGCGTGGAATTAACAAGACAGAGGGACATGTAAGAACATATTTCGAGTCAAATTATAAGACAAGCCGTAAGGTTGTTGAGGATCTGCTTATAGAGGAGATTATCCAGAAATCCTTCAATAACAAGCTGTCAGTTGATAATGATGAGGGCATGATGGCTCAGACTCTTATGGATATTAAGGACAAGTTAGTGGAGCTTTCAAAGAAACACTCACAGCTTGGAGCATATGACAGCCAGATTGCAGCTATCGACAGTTTTAAAGAATATCTGTCGACATATGAAGCATTTTACAACAGAAAAGAAGAAATAGAGAAGCAGCTATATGACCTGCTTCTTGTTGCTATGCGGGAAAGTGATAAGAAGGATAAGGAACTTAAGAGTCAGGATGACCTTATCACTAAGATGTATGATGAGCTTGCACACGAGAAGGAAGCTATAGCAGTTGCAGAGGTTATGTCTGAAAAGAATTCGATGGCAGGAGTTGAGAGCCTTGTTAATGAGACAAGAAAGGCACTTGAACTCAAGAACGCGGCAATTGAAGAGGCAAGAGGAAAGCTTTCTTTGATGGAGTCTGCGGGCGATTATAAAGATTATGCAGAATATGAGAAGTCTTATAAAGGGCTTCGGATTGCGATAGATAACAGATTAAGAGAAGATACTGATATAACAGCAGAGTTAAAGATACTTGCTGCAGGTTACAGAAAATTCTATGAGACAGAGACCAGAAGACTTAAAGAAAAGCTTGATATAGCAGCTAACCGTGTTAAGGCTCTGGAAGTCAGATTATCAGAGGCTAAGGATAATCTTAGAAATGCTGACAAAGAGGCGGCAGGTCTTGGCAGTCTTTCGGATAATCTTGAGAATGAGATACAGGAATTACAGACACAGCTTGGAGCAGCTTTATCAGAGGCAGGAACTGTTGTATGTGAAAATGTGTCTGAAGAATATGACAAGTCATTCAGGGATAAAGAACTGTTAAAGAATGAAGAGACAAGAATGTCCGAAAAATTCAATGATGTGCAGCAGCAGTTAATGTCACTTAATGAGACAATATCTGCAAATAAAGCGCTTATTGATATATTTGCTGAGCAGTCAGAAAAGCTTGAAAAGGCTGATGAAGCTGGTAATGCAGATGCCGAGCGCATGGGCAAAATCCGTGAAATATATAGTGCAGATAATGACGAGGCAATGCTTTCGGTTATTCTTGAGACTTACCAGAAGATGCGCAGTGAATATACAGAAGAGTGTAAGGCAGCCCAGGAACTTGATAGCTTTATTGACAATGCAAGAAAGGGAACATATATCTGTAAGAGTCCTGAAAGAGACAGGCTTAAGGAATACCTTGAGAGCCAGTATGGTTCAGATGTTGTTGAGGGTCATGAGTGGTTCGCAACCCTGAATGCAGGACAGAAGAGAGATGTATTAAAGAGAACACCTTTCATTGAGTACGCATTTATAATAAAGAACGATTTCGAGAGAATCAAAGCAGATGAGATGCTTAAGGATTTTGGCAAGGGTGTGGCTGCTTATCCTGTTATAAGCGAGCAGGTGCTTATTGATACTAAGTTAGAGATTAACAAAGACCTGATTGTATTCGCATTAAAGGATATGTCGTTCCTGCGTGATGAGGCAAAGCTTGAGACACAGATTAAGCTTGCACAGGAGGAGCTTGAGTCGCATAAGGCGCAGGCAGGAAAGCTGGCCGACAGAATGGAGCTTGTGTGGAATGATTATACATTTGCACTTGTATATAATGCTGCGTCTGGAAATGTGGATGCGTCCGAGGCAGAAGCAATCAGATTAAAGATTGCTGACAGCGAGGCTGCAATTATTGAGGCTGAGAAGAAGAGAAGTGTGTTAAATGAGGTTAAAGAGCAGCTTTCAAGGAACCTCGCACAGACAAGAGATGATATAGAAGAGAAGGAAACAGCATGCAGCCTGCTCTCGCGTATTATGGAGATGAATTCTTCTATAGATAAGAAGTATGAGCGCTTAAAGGGACTGAAGGCTGATGTGGACAGTGCAAGGAACCGCATATATGAGTGCGAGGAGGCAGCAGCTTCTGCTAATTCAGAGTATGATAGTGCGAGAGATTTCGAGGACAGTACAAGAAAGGCATATGATGAAATCATTAAGTCATGGGAGGAGCAGTACGCACCTTATTATGATGAAAATGTTTCAATAGAAATCGATGACGATACATACCGTCTTGATAAGGATGAAATAGAGAGCAGATTCACCGGATTAAAGACAGCACTTTCACAGAAGAACAGTGACTTTGCAGATAAGCAGGCGCTGATGAACCATCTGTCTGCATCTATGAACAAATGTCGTGATGCAATAGAGTACAGAGGTTATACATTTGACGATATTAAGGCAAAGTATGAAGCAGGTGAGATTATGGCAGCAGGTTCACAGCAGTTAAGGAATGCCAAGGATGCTCTTAATAATCTTGTGAAGAGCAGTGATTCTGTAAGGGAAGAGCTTGAGTCACAGGAAGCACTTTTTAATAGACTTGAGGGAAGTATCGCACATGGTATTAACCAGATTGAGAATAATTATGGAAGCTTTAATGAATTCCCATGCGATGACCCAGATGGATTCATTACACAGCACAAGGTACTTATCAAGAAGTTAGAGGATAACACTAAGGTTCAGGAAAAGACACGCAGACAGATGTCTGATTCATTAAAAGACATTCTTGTATGCAGAAAAGACCTTGAAAGAATCGTGTCTGATGCGGGCATGCATGTTCCAGAAGAATTCCGTCCTGAGGATGCACAAGGAATTACAGCTAATCTTACAGAATATGAGGCTGTTCATAAAGAATATGCTTCAATTACCAGATTAGAGTATAAGAAGGTTGATGAATTTAATAAGAATAAATCTAAGCTTATTGACCTGCTTAACGGATTTAATGCAGTCGAGCTTGCAGATGAAGTAAGGATATCGCTTAATGTTCCTGAAAATGTGGCTAAGACCAGAAGTATGATTGAATCGTTAAATGAGACGAACACATTTATACAGTTAGAAAAAGACCGCATTGCCAAGGGTATAGAGGATATGCAGATGATTAAGGATAACTTCGAAAATCGTTGTATCCAGACATGCAGTAACATTAAGACTGAGCTTGACCGTCTGCCACAGTTGTCTAATATCAATCTTGACGGAGAACAGATTGCAATAATCAGTTTGCAGATTCCTTATATAAAGGAAGAATTATATAAGGAAAAGATGTCTGAATATATTGATGAAACTGTATTCATGGCGGAAAGTTTTAAAGAGCCTGCGGAAAGACTCAAGTATATAAGAAACAGACTGTCATGGAAGAGACTTTTCTCAGTTATTGTCACAGACATGAATTCAATCAGAATTAATCTGTATAAGAGAGAGAGAATCAAGGACCAGAGCCGTTACTTAAGATATGAGGAAGCGGTTGGCTCAACAGGACAGTCGCAGGGTATATATATCCAGTTCCTTATTGCGATTATCAACTACATATCTAATATGAATTCTTCAGGCAATGAAGGTGTTGAGGGTAAGACAATATTTATCGATAACCCGTTTGGTGCGGCAAAGGATATATACATATGGGAGCCAATATTCAAGCTGCTTGCAACTAATCATGTCCAGCTTATTGTTCCGGCAAGAGGTGCAACTCCTGCTATTACAGGAAGATTCGATGTTAATTACATACTTGGTCAGAAGCTGGTAGATTCAAGGCAGCAGACTGTGGTTGTTGATTATTACAGCAGCACGAAGGAATCAGAATTGGAATACACAAGAATGGATTACGAACAGGCTACATTTGATTTTTTGTAACATATTTGTAACAATTCTGTGAACTCGGTTTACAATGAACTTAGGCTGTGCTAAACTTTAATGAGTTGTAAAATACGACAATTAGATTATTCACAACATTCAACGAGTAAGCATTGGAATGAGGAATATATATTTATGAATAAATACGAATTAGGAATTAAGATAGACCAGATTAAGAAACTGGCAGCGAAAAAAGAATATGCAGAGGCAGCAGCCATAGCTAAGGATATTAACTGGACCAAGGTTAAGGACTGGCAGGCACTTGCCACAGCCATTAATGTACAGGAAGCAGTCGGGGATTATGAAGAAGCAAGAGATATGGCTATTCTTGCTTATAATAGAAACCTCGGAGGAAGAAAGCTTGTATATAAGCTTACTGAATTCTTTATTAAAGTTGGAGATTTTGATAATGCCAACGAGCTTTATGAAGAATACAGCAAATCTTCACAGCATGATGTAAGCAGATTCATTCTGTATTATGATCTCAGAAAGGCACAGAAGGCATCAGATAATGAACTTGTAAGTATCTTAGAGGAATACAGAGATCATGAGATTGATGAAAAGTATATGTATGAGCTTGCAAGACTATATTATAAGACTGGAAGAAAAGAAGAATGTATTAAGACATGTGATAATATCGTTCTGTGGTTTCAGGACGGTACATATGTTGAGAAGGCAGTCCAGTTAAAGGAAAAGCTTGGTGTTGTTCTTACTAAGACACAGAAGGGCATCTTAGATGATGTCATGAAGAGAAAGAGCGATGATGAAGCTAATAAGGAAGAGCTTTTTGCAAAGCAGAAGGAGCTTGCTAATCTTAAGAGAGATGAAGTTGAAGATGTTTTCCGTGAAGAAGATGAGAAAGAACAGAAAGCATCTGGTAAACAGCCTGCACCAGAGGTAAGTCTTAATGTTCCAGAATATGATAAGGAACAGGAGGAAGGACCTCTTTCAATAGACCTTGTACAGAACGACCAGAATGATGATATCAAAGCATTTTTAATGAAAGCTCTGAATAAGGATGAAGATGCAGATAATACTAATGACAGCTCTGTTGTTATGTCTAAGATAGAGACTCCTCAGGTGGAGAAGCCAGAGGTTTCTGAGACACTTAGCAAAGATGGAGAGAAGAATTTCTCAAGCGAGATTAATAAGGCAAATGTCTCACTTAAGGAGCTTATTGAGAATGCAAAGCAGAAGTTAGCTGATAACTATGAGCAGATCAATAAAGAAGACGAAGCTGAACAGAGAAAAGAAGCTGAGGAAAGAATCAATAAGGAAGCAGAGAAGATAGATATTAATGTTCCTGTACCTGAATATAACAATTTATATGATACAAGAAATCTTCAAGAAGAGCTTGCTGCCAAGATGAGTGACTTGTTCGGTGATGAGGAAGAAGATGCCGATGTTAAGACATTTGTACCAGTTTCTAAGAATAAGGAAGAACAGCCTGCAGAGGAGGTTAAGACTCCGGCTCCTGTAGCTGAACAGGTTGTTAATGATGATGCAGAAGCTCAGGAAGATGATGACCAGATTGAAGGCCAGATGGATATAACAGAGTGGATGCAGTCTGTAAGAGAAGAAAAGTATGGCAAGCAGGATACTAAGGAATTTTCCAAGTCAGAGCTTGAGCGTTATCTTGATGAGAAAGACGAGAAAAGTGCAGCTTATGAAAAACTCGTAGAGCAGAAGAAAGCAGAAGCACTGGCTGATGGTAAGGAGATTGATAAGGAAGAAGCAAAGAGAGCAGCTCTTGCACAGATGGCAGTTGATTCAGCGAGAATGGATCTTGCAATAAGAACAGGTAAGGCTGCAGCGAGACTAGAGCAGGCAGCAACTGCTATAGAGAATGAAGATATTCCTTTAGTTACAGCACAGATACCAACTGTGTCAGAATCAATGATTTCAGATATCAATTCAATTATGAATGAAGATATTGATAATAAAGACAATAAAGAAGAAGGTGAGGAGGCTGTTGTACTAGATGAGGTAGCTGCAGGTGTTGAGCCGGAAGAAACAGTAATTCCATTCACCAGACAGGAAGAAGAACAGCCATTGACTATGGAAGAAGAGATTGAAGAAACTGAGCAGAGAGAGAAGAAGCTTACAGGAGAGCTGGCAAAGATATTCAGAAAGTACAGAGATATGCCAGGACTTGAGGAACAGTTAGCTGATCTTTTCGATACAATTGACGATGAAATGCAGATGAATTCATCAGCATCAGGAAATATTCTTATTTCTGGTAATTCAAGTTCTGATAAGACAGACCTTGCAAGAACTATAATAAGAGCTATTAATACTTTATATCCAGACCAGCCAAAGAAGATTGCTAAGACATCCGGAGAGAGTATTAACCAGAGAGGTATTGCCAAGGCAATGGGAAGACTTAAGGGAACAGCTCTTATTGTTGAAGGCGCAGGAACAATCCAGCCTAAGAGAATTAATGAACTGCTTAACTGTCTTGAACAGGATACAGGAAGAATGATTGTCATATTTGAAGATTCAGATACAGACATGAATGTTCTTATCAACTTTAATCCTGAGCTTACCAAGACATTTAACCATAGAATTGTGCTTAAGCAGTACACAGTTAACGAGCTTGTTGAGATGGCAAAGAGATTTGCAAGAAAGAGACAGTATGAGGTTGATGATGATGCGTTACTTGAACTGTATCTTAAGATTGACAAACTCCATAATGTGAATGATAATATTAAACTTGATGATATCAAGGAAATTATCAATCAGGCAATTGTCAACTCTGAAAGAAGAGCATCAAGAAGATTCTTTGGCGGACTTAAGAAGAAGAGAAGCGAGAATGGTGATGTTATATTCTTGACAGAGGCAGATTTTAAAGACAGATAACTTATAATATTATGCACAGATGTGCTTACACAGGGAGGAAAATATGATTAACATCGATGAAATGTCAATTAATGCAATCAGGGTATTGTCAGCAGATGCAATCCAGAAGGCGAATTCAGGACATCCTGGACTTCCACTTGGAACTGCACCAACAGCTTATGAATTATGGACTAACCATATGAATTACAATCCTGCTGATCCTAAGTGGGAGAATAGAGACAGATTCGTTCTTTCTGGCGGACATGGTTCAATGCTTCTTTACTCATTGTTCCATTTACTTGGAATTGGCAATCTTTCTTTAGATGATGTAAAGAATTTCAGACAGATGGGCTCAAAGACACCAGGACATCCAGAGTATGGTCATACAGTTGGTGTTGAAGCAACAACTGGACCTCTTGGACAGGGTATGGCTATGGCAGTAGGTATGGCTATGGCAGAAGCACATCTTGCATCAGTATTTAATAAGGATGGATACAATGTAGTAGACCATTACACATATGTACTTGGTGGAGACGGCTGTATGATGGAAGGTATTTCATCAGAGTGTTTCTCACTTGCAGGAACATTAGGTCTTTCAAAGCTTATTGTATTCTATGATTCTAACAATATATCAATTGAAGGAAGCACAGATATTGCATTTACAGAAAATGTAATGAAGAGATTTGAAGCATTTGGCTTCCAGACAATCGAGGTTGCTGATGGCAATGATATCGAAGCTATCGGCAAGGCTATTGAGGAGGCTAAGGCTGATAAGGAAAGACCTTCACTTATCAAGGTTAATACACTTATCGGATACGGTTGTCCTGCAAAGCAGGGTAAGGCAAGCGCACACGGTGAGCCTCTTGGTATTGATAATGTTGCAGCACTTAAGGAAAATCTTAACTGGCCATGCAAGGGTGATTTTGAAGTACCACAGGAAGTATATGACCATTATAAAGAGATAGCAGCAAGAATGGCTGAGCCAGAGAAAGAATGGAATAAGCTCTTTGCTGAATACTGTGAGAAGTTCCCTGAGATGAAGGAACTCTGGGATAAATATTACAATGGATGTGATATGTCCGATTTATTCAATTCTGAGGAATACCTTGCGAAGCCAGAGAAGGCAGAAGCAACAAGAAGTTCAAGTGGAACAATTCTTAACATGATTAAGAATCTCATGCCTAACCTTATTGGTGGTTCAGCAGATTTAGCACCATCTAATAAGACTAACATGAAGGATGCAGGAGATTTCTCTAAGGAGAATTATGCAGGAACTAATCTTCACTTTGGTGTAAGAGAACAGGCTATGGCAGCAATTGGTAACGGACTTGCACTTCATGGTGGATTAAGACCATTCGTTGCAACATTCTTCGTATTCAGTGATTACACAAAGCCAATGGCAAGACTTACATCACTTATGAAGCTTCCACTTATATATGTATTTACACATGACAGTATCGGAGTTGGTGAGGACGGACCTACACATGAGCCAATTGAGCAGCTTGCAGCATTTCGTTCAATGCCGGACTTCACAGTATTCAGACCATGTGACAGAACAGAGACAGCACTTGCATGGGAATATGCTATTGAATCTAAGGACGAGCCAACAGCTTTAGTTCTTACAAGACAGAACCTTCCACAGATGGCTGGTTCATCAAAGGAAGCACTTAAGGGAGCATATATTCTTGAGGATTCAGATAAAGAGACTCCGGATGGAATCATCATTGCAAGTGGTTCAGAAGTAAACCTTGCTGTATCAGCAAAGGCAGAGCTTAAGAATGCAGGAATAGATGTAAGAGTAGTAAGTATGCCATCTATGGACGTATTCGAGAAGCAGTCAGACGAATACAAGGAATCAGTCCTTCCTAAGAGTGTAAGAAAGAGAGTTGCAGTTGAGGCACTTTCAGACTTCGGATGGTACAGATATGTAGGACTTGACGGTAAGGTAATCTGCATGAAGACATTCGGAGCTTCAGGTCCGGCTAACCAGTTATTCGAGCATTTCGGATTCACAGTAGAGAATGTAGTTGATACTGTTAGGAGTCTTTTCTAAGATGATAGAATAATAAGAAAATTAATATAAAAAATCAGGGATTTCGGTTATTAAATATAACTGGAATCCCTGTTTTTTTATATTGTCAAGTGCAGAATGTGCCATATATTACCGAATGTGCCAAAACTACCCAATACTAATGTGAAGTATATTACCGAATGTGCCATATATTGCAGAATATGCCAAAACTATTGCATGATGCCATCGTAACTGTCAACAATTCTTTTAATGCTTCGTGTTCCAAGACCATGATTAATAGTGTCCGGTTTGGTTGTTTACGCTTGACATAATGTCTATAGTTAATTAAACTAACTATAGATGTAGTAACTTTAAGGGGGATTACAATGAGAAGAATAGCAGCAGGATTAATTGTTATAATGTCAGTTTTGCTTGTGTCATGTAAGGGGAAAACAGGGAATACGATAACAGTAGGAAGTGATAAGCTTGATAATACGCAGTCATATTTTTCTGAAAGCATGCATAAGGCAGCAAGATGTGATTCAGGATATTATTACCTTGATAAATGTGGCGCATCAGCTGATAATCTTATGTTTTATGATGATAAGTCAGAAGAAAGCATTGTGTTATGTAATAAACCACAATGTGGGCATGATGGAGAAGAGTGCATGGCATATATTTCAGGAAGTGAGTTTAAAAGCGAGTTGTATTACTATAATTCGTACATATATATGATAAGTTCCAAGGGAAATCTTGTACGGATAAGTGCTGATGGAACACAGAGAACAGACCTTGGAAGCATATGCGTCCTGAGTGGACAGGATAGTGTGTCAATGTGCTTCAATGATGGATATGCATATGTATCTCAAGAGATAACGGGAGATATAGAAGGTAATGTAACAGTAAGGCTGCACAGATTTAATCTTGATACGGGTTTGAGCGATAAAATATATGAAGAAACGGGATATGGGATAGGAATTAATTCACTTAAAACATATGGTAGTGACACATTTTTTTTAAAGACATCTGTTTCAAAAGATGATAAGGGATTATATTCGTTGGAAGGAAAAGGAATATTCAGAATTACAGGGGAAAATACTGAATGTCTGCTTGACAAGAATGTGTATAGTTACTGTATAGATGCAGATAATAACAAGCTGTATTACAGCGGGCTTGGAGATGGAACGATATATGAATATGATCTTGGCAGCGGCAAGTCAGAAAACATATATAAAAGCGATAATGATACAGGATATTTTTATATAACATTTGACGGAAATTATATCTGGATGGATGATGAAGGATATAAGAGTATGGCAATGTATTTTAACAAACAGAGCAGTTCACTTGATTATACGATATATCAGTTAGGCTTAGATGGAAAGCTTATAGCAAAGAGAACGATTCCAGACGAGGAAAAGATATTTTCAATTATGCACGGGGACAGCAGGAAGATGTTTATGTTCTCATCTGTGAATAATAGAATTGTATATATTGATAAGAGCAACATTGAAAAAGGGGATATTAAGGAGCTTAGGTAGATGAAGGAACTGGGGAGACTGCTTAATAGAAAAACAATATTGCTAATTCTGGCTACGGCATGTATATGTGTCGTGGCTGTTTTTGCAGGGGACTTTTCAGACTGCGGAATAGATAATTATAAGATTAAAGTAAGAGAGTACAACTGGCTGATTAATGGGCATACAGATGAACAGATACAGCAGCATGCTGACGAACTGGCACAGGATGATAGAAGAATATTTAAGAGACTTGCAAAGGAATACAAGGAAAAGTCTGATTATATTGATGGATATACAGAAAGTGTCAAAGCAGTTATTACAAATGCCTCGAATATGAAAAAATTCAGTGTGTTCGGTACATCAGAATCAATAGCTAATATCAATAAAACGGAAAATGATTATAAAAGGATTGAAAATGTACAGGTTAGGGAATTAAACAGTAGGGCAGTTGAGCAGTTTCTGAAGAATGATATTTCTATCTATGTTGTTCTTGCGTTGATGATATATATTATTTATAACATTTACGAATACAGGGATAATGGAATGTGGCAGATTATCTATACTGCTGTCAATGGAAGAATAAGACTTGCAGTTAAGGACACTGCTGCAGTCGGATTGGGTGCTTTATTTGTATCACTGATTATGCAGTTATGCGGTCTTGTCTCTATGCTTGTGGTGTATGGTGGTTGGGATTTCCTTATCGCACCTGTACAGTGTCTGACAGGGTATAATAATTTCACTTATCCGATAAGCGTAATGACATATCTTTTTATAAGATATATGATTATATCTTTGATAGTTATTGCAATAGTGCTTGTTATATCACTCGTATTTGCATTATGCAGGAAAAGAATCAGTTCAATTGTGCTGGTGGGTATAATTGCCGGAGCGGAAGCATTTGCATACCAGAATATATCAATGCAGGGCAGATTAAGAATTTTCAAGAAGATTAATATAATAAATGTGATGGATGTAAGCAATATACTCAGGAAGTATGATAATATCATGATAGCAGGTGTTCCTGTGAGCATGGTAAATGTGCTGTGCATGGTGTGTATTATTATAGCTGTAATATCAGCAATATTTCTTGCGTTACTTGGAAAGGTTATCCGTCCGGGAAGAAGTGCTGGCTTTATAGGAAAAATGATTGAAAAAATCGGACATGGAGTTCAAAGGATTTTGTCCAGACTTCCGCATTTCTGGAAAGAAATGTACAAATTTTTAATAACAGCAAGAGGCTGGATTGTAATATGTGTTGTTGTGTTTATAACAATATTTATATGTAATAACCAGAAAATAGCATATTCTGAAGATGAAAAGAAGCGTGATGAATATTATCAGCAGTATGGTGGCAGGGATTACAGTGGATTTACCAGTCTTATAGAGCAGAGACAAAATGATGTTTATGAGGCACAGGCAAAGCTGGATGCTGCAAGAGAACAGTATGAGAGGGGAGAACTTAGTGAGGATGATGTAAGCAGATATGTGTACAACCTCATGGATGCTACGAGACTGCTTGATAACATGAGCGAATATATGCAGCAGATTGAATATGTTTCACAGATAAAAGAGCAGTACGGAATAGATGCGTATGTTATGTCACAACGGGGATACGACCAGATATTTGGCAGTAAAGGAGCAACGAGAAAACTGCTTATATATATTATACTCGGATTTGGAGTTGTTCTTATTGCAGAGACTGAAAGCTCAGTGGAATATAAGAACGGAATGAATATGCTTATTGGCTCGTCTAAGAGAGGAAGAAGATGGGAACATACAGTTAAGGCTGCTGCTGTCTGCATATTGGTGGGGGCAAGTGCATTTTTACTGTATATAATCGAAATGATAATAATGTATAAGGCATATGGTATGCCATATATTAATGCACCGCTTATAAGCCTTACTTATATGAATACAGCAAAGGTATTCAGGAATATAACGATAAGCCAGTATATGCTTATTCTCATGGCAGAGGAGATACTATTCGCAGTAGCAGTCGGACTTGAAACAGTATTCGCTTCAAGGCACATTTTTAAAAAGAATTCGGGGAAAGGAATACCTCTGATTATAGTTATTAATACTGCTATATTATGTATTATTATGTGAGGGGAATGTATGAGAATTAAACAGTTTGTAATAATGATGATGATTATATGTGGCTGTGTATCAGCTGGATGTAAGAATAAAGAAGTACAGGAGAGTGACAAGACAGCAAGTGACAGCAGCCGTTTAGCCAGACAGGAGGTGGAGTATCCCGAAAAAGAAGATACATATGAAGATTGGGAACAAGTGGGTGAATTCAAGATAAACAGCAGGTCTGTAGAACAGGATGTAAAAGATGGAGATATTTCATATGTTTACATAATGGGCTTTACATGGCCACAGTTATATGATGCTGATTCTGTTAAATCAATAGTATATACTACATACAATGCACGCGCACAGTTTGAAAAGAGAGATATGCAGCTTAAGGAATTCCTTGATAAAAAAGTTATTAAAACGCAAAGTAAAAAGATATCGGGAGCAGAGCAGGAAGAACTGGATTTAATATTGTATATGGAATTTCCAATAAGTACATATTCATGGTATATGAATAAACAATCATCAGATACGGTACTTAGGGAAAGAAATGACATGCTTAATGCCATACTTATAGAGGCAAAAGTTATATATAATGATGGAAAAGAGAAGACTTGTTATTATAGGATTCAGACTGGAACAGCAGATAGTTATATGTTGTTTAAGAGAAACTTGTAGTTGTAAATGAAAACTTTTAGAAATGCTTTTCGTATATATTTAGGGGGTACATATGCAAAAAAGAATTATAATAAAAATATAATTGTTCATGGAATATTTACAAAAAATTATAATAAAATTTACTTGAATTATTATACGGGCAAGCATATAATAAGAGCATAGGGTTTGTTTATAATTTAACAATCAAATATTTATGTACGGAGGTTTTATTATGGTTCGATTTACTTTACCAAGAGATTTGTATCATGGAAAGGGTTCTTTGGAAGCCCTCAAGACACTTGAAGGAAAGAAAGCTATCATCTGCGTTGGTGGCGGATCTATGAAGCGTAACGGTTTCCTTCAGAAAGCAGAGGATTACCTCAAGGAAGCAGGAATGGAAGTTAAGCTTTTCGAGGGTATCGAGTCTGATCCATCAGTTGAGACTGTTATGAAGGGCGCTGCTGTTATGACAGAGTTTGAGCCAGACTGGATTGTTGCTATCGGCGGAGGTTCTCCTATTGATGCTGCTAAGGCAATGTGGATTAAGTATGAATATCCTGATACAACATTTGAAGATATGTGCAAGGTATTCGGTCTTCCTAAGCTTCGTAAGAAAGCTCATTTCTGTGCAGTTTCATCTACATCAGGAACAGCTACAGAGGTAACAGCATTCTCTATTATTACAGATTATGAGAAAGGTATTAAGTATCCTATAGCAGATTTTGAGATTACTCCTGATGTTGCTATTGTTGATCCTGAGCTTGCAGAGACTATGCCGGTTAAGCTTGTAGCACATACAGGTATGGACGCCATGACACATGCAATTGAGGCTTATGTATCAACTGCTAACTGTGATTACACAGATCCACTGGCACTTCATGCTATGGAGATGATTAAGGCTAACCTCGTTAAATCATACAACGGAGATATGGCAGCAAGAGATTCAATGCATAATGCACAGTGTCTTGCAGGTATGGCATTCTCTAATGCATTACTTGGTATCGTTCATTCAATGGCACATAAGACAGGTGCAGCATTTGAAGGCGGACATATTATCCATGGTGCAGCTAATGCTATGTATCTTCCTAAGGTTATCAAGTTCAATGCCAAGGATGAGACAGCAGCTAAGAGATATGCATTTATCGCTGATTTCTTACATCTTGGAGGCAATACACAGGATGAGAAGATTGACAATCTTATCGCTATGTTAAGAAAGATGAATGATGAACTTAATATTCCTCACTGCATCAAGAATTATGGTGAGGGTGGTCTCCCAGCAGAGACAGGATTTGTATCAGAGGAAGAATTCAAGGCTAAGTTACACGACATCGCAGCCAATGCTATCCTTGATGCATGTACAGGTTCTAATCCACGTCAGCCAAGTCAGGAAGAGATGGAGAAGCTTCTTACATGCTGCTACTATGATACAGAAGTTGACTTCTAATAATTACATATAAGAATAAATGTTAAGCCTTCTGGTAATAATACGGTTGTATTAATTATCAGGAGGCTTTTTATTATGGCATTGAATGAAAAAGAAAAGACTACGATTAAGGATTTACAGACTCAGGAGCAGACCTGTATCAAGAAGTACAAGAAGTATGGACAGGATGCGAAAGATCCTGTTTTGAAGGATTTATTCTCTACATTAGAGAAGAATGAGCAGAAGCACTATGACACATTAGGACAGATTCTTGAGGGAAAAGTTCCTGAATGTGACTGCAACGACTGTGAGGGAAAAGAGTATGAGCCTGAGGCAACATATGATGTGATGAGTAAGTCAGATGATAAGGAAAGCGACGCATTTTTAGCAACAGACAGTATTGGCTCTGAAAAACTTGTATCGGGAGAGTATAATACGAATGTGTTTAATTTTGCCGATACAGCCATCAGAAAGATTCTTGCAGATATCCAGATTGAGGAGCAGAATCATGCAGAAATGCTTTATAAATATAAGACTGTTAATGGAATGGCTTAAATTGTAAGCTGAATGTAATATTTGTATGTTATAATCCTTTATGTATAAGAAATTTTTATGCATAAAGGATTTTTTAAATTTTTTAAACCTTTTTAAAAGTTGTTCCGTATATATCAATGAAAGAACAAAAGATAGTTGTTTTTAGTATGTAATACATAGTAACCGGGGGTGAGTAGATGGGTTTGCTGTCTAAAGGTCAGGATGTCGAACTGATAAAAAGAATCCTTGATAATAATGACAGAAAAGCGGCAGATGAACTTGTAAGCCGTTATTACAAATGTGTATATAAGCACATTTATATTAAACTTAAAGATGAAGAGATTGGGATGGATATCACGCAGGAGACATTTATTGCGGCATTAAAAGGGTTGGGGACCTTTAATGATGCAAAAGCTTCATTTAAGACATGGCTTACAAGAATTGCTGACAACAAGGTCACAGATTATTTCAGGAGCAGGCAGTATCATGAGAGTATTGTTACCCAGATTATGGATGATACTATACCTGAAACAGCAGATGAAAGAGCAGGCACGGAGACAAGTGTGCTTGACAAGCTTTCATATGAAGAGATGGAAAAGATGTATGGTCATCATAAGAATTGTGAATGGGAGACCTTCAGACTAAAGGTGTATGAGGGTTATACCTTTAGTGAGATTAGTGCAAGGCAGGGGGTTGAACTAAGCACAGTGAAGAGCAGGTATTACGCGATGCTTAAAAGAGTCAGAAAGGAGTGGGATTATCTTGAGTAGAATAAAATATCCAGATAAGCAAAAGATAAGAAACCAGATAGATATAATTTTGGATAAATCCGAATTATTCAATGATTCTAAGGATAAGACTATACATACAAGTGATAAAATAGTAGAATTAAAACCAGTAAGGCAAGGTATTCCGGTGACGAAGATTATACCGGTTGTTGTAGCTGTAGCAGCAGCGGTAATATTTATAACGACAGTTAATAATTATTCAAGTGTAAGGAAAGATTCTTACAGGAGAAGTCAGAATCCGCTTGCAACAGGAAGTGCAGACGGACCGGATGGAGTTTATGTGAAAGATAATGATAGTACTGATGCTGAGATTTCACAGGATAGTTATCAGATTTTATATGGCAATATAGAGTCAGCAGATATTAGTAATATCAGGGGAAGATTCAGCTCAGGTGCATCACAGATAGATGGATTAACATACCAGAACAGAACCGATACATTGTCTATTGGTGAAGGCACAACCCTTATGTGTAATGTACCAGTTGAGATGTATTATAATAATACAAGGCTGTATTCTGTAGAAGAGAGAATATATAAAGCAATAAGTGATTCACTGGAATCATACATAGCTTCAGGAAAGTCGGATATATATGTTACTGTTACATATACGATTGATAAGGATGGTATGCTGACGGTTCAAATTAATCAGATGCCATATGATAAACTGGAGCTTGACATTAATACTAAATAAAACAATGCTTTTGGGGGATAAAATGAACGATAATAATTATTACTTAAAAAAATCTAAAGCAGTTTTAAGAGAAGTTAAGAAGTCTGTTATAGGGAAGGACGATGTAATCTGTAAAGTGTATATGGCTATTATTGCAGGCGGACATGTGCTTCTTGATGATATTCCGGGAGTTGGTAAAACAACGATGGCACAGGCATTTGCAAATGCATTAGGCCTTGAATATAACAGAATACAGTTCACACCGGATGTTATGCCGTCTGATATAACAGGTTTTTCAATGTATAACAGACAGACAGGACGGTTTGAATTCAAGCATGGAGCAACCATGTGTAATGTGCTTCTGGCAGACGAAATTAACAGAACATCGCCTAAGACACAATCAGCTCTGTTACAGATAATGGAGGAATATAAGGTGACGGTTGATGGCGCAACATATGACCTTCCGGATCCTTTTATGGTTATTGCGACACAGAATCCAGTTGGTTCGATTGGAACGCAGAAGCTTCCTGAATCACAGATGGACAGATTCATGATAAGGCTTTCAATGGGATATCCGTCAATAGAGGATGAAGTGGTTATTATGAAGACACAATCTGAGAATTATAAGAGAGCAGATATGTCACAGTGTGTATTAGAGAATGGGGATATACAGGGAATAAGAAATGCTGTTGCAGATATATATGTTGATGATTCAATATACAATTATGTTGCCATGATTGCAAGTAAAACAAGAAGCAGGGACGGCATTGTTCAGGGGGTTTCTCCACGAGGAAGCATAGCTGCTATTGCAATGGCAAAGGCAGAAGCATTTTTAAGAGGAAATACATATGTGCTTCCATCAGATATTAAGAATATTATAGTTGAGACATTTGCACACAGAATGGTAATGGATGTTACCGGAGCAGCTGGAAATGATGCGGCAGGGAAAGCGATACAGGATATTTTAAAAGGTATACCTGTTCCTAAGATACAGTAGTAAGGATAATTAATATGAAGAGGAAAATTCTATATCTTGGCTGTCTTTTAACTGTGCTTGGTATTAATATCTTTTATGTCGAATATCAGGTATTTATAATGCTTATGCTTATTATAGCTATTCCTTTATGTTCATGGATAATGTATGTATTATCAGCTGCCGGTCTGGGAATAAGCCTTCAGGTAAAGCAAAACATTGTTGTTCAGGGGAATAAAGTAAAGATAAGGCTTATAAAGAGAGCCAAGAGCAATTTAAGTTTTGTTAATGGAACAATCAATATAAAGTATAAGTATTATCATACAGGTGATGAATTTCATTCATTAATAAGAGTTAAATCGGGATTATCAAAATCTGCCGGAGTGATTGAGCTCCCGGCAGATTTCTGTGGATATATGTATATAGGAGTTGAGTCTATAGATATATCAGATTATCTGGGGTTTTTTCATATGAAAAAAGATTTTGCCGGAATGAGCAGTGTATGTATAATTCCTGAAGATGTACCAGTTCAGGTTCAGTGGACAGATGGTGTGTACAGCAAGGATGATGAGAATATATCATTGCATTTTAAAAATGCAGGTGATGAGATTACCGAGCTCAGGGAATACAGGGATGGTGACAGTCCAAGAATTATTCACTGGAAGAAAAGCAGTATTCTGCCAGAGGACGATTTTATAGTTAAAGAGTACAATGATGATGTGCTTAAAACATTAATTATAGTTGTGGATACAGGATATGCGTCTGGTAAAAAACAGCTTATAAGAATGAACAGGATATATAAGCGGGCATTCTCACAGGGACTTGAGTATTTAAAGTCAGGGGTACAATGTGAGTTCGCAGGCTGGGATGAAGGTGCTGGAGAAATCGTGGAATACAGGTTTTCAGACAGGGAGAGCTGTATGTCAGCGATTATGGGAATTATGCATCTTAAATGTAGTGATAATGCAGTTAATAAAGTGTGTCAGGATTTATATAAGCGGGAAGAACTAGAAATGATTTCCGAACCGGTTATTATAACAGACAATAATGATTAACATATAAGAGGGTATGCATGAAAAAAGGGCGGATTATTGATACTAATAAATTAATATTGCGTATACTTATAACATTTTTGGGGACAGCAGGCGTTTCGTCGGTATTCGTTTCTGTAACAGAAAATTATGCAGGACTTGGGCTGGTTATGATGGTGTCAGCTCTTTTTTCTGTGCTTGATACAATCATATTATCTGCAGGTTCAAGATGGCACAGATTCGTTGCATTGCTTGTACCTGTAGATATATATGGCATTATCAATATAAAGAATATTTATAATGGAACGAAGACTATAACATATATGTTTATGGACAAGGCAGCTGCGGATTTAGGTCAAACCGATGAACTGTTATATTCTAAGGCAGATGCAGGAAATGTGGTATTAATCACATTGATTCTGTGGATTATGTTTATAGCAATACTGGCAGCCTTGGAAGTTAATGTATTTACAAATATGCTGTTTTCGTTAATTATTGTAATTCCTGTATTAGCTGTTTTTGTTGCTGCAGTAATCATTCCACCTACAATAAGCATCGTGTTTAGTATTCTATTCATATTTGATTCAATGGCACTGGGGAAAAGAAAAAAACGCAATACTAATGCAAATATTATGGTGATAGCCTCTTTTGTTGTAGCAGGCATTGTTCTGATTATAATGCCAGAATCAGCATATTCAAGAAGTGATTTTTTTGAAAATGCGAGAGACATGGTAAGTGATTTTGCTTATGACCAATTCGGTGTTGACCTTGATGGCAGGAGTGAGGAGAGCGTTAATGAAGAGGCTGTAAATGCGGCAGTAGGAATTGGTGACGGACACATAGGACAGATAGACCAGCTTTATTATAATGATGAAGAAGTCGGCACTTATAAAACTGTTTCAAATGGAGCAACGCAGTATATCAGTCTTTTTAAGGCAAGAGAATATGAGTCTAATAACTGGACAAAATGGATAGATACAAGGGAGAAGCAGTATACTTATACAAATAATGTAAACGATTTTGTTTTAAATCTTACTAAAAGAAAATTATATAATCTGGAAAAGGATGAGCAGGCACTGGTTGACAGATTGAAGTTTTATTCACCTACTTTCACGGACAGCAAGGGAATGCATCCGGAACTTAATAATGATGTGGAATATTATATTAAAGATGGCACCCTGCTTAATTATACCCAGATGGGACAGTTGATGAAGAAGTACAGGAGTGACAATGTTTTTGATTCATATGAAAATTTTGTAAACAAATCACAGTATCTTACTGTACGAAATGAGGACAGGGAGGCTGTTGGAAAGATTTTTGAGAGCAGAACATTTTCTAACGAGGTGGAAAAAGCAGAGTATATTAATTATGTATGCGATTATTTAAGAAAGAATTATTCATATACAATGCGTCCGGGGAAGGTTCCTGAAGGCAGGAATGCAGTTGATTATTTCCTTAATGAAAGTAAAAGAGGATATTGTACATATTTTGCTACGGCGGCAGCAGTTATTTTAAGATGTTCAGGAATTCCAACAAGATACTGTGCCGGTTATGTAGTTGATACAAGCCTTTCAGGAACACAGAATAGTGATTATTATGATAATTATATAGTTATGGATAATTCAGCACATGCATGGGTTGAAGTATTTATCAGTGGATATGGATGGGTTACTATAGACCCGACTCCCGGATATGGTGATGATTTGCCGGAGGAGGATACACAGGCATCTACAGAAGCCACACAAAGTGATTCTGAGACAGATGATGGCATGCAGGAATTTAACGGTTCTGTAGGTAATACGGCAGATAATACCAGTACAGAGGATAATTATGATTATGACTCATTAACAGGATTTTCTACATCTAAGGGATTAGGTATAGGGAAAATACATATCAATGTCAGGTATATTGTTGCAGCATTTGCAGGACTGATTGTTATGGTTCTGGTTATGATATTCATTTTAAGGATTGTCTCAAGAAATGTACTTCTTAATCCGGATAAAGCTGATGATAAAAAGTTATTCAGGCTATACAATTATCTTGAAAAGCTTCTGGCATTTTCAGGATTTGAAAGGCTTTCAAGCGAGGATTATCAGGATTATATATACAGGATTATTGAAGCTGAAAGCAGCCTGCAGGGAATTGGACTTGAGAAAGCAGTGCAGACAATCCTTGAGGTCAGATTTGGTAATGTAAAATGTGTTGACAAAGCTGACATAACTGGGATAATAAATACTATAAGACAGGTGCGAAGCTACGCACTTAAGAAAGCCAGAGGATTGAAGAAGCTTATAGTATGTTTAATTTAGAAGAAGAGCTTAAGAAACTCCCGGCAAAACCGGGAGTTTATATTATGCATGATAAGTGGGACAATATAATATATATAGGTAAGGCGAAGATTTTAAAGAATCGTGTAAGACAGTATTTCCAGAGCAGCAGGAATAAGTCTGCCAAGATTGTGCAGATGGTGTCACATATTCAGTACTTTGAGTATATTATCACAGATTCTGAACTTGAGGCGCTTGTTTTGGAGTGCAATCTTATCAAGGAGCACAGACCTAAGTACAATACCATGCTAAAGGATGACAAGAGTTATCCTTTTATTAAGATTACCGTTGGTGAAGAGTATCCAAGGGTACTTTTTGCAAGAAAGATGAAGCATGGAGCAGGTAAGTATTTCGGTCCTTACACTTCTGCGGCAGCAGTCAAGGACACTATTGAACTTCTATGCAAACTGTATAAGGTAAGAACCTGTAACAGAAATCTGCCTAAAGATGAGGGCAAGGACAGGCCGTGTCTTAATTATCATATCGGACAGTGTGATGCACCATGTCAGGGATATGTAAGCGGTGAGGAATACAGAAGAAGAATTGATGAGGTTGTAGCTTTCTTAAATGGTGATTACAAGAAGATTATGGACAGGCTTACAACGCAGATGCAGGAAGCGTCTGATAAGATGGAGTATGAGGAAGCTGCAAGATACAGAGACCTGTTAATGAGTGTCAAGCAGGTTGCACAGAAGCAGAAGATTACAGCAGATGATGTTAATGACAGAGATGTCATTGCGTGTGCAAGTGACGGTCAGGACGCAGTTGTGCAGGTGTTCTTTATCAGGCAGGGCAAGCTTCTTGGAAGAGATCATTTTCATATGAAGGTTGCCGAAGGTGACTCTAAGAGCGACATAATTTCGGAATTTATGAAACAGTATTACGGCGGAACTCCATTTATACCTAATATTATTATGGTGCAGTACGAGATAGAGGATGCGGATACAATAGCACAGTGGCTTAGTGCAAGAAAGAGTCGCAAGGTAAGTATTGTCACACCTAAGAAGGGCGATAAGGAAAAGATGGTTGAGCTTGCATATAAGAACGCCCAGCTTGTTCTTACACAGGATGCGGAGAAGATTAAGCGTGAGGAGAGCAGGACAACAGGAGCTATGAAAGAGATTGCCGGCTGGCTTGGACTTGGGACACTTCACAGAGCAGAGGCTTACGATATATCTAATACAAATGGCGTTGAAAGTGTTGGCTCAATGGTCGTTTTTGAGGATGGAAAACCAAAGAAGAATGATTATCGCAAGTTCAGGATAAGAACAGTAAAGGGACCGGATGATTATAAGAGCATGCGTGAGGTTCTGACAAGACGTTTTACAAGGGGTATGCGTGAGCGGGAAGGACTAGAGGATAGTCATGGATTTTCGAGATATCCAGACCTTATTATGATGGATGGCGGACGAGGCCAGGTGAATATTGCACTTGATGTACTTAAGGAACTGGGGCTTAATATTCCTGTGTGTGGTATGGTAAAGGATGATACCCACAGCACAAGAGGTCTGTATTATAACAATATTGAGATACCGATAGATAAGCACAGCGAGGGCTTTAAGCTGATTACAAGGGTGCAGGATGAGGCACACAGATTTGCAATAACTTATCACAGAAGCTTAAGAGATAAGGCACAGGTATCTTCTGTACTTGATTCGATTGAAGGAATCGGACCTGTAAGAAGAAAGGCACTTATGAAGCATTTTCTTGATATAGAAAAGATACGGCAGGCATCAGTGGATGAGCTTATGAAGGCTGATGGTATTACTGAAAATGTGGCAGAGAATATATACAATTTCTTTCATTGATAATACTTTTATAATAGCATTTAGAGCTTGTCTGTGATAAACTTAGGATATATGAAATCGTAAACATGAGTTTGGAGGCAGAGAATATATGAATAATGGTAAAGAGAGGGTAAAGTTATCTAAAGTTATCCAGAAAATGAATCTTGTTAATCTTACACCACAGATAGATGTGTCAGGAATCTGGCTTAATCTGCCTGATGTGAACAGACCGGCTTTGCAGCTTACAGGTTTTTATGACCAGTTTGATAATGACAGATTACAGATTATTGGTAATGTGGAGAATGCTTATCTTGCGAGTCTTTCTGAGCAGGAGAGATATGAAAGATATATGCAGCTTTTGTCAAGTAATATTCCATGTATTATATTCTGCAGGAGTATAAAGCCAGAGCCTAAGATTATTGAACTTGCGGTTAAGTATCAGATACCTCTTCTTATGACAGACCAGGCAACATCTTCATTTACAGCAGAAGTAATACGCTGGCTGAAGGTCCAGCTTGCACCATGTATCGTAATCCATGGTGTTTTAGTTGATGTATATGGTGTAGGTGTACTTATCACAGGTGAGTCTGGTATTGGTAAGAGCGAGGCTGCACTTGAACTTATAAAAAGAGGACACCGTCTTGTAACTGATGATGCGGTTGAAATCAGAAAGGTCAGTGACGAGACTCTGGTTGGAAGCGCACCGGGAGTTACCAAGTATTTTATAGAGCTTAGAGGCATTGGTATTATTGATGTCAAGACACTTTTCGGTGTTGAAAGTGTTAAGGAAACTCAGGAAATTGATATGGTTATCAAGCTTGAGGACTGGAACAAGGACAGAGAGTATGACCGCCTTGGACTGGAGGAAGAATATATAGAATATCTTGGAAATAAGGTTGTGTGCCATACGCTTCCGGTAAGACCAGGCCGTAATCTTGCTGTAATTGTTGAGTCAGCAGCGGTCAACCACAGACAGAAGATGATGGGATATAATGCAGCGAAGGAATTATACAGAAGAGTACAGGAAAATCTTATGAGAGGCGGGGAGGATGACGATGAGTAAGATTATATTTGGAATTGATGTTGGAGGAACAACCTGCAAATGTGGTACATTTTCTGAAGAAGGTGAGCTGTTAAGAAAAGAAGAGATTCCTACAAGAAAGGATGAGGGTGGAAGCCTGATTCTGCCTGATATAAGTGAGTATATCAAGGGCGTTCTTGCAGATATGAATATGACAACAGAGGATGTGGCAGGAATCGGAATGGGACTTCCTGGTGCATGTCTTGAGGATGGAACTGTCAACAAATGTATCAACTTGGGCTGGGGAGTATTTAATGCAGCCAATGCACTGTCTGAGCTTACAGGTATTCCTGTTAAGATTGGTAATGATGCCAATATGGCAGCACTCGGAGAATTCTGGGTAGGCGGTGGAAGCGAATATAACAGCATGGTAATGGTGACGATTGGAACCGGTGTAGGCGGTGGAGTTATTATTGATGGAAAGCCTCTTTATGGATTTAACGGTGCAGCAGGTGAGATAGGTCATCTTCCACTTGTTGAAGGTGAGACTGAGAGCTGTAACTGTGGAAAGAAGGGCTGTCTTGAGCAGGTTGCTTCTGCAACTGGAATTGTAAGAACGGCTAACCGTATGCTTGCAGAAAGTGACATGCCTTCATCTTTAAGAAGTGTGCCATACATATCGGCAAAGGTTATATTTGACGAGGCTAAGGGAGGAGATGCCCTTGCTATACAGGTAACAGAGTATGTATGCAGGTATCTTGGAAAAGGACTTGCATGTGCAGCGGGAATGGTTGACCCGGAGGTATTTGTAATTGGTGGCGGAGTTTCTGCCGCAGGGGAATATTTTATCAATCTTATTGATAAGTATTATAAGGAATGTGTGTTCCATGCGAGCAGACAGACTAAGATAGTTAAGGCTGCTCTTGGTAATGATGCAGGAATGTATGGAGCAGCAAAGCTTATTCTTGGAAATTAGTATTAAGGATAGTGAGATTATATGGATAATAAAATGTTATCAGAAGCATTAATATCAATGCTTGGTGCCGGGAATGTAAGAACAGGTGAACTAATGAAGACACATACTACATTCAGAATCGGAGGTGCTGCAGATTATTATGTAACACCACAGGCAGAAAAGCAGATAGCAGATGTTATCGCATTTTTGAAAAAATCGGACATTAAATATATTGTTATTGGAAATGGCAGTAATATTCTTGTGAGTGATGAAGGCTTCAGGGGAGTTGTAGTTGAGCTTGGCGATGGTTTTTCAGATTATGAGTTTCTGCAGGATTCACAGGATAATTCAGATGAAGTGCTTGTTAAAGCAAGTGCAGGTATGAAGCTTACAAGACTTGGCAATCAGCTTGCTGCTAATGGAATTGCTGGATTTGAATTTGCAACAGGTATTCCGGGTTGCATAGGTGGTGCTGTAAGAATGAATGCAGGTGCTTATGGCGGGGAGTTCAAGGATATTCTTGTCAGTGCAAAGGTTATTGATGATGAAGGTGTTATCAGGGAGCTTTCAGCAGATGAACTTGAGCTTGGATACAGAACAAGTATTGTAGCGAAAAGCAATATGATTGTTCTTGAAGCAACTTTGAAATTAAGAAAAGGTGAACCGGATATAATAAGAAATAATATCTCAGAGCTGGCAGCTAAGAGAAGGCAGAAGCAGCCACTTGAGTATCCTAGTGCCGGAAGCACATTTAAAAGACCGGAAGGATATTTTGCAGCAAAGCTTATTGAGGATGCAGGTCTTAAGGGTTGTGCAAGAGGTGGCGCACAGGTATCGGAGAAGCATGCCGGATTCGTTGTCAATAAGGGCGATGCAACTGCGAAGGATGTATGCGAGCTTACGGATTATATTAAGAGTGAAGTTATGGAAAAGTTCGGTGTCGGGCTGGAACTGGAAGTTGTAAAGGTTGGATTCTAAGGCTTGTTATAATTAAACAGACCAGTAATTAAGGACAGATAAGAAAGAGAAGATGATAAGATGAAGATGATTATTGTTACAGGTATGTCAGGCGCAGGTAAATCTACAGCACTTAATGTATTAGAAGATGAGGGATATTATTGTGTTGATAATATGCCAATCTCTCTGATTCCTAAATTTGCAGAGCTTGCCAATGCTGGTGATGATGGTTACAGTAATATAGCCATTGGTGTAGATATAAGAAGTGGTCACGCACTTGCTGAGCTGGATTCAGTGCTTGATGATATGCTTAATAAGCATTTTAACTATACAATTCTGTTTCTTGAATCAAGTGATGAAGTACTTGTAAAGCGATACAAGGAAACGCGAAGAACACATCCGCTTGCAATGGATGATCATGACAGAATAGATAATGTAATAAAGCTGGAAAGAGATGAGCTTAAGTTCTTAAAGAAAAGAGCAGATGTTATCATTGACACAAGTCAGATGCTTACAAGGGAACTTAAGGCAGAGCTTGAGGGCATATTCTTTGACGATAAGAATTTCAAGAATCTGTTTGTTACAGTTCTTTCTTTTGGTTTCAAATATGGAATACCTGCAGACGCAGATCTTGTGTTTGATGTGAGATTTCTGCCTAATCCATATTATATTGAAGAACTTAAACACCTTACCGGTAATGATAAGCCTGTACAGGATTATGTGAAGAAAGCTCCGGAGACAACAGAATTTCTGGAAAAGATAGATGATTTATTGAAGTTCCTTCTGCCTAATTATGTTAAGGAAGGAAAGAACAGTCTTGTTATTGCAATTGGCTGTACAGGAGGAAAGCATCGTTCAGTTACTCTTGCTAATGAAATCTATAAGCTTATAAGCAGGACTGAGTATGGATGCAAGGTTGAGCATAGAGATATTGAGAAAGATTCTAAGAGAAAAGGTTAAGTATGTCATTTTCATCAGAAGTAAAAGAAGAGTTAGTTAAGAAAACAGATTCCGCGAGGCATTGCCAGATTGCGGAATTTGCTGCGTTTATGGGAATGTCTGGCAATGTAAGCGAGACAGATAATGGAGAATTATGTCTGGAATTCGTTACAGAGAACGAATTATCAGTCGAGAAATTCAGCGACCTGTTATTGAGAATATTTAGCATTAAGATGGATGCTGATACGAATAAAATGGTTAAGAATGGCAAGGAAACTATTATAAGGATAACCAGACAGAGTGATGTTGCTAAGATATTGCAGACATTAAAATGGTGCGACGACCGGTTTACACAGATTGAACCGGTGTTTGTTGACGCAAGAATTGTAGCTATGGACTGCTGTAAGAAAGCATTTATAAGAGGAGCTTTTATGGAACGAGGTTCTATAAGTGACCCGAACAAGTTCTATCACTATGAGATTGTGTGCAAATATGAGGAGGACGCTGATATTCTTATGGATATGCTGCGTTTTTTCGGACTCGATGCCAAGGTTATTGTAAGAAAAAACAGTTTTGTTGTGTATATGAAAGAAGGCAATAATATTACTGATACGCTTAATCTTATGGGAGCGGTTGTATCACAGATGAATCTTTACAATGTCATGATTCTTAAGGGGATCAGTAATGATGTCAACAGAAAGGTAAACTGTGAGACTGCTAATCTTAACAAGACAATTGAAGCGGCGGTCAAGCAGATTAAGGATATTGAACTTATAAGAGATACTGTCGGACTTGACAGTTTAAGTGACAGTCTGATGCAGGTTGCTCTTTTAAGACTTGAGAATCCTGACATGAGTCTTCAGGGATTAGGTGAGCTGTTAGACCCTCCGGTTGGTAAATCGGGTGTAAACCACAGGCTAAGAAAGATTGGCGAGAAGGCAGATGAATTAAGACAGAGCATGGGAATCTCTGTCTGATTAAATATTTTTAATAAAATTTTACATTTTCTTTTCAAATAGGGATTGACAAGAAGTGTATAATTGAAAATATGAGATAAAAGAGCAGTCATATACTGCAGAAAGGTTGATTATGATGACTAAAGTAGATATAATTTCAGGCTTTTTGGGAGCAGGTAAAACAACTCTTATAAGTAAGCTTTTAAAGGAAGCCTTAAAGGGAGAGCAGGTAGTTCTTATTGAGAATGAATTCGGTGAAATCGGTATTGATGGAGGATTCCTTAAAGATTCTGGTGTTGAGATAAGAGAGATGAATTCAGGATGCATCTGCTGTTCACTTGTTGGTGATTTCGGAACTTCTCTTAAGGAGGTTGTTGATAAGTATCATCCAGACAGAATTATTATTGAGCCTTCAGGAGTAGGCAAGCTTTCAGATGTTATCAAAGCGGTTAAAGACCTTCACATTGAGAATGAAATCGTTCTTAACAGTGCTTCAACAGTTGCAGATGCATCTAAGGTTAAGGTATATATGAAGAATTTTGGTGAGTTCTTTAATAACCAGATTGAGCATGCAGGAACTGTTATTTTAAGCAGAACACAGAATGTTTCTGAAGAGAAGTTAAAGACAGCTATTGAGCTTATTAAGAGTGTTAATCCTAATGCACATATTATCACAACTCCTTGGGATGATATTGACGGAACTAAGATTCTTGGTGCAATGGAGAATGTTACTAACCTTGAGTTAGACATGCTTGCAGAGGCAGCACAGAAGGCTTATGAGGAGCATGAGAAGGAGCACCACCATCATCATCATGAAGATGGAGAGTGCTGCTGTTGTGGCGGACATCATGATGATGATGACGAGCATGAGCATCATCACGACCACGAGCATGAACATCACCATGACCATGACGAGGAGCATGAGCATCATCACGACCACGAGCACGAACATCATCATGACCATGAGCATGATCATCACCATCACCATGCAGATGACGTATTTACAAGCTGGGGAACAGAGACTCCTAAGAAGTATGAGAAGGCAGAGCTTGACAGTATATTAAAGAAGCTTTCTGAGAGTGAAGATTATGGTAAGGTTCTCCGTTCTAAGGGTATGCTTCCTTGTACAGATGGAACATGGATGTATTTCGACCTTGTACCAGAAGAATATGAGATTCGTGAGGGAAGTGCTGATTTCACAGGAAGAATCTGTGTAATCGGTTCTGAACTTAAGGAAGATGCACTTAAGGAACTTTTTGAAGTTTAATCAGTGTTTAATAGAAGAACACATTTTTACAACGCATTTATAATGAAATGATAGCGCAAATGCGCGGAAATGAGGATAAATATGGCAAATGAGGAATATCAGATTCCGATTTTCTTGATTAACGGTCAGCTTGACAGTGGTAAAACAAGATTTATCTCCGATACTATAGCAATGGGACAGTTTGCAGACGCTAAGAATAAACTTCTTATTGTGTGTGAAGAAGGTGAAGAGGAGTATAGCGAGAAGCTTCTTAAGGACAACGGAGTTGATATGGTTGTTGTTGAAAAGGAAGATTTTAATATCAAGACTCTTAATGAACTGGACAAGAAGTATGATCCATGGATTGTTATTGTTGAATATAACGGAATGTGGGATCCTGCACTTATTCTTGGAAGTGAAAAGCCAAGAGGATGGCAGGTATACCAGTCTATAACTTTAGTTGATGCCAATGCATTTGGCTTACAGTGGGCTAACATGAAGTCTATTATTGCAGAGTCTGTTAAATATGCGGACATGGTTATTTTTAACAGATGTAAGTCAGGTATGGACCTTGGCAGCTACAGAAGAAGCATGAGAGCATTAAATCCTGCACTTCAGATTATCTTCGAGGACGAGAAGGGTGACCAGGTTGCTATATCTGAACAGCTTCCATACGATATCAATGCTGATGTTATTCAGGTTGATGACGAAGATTATGGTATCTGGTATATGGATGTGTCTGAAAGACCGGAAGTATACGCAGGTAAGAAGGTAAGATTCAAGGGACAGGTTCTTAAGAACAAGTACTTTAAGGATAAGAATTTCGTTCCGGGAAGAAAGGTTATGACATGCTGTGCAGAAGATACACAGTTTATTGGTTATATCAGCTTCTACAACAACATAGCTTCTCTTGAGAATAGAGAATGGATATGGGTTACAGCTACTATTAAGTATGAATTCCAGATGGCATATAAGAAGAAAGGTCCTGTTCTTTACGTTGAAAGCGTAGAAAAGACAGGTGCACCTAAGGAAGAGATGGTGTTCTTCTAATATGATACAGGATATATGGCCAAAACATCTGGACAACCAGTATAAGAATCTTAAGCCAGGCAATGGGGATACTGTGTTTTATTTTCAGGGTTTCTCGTTGCTTGCAAGACTATCAGGACATTTTAACTCACAGAATCCTGAAGAAAATGTATTAAAATATCCACAGTATGATGAGTTCGTTCAGGGGATAAAGTCCTCTTACGGAGACAAAGCTGTGGATAACTTTGAATTCATATATCTGTTGTCAATTGATGAGGAACATTTTTTCCTTGCAAGAAAGACAGGAAGCCTCGAAAGAGGCATATTCTTGGGAGAGATGGCTGATTCAGCTGTACACAAGGATATGTATTCTTTCGTCAGAGGATATGAATTCGTAGGAGTCGATTCTTTCCGTAAGGCACAGCCAAGAGAGCATGCTTATGCGGCTATTACTGCATTTCATCTGTATGGCTGGTACAGGGATAATCATTTCTGCGGAAGATGCGGAAAACCACTCAAGCATGATGACAAGCAGAGAATGTTACGCTGTGACTGCTGTAAGAATATGGTATTTCCTAAGATATGTCCGGCTGTTATTGTTGCAGTTACAGATAAGGACAGAATTCTTCTTACTAAATATGCGGGAAGAACTTATAGGAATTATGCGCTTATTGCCGGATTCACAGAGATTGGTGAAACAACAGAGGAAACTGTAAGCAGAGAAGTTATGGAAGAGGTAGGTGTGAAGGTTAAAAATATCACCTATTATAAGAGCCAGCCTTGGGGACTCAGCGGTTCTCAGCTTCTTGGTTACTTCTGTGAGCTTGACGGTGACGACACAATAACTCTTGAAGAAGATGAGTTATCGGTCGGCACATGGGTCAAGGCAGATGATATAGATGTAATTGATGACCATATCAGTCTCACAAGGGAAATGATTGAGAAATTCCGCAGTGAGCATGTGAGTCACAATTAATTGTAATCTTTAAAACTAATATTAAGATCTATGGTATTACCACTGACACCGTCTAACTTAGCTGATTCAGTGTATTGCCATATAGAGAATTCATATGGGAAGTAAGGTGTGTCTGAATAGTAGGCAAACCACTTCTCATATTTTTCTAAGCGGGTAAGGTCAAGTCTTCCAACGAATCCCTTGAGGTTGGAATATATCATTGGCTTATAGCCTGCTTTTTCTATTTTGTCGCAGAATGCGATTATGATATCTGTAAGTTCTTCAGTAGTCAGATTCTCCTGTCTGTATGAATCGCCCGAAATCTCCTCAAAGTCAATAACTACAGGATATGTAATCCTGTAAGGCTTGATAATATCAAGAACATAATCAGCCTCTTCTATAGCTTCCTGTTTCGTAATTGCTGATGAGAAGAAGTATGCGCCAATCTTAATATTATTCTTTATTGCGTCTTTTGCAAATGTATCAAATGAAGAATCAGTGTTCAGGATTCCATTGCCATAGCTTCTGAAACCACATCTTAACATGGCAAATTCAACGCCCTGTTCTTTTAATTTCTTAAAGTCAATATTCCCCTGAAACTTCGAGGCATCAACACCCATATGAGTTGTAACTTTACCGTCTTCATTGTATGTAATAATTCCTTTATCATCCTGCTTGAAATTCTCATCCTTATAATTATTCTTCGCAAGTTCAGGAAGTATCTGCGCAAATACATACTGATTCTTATTGTTCACATAGACTATATTATCAGGGAAATAGCTCTTAAGTATAGAAAGAGAACCTTCACCGTTAGTGAATCTTAACTTCATATCAGAAAGAAGATCCTCTTTCTCTTCTGACTTTAGTTTCTCAATCTCGTCATTGCTAAGCTTATCGGTATTAGCTGCAACGGTTGATTTTCGGTACTTAATAATGACACCGGTGGTCAGAAGACCGAACATTACAGTTGTCATAAAGAATATTAAAGTTGTTATCACAAAAGGATTGGTTTTCTTCGATTTCATAGTGCATCACCTCTATAATAATTAATTATGAGTTATTCATAAAAAGTATTTCTTGTATAAATGGTATATTAGCTTTTACGAAATGTCAATTAGAATTCATATGATTTTTTAAATAAAAATATACAAAAGGTATTGACAATTTATTGAATAGAATATATAGTATTTGTACAACACAACAATTCTTATAGAATCAGAATCCAGACGTGGATAACTGAGATTCTTTTGCCTTTGCAAGAAGGTAATTGTACCGTTTCTGTTCTGAATTAAGCTGGTAGATATAACAGTCTATCAGGTCAGGATCAGTAACATTATCAAGATTAGAATAGGCAGTATACATTGCCTTTTTAGTCATCATAAGTTCCTGTAGCAGGTATTTTTCATCATATGTAGCAGGACTCTTTTTTTTACCAAACATTTTCAATAGAATTACTCCTTAATGCTCAAGATTAGGGGCATCATATGCCTTTATTAGAAGTATAGGCAGTAAATGGTAATTCTATACATGTTTTTTAGGAGGTGGATATGTGCCATACGATATATCAGTAGTGATTGCACTGGTATTCATTATATGGTCAGTGAGGGAAGATGTAAAAGCTTTCAGAATACCGAATTATCTGATTATAGCAGGGTTAATTGTGGGAACAGGACTACTCGTTATAAGAGGATTGGCAGGTGATAATATAAGGGACTACATACTTGGCACCCTGGCGGGATTAGCAGGAATGATGCTTCTTTATATAATCAGGGCTGTTGGTGCGGGGGATGTGAAGCTTTTTGCAGTGCTTGGACTGCTGACGGGGTTAGAATTCGTGGTACAGCTTATGGTTGTGTCATTTATCACAGGGCTTTTTATAGGAGTTATTGAGTTGTGTTTTAAAAGGACAAGTCTGGTAAGGGTAGGAAGCACAGGGATAGAAGGGCATGGATTTCATTATGCGGTTGCGGTTCTGATTGGATATGTTGTTGTGTTGGGATACAGAGTTGTTGTGATTTTATGAACATATAAGGGGAGGTAAATAATGGGGAGGAATAGCATTTGTGTTATATACGATTCAGATGAGAATTATGCAAAGCGTCTGATGTCAGTAATTAACGATGATAATGATATTCCTTATAATGCACAAGTGTTTACACAGGAGCAGGAGCTTGATAAGTATCTGCAGGAAAAGAAAGCGGACATGCTTATGATATGTGAGGGGGCATATGAGTATGATGCGACGAGAACAGGGAATAAGACAGTTGTGTTGTGTGAGGAAGAACAGGATGCCGATGAAATCAATTCTAAAGAGGAGAGAGGGCTGGTAGGAATATGCAAATACCAGCCGTCATACCAGCTTCTCCAGTCGGTTATGAGATACGAGAAGAGAGAGAATAACCGGAGAAGAGGAAGTCTTAAGGTAGTAGGTGTGTATGGATTTAACAATACGTCACGCATGGTATTGTCACTGGCAGTTGCAAAGCAGCTGTCAGAGAAGTGTAATACATTATTCGTGAATTTTGAGACATTTGGCGGATTTAAAGGAATATTAAAAGGGGAGGAGGAACAGAACCTTTCGGATGCTTTATATGCATTCAGACAGAATCATAACCAGTTTCATAAGAATATTGTTAATGCAATAAGTCATTATGACAGGCTTGATTATATACCGGATACATCCTGCGCAGATGATATAGACGACATCAAAGCAGAGGAACTTGGCACATTTGTTCAGGGAATTGGAAGGGAGCTTGGGTATTCATATATTGTGGTCGACATAGGGGATGGACTGAGGATGCCGTGGAATATGATGGATTGCTTTGATGAAATATACATGTGTGATGGGGATAATTACCTGGAAAAGTCTAAAGTTAGAAATTTTGAAAATATGGTTATGGAACGTGGGATGAATAATGTTGTCAGTGCATTTAAGAAGATTGCAGTAAAAATAGAAGACAATATTCTTAATCCGGATATGTGGAACAGGCTTCCTTTCTGCAGTTTTTACGATGAATTGTGCTCTTTAATTGAGACCGGAGAGACATAATGGAAGAACTATATATGAATATAAGAAAACTGGTGTATGAACGCCTTGATACAGGCAGAGATATTGATGATGCTGAATTATACCAGGTTATAGATGCATGCATATATGAAGAGAGCCGTAATGTTGTAATCCCTATAAGGCAGAAAGAGGAGTTGAAGAAAAGGCTTTACAACTCTATTAAGAAACTTGATATTCTACAGGAGCTTTTAGAGGATGACAGTGTAACAGAGATTATGGTAAATGGGAGTGACAGTATCTTTATAGAGCGGAATGGTCACATGGAAAAATGGGATAAGAAGTTCGAGAGTGTTGAGAGGCTGTCAGATGTAGCACAGCGTATAGCAGCCATGTCTAACAGAATGGTTAATGAAGCATCACCTGTAGCAGACACAAGATTGTCAGATGGTTCGAGAGTCAGCATAGTATTACCGCCGGTTGCTATTAATGGACCTGTAATAACCATAAGAAAATTCTATGATACACCGCTTACGATAGAGAGACTTATTGAGCTTGAATCAATCACGGCTGAAGCTGCAGAATTTTTAAGCCGGCTTGTTAAGAGCAGATATAACATTTTCATATCAGGAGGTACTGGAAGTGGCAAGACAACATTTTTAAATGTGCTGTCAGATTATATTCCAGAAGATGAGAGAATTGTGACGATTGAGGACTCAGCGGAATTACAGCTTCATAATGTCAGTAATCTTGTCAGGCTAGAAGCGAGAATGGCTAATCTGGAAGGCTGTAATGCGGTGGGGATAAGAGATCTTATTAAAGCGAGTCTTAGAATGAGACCAGACCGTATTATTGTGTGTACATCTTCAAACGCAAAAAATCAATGTAATTACTGCATTTCTTCTTCCCAACCTGCTTCCTCAACGTCATTCAAATTTTCTATAAGTTGTCCTAGCATAAGTGTTGTATCATGCATAGCACTTGTACTTTTGAATGTGATATGTGGCTTACCTGTCTTATCTATTGTGATATAATCGACATCACGCAACAGTTCTTTTCTTGTTTTCTTTGGGTAGTCCTCTGTTTCTATAATATGCTTTAATTCTTTTAGCTCTTTCTTTCCCGCTCTACATAACGTATCAATTTCAGCAACTTGTTTTTCTATTTCTTCATTGCCCTTTGCTAATTGTTCACGCTTTGCTGTCAAATTGTCAATTTGCTGTGTATAATCACTTGTAAGCTCATCAAGTTCCTGCTTGCTATACATACCATCTGCATATAATGCAAGTAATCTTTTACGCTTTTCCGTTATATTTGTTATGTCATTATCAATGCTTTCTACTGCCTTTGTGCTATCCGCATCTATAAATTGACCTAACCTACGCTTTGCAAAGTCAGCCATTTCTAATAAACTAATAACACTCTGCATTCTGTGATTATAATAAGCATTACTATTCAAGAATGTATCAAGCTCATTTTCCTTAATACTCGGATTATTACATTTTGGTATGCCATTTGCTTCATCATAAGTTGTTCTGTGTTTACAACTATAATATCTAACAGTAGCTTTTAGAGTTGGCATATACTTTCTTCCACTTGCTGTGTACCATCCGCCACAACATCCACACTTAATTTTACGCTTATAATCTGTTGTACCATGATATGTACAGTTATTATTATATTTCTTTCTGTTTGCTTCTGTTATGCGTTGTGCTTTGTCAAATTGTTCTGCACTTACAATAGCAGGTACTTTAACAATGCCTTGTTCTAATAAGCGTTGCTGTGCTTCTCGAGCGTCTTTTCTCAAATCATCATCATAGGTACGCAATGTTTTTGACCTATTGCCAAATAGCCCTTTATATTGATAGCGTCCACTATTACTTTCTCCTTTGTATTTTTCATTACTTAACATACGTTTTATTGTGCTTCGTGTGTACTTATTACCCTTTAAGTTAAAATACCCCATTTCAGCTAGTCTATTACAAATTACTTGCTGTCCTAGTCCTTCCTCTGTATATAAATCAAATACAAGTCGCACAAGTTCAGCTTCTTTTTCATTTACAATTAAACAGTTGCTTTCTTTATCTAAATCATAGCCTATCAGTTTATTACCGCCTGTGTAAATCTTGCCTTGTCGTACTCCCTCTTCATATCCAAAATGCGTTTTTACGCTTTTATCTCGACTTTCACGCTCTGCAAAAGTGAGGAAAATTTGTATATATGTCATATCCTCATTGCTTTCAGAGGTCTTATTTATATCTAAAAAACGTACATATACTTTATTTTCCGCAAGTGTTTTAAGTATTGCATCCACACTTACATTTCTTGCAAATCTCGTTGTATCTTTCACGAAAATATAGTCAAACTTTGACTTGCGTACAATTTTATATGCTGTTGTTTTTTCTTCGCTATCTGCATCTATAACCGCCTGCAATCCTGCATCTTCTAGCATTTTATCAAAAGCAGGGCGGTGTAGTTTAGTTCCGCTTCGTCCTTCATCATAATATACACCATCTTCGCATAAACCATTAATATTCATGTGTACAAGTCGTATATTATTGTTATGCTCAAGCTCACGTTGAAAGTATGTTTTTTGATTTTGTAAACTATTTAACTGGTCTTTTTTGTCTGTACTAACTCTGGCATAAGCTACACATCTTTTTTTAATCATACTTATTACCGCCTTTCTCTTATTTGTCTGTCATTACTGCAATATATTTATCTAGTGTAGGTCGGCTTATATCACATAGTCTTGCATACTCTGTCTTTGTAAATGCCCCATCTGTAAATGCATCAAAATGTTTTATAACAACTTGAGGTATGTCATTTATTGTTAATGATGGTCTGCCTAGCTTTTTACCTTTTGCTCGTGCATTTTGTAAACCACTTTTTACTCGCGCCACAGTCATGTTTCTTTCAAGTTCGCTAAATACACCTGCCATTTGTAGAAAAGCATTAGTCATAGGGTCAAGCTGTCCATTTGTACAATCAATAGTCACGCTACCTTTTATCACTAATTTCAGCTTTTTTTCCTTGCAAATATCTATCAAATCACATAACTGCTTTGTGCTTCGGGTAAGTCGGCTTACTTCTGTTGTTACAATAGTATCACCGCATTTTATAATATCAAGCATTTTCATATATTCCGGTCTGTTTACCTTTGTACCGCTTTCATATTCCTTGAAAATTGTCTTTGCTGTTGCTCCCATTTCCTTTAATTCTCGTACTTGCCTATCAATGTCTTGCTTTGTTTCATTTGTACTACATCTGCAATATCCGTATACCATGTATAATGCTCCTTTCAACAGTGTTTTTTATTTTATTATACAATACAGAATGCATATTGTAAAGAAAAACATTGTAAACGAAATAATATAAAAAATACGCATATTATAATGCCTTTTTGTACTGCATATCTGTATTTTTAAATGTAAAGTAATACAGTTGTTTTTCTTTACACAAAAATAGCCACAAGCATTATAAAATGTCTGTGACTGTTGTAGGCATATATTTTTGTATTGTTGATAACTTTGTTGATAACTTTCTATATAATTACTTACTTTATAATTCACGCATATTTGCAGTTTTAAGTGCGAGGGTATACAAATATACTATTTCACACTTAAAACGCAAATTTGACGTGATTTTTGTTGTTTCTCGCTTAGAAATTATATAAGTCGTGATGTGTTCGCTGTCATAGTTTGTAGTTTTGCTTTTTGCTCTGCATTATAATTCTGTCTGCCCATGCTTTTAATACCGAGCTTGTTTTCTGTCTGTTCCATCATGTGTGCGGTCATAATATCATTGTCTGACTTGATATATTCCTCTAACTTGTTAAAATGCTCTAATGGTGAAACAAAAGAACGCCTGCCATTTACATCATAATTTCCGTAAGTTGAAAAAGTATAGTTATCAAATCTTTCAACAGGAATAGAGCCTTTCAGCTTTTCTCTTGCAAATACATAGCTCATTTCCGAACCTCTATACTTGTCCATTTCATGTGTAAACATTGCATCAGTTAAAATTCCTGCATCTGCCATTGTCTTAATATAATCAATGCTATGTTCCAAATCGGCACTATATTCGTAAGGTGTACTTGCAATAACTCTCTTTATTTCTTCTACTGCATCAATCATAAGTGCTTTCAGTTCGTCATTCTTCTTTGTATAATCAGCCTTAATAACGGCTATTTTCTTTTCCTTTCCCTCTGCACTTAAATCTCCGTCCGCATTAACATCATGTACAGCATTTTCAAATCGTTGTCTTAATTTCTCTGCCTGCATCATTGCATCATATACTTTGCCTGTTGTAATTGTCATATTTTCCATTTTATAATCTCCTTTATTTGTTATATTTTTGTCTACGTTTGCAAATCTCATTGTATTCAGTTACGCTATAATTCAAGCGTGGCTCAAATATCGTCAGTCCTTGCGACCTTGCTCTTTCAAGTCCTTTTTCTGTTCCTGCTATGCCAATACACGTTAGTCCTCTGTTTCTTAAATCTGCATATACTAAAGCATTTGGTATGAATTTATCTTGTTTCATAAAATACCTACTTCCTACAGTACAATGACTAATAATTCTGCTATTGCTACAATAATCACAACTATAGTTGCAATCTTCCATATTCTAGCCTTTTTCTTCTCTGTTCTTAAAATATCGCTTGCTAAACTATTCTGCATATATCATCACTTCCTTTCGTTGTATATATTTTTTGTTTAGTTATGTTTACCTATCTTGCTCTTTTATCATTTGTTTAAGCTCATGTATTTGTTCTATAACATCAATTTGCTGTGTAGTCTTTATGCAAGTATCAAGTATTATCTGACTTGCCTTAATTCTGCATCCATCACTTGCATCCGCACTGTTCATAATATCTATAAGTGTTTGCACTGCCATTTCCTGTGCATTTGTTATCTTGCTAGTCGTTAAAGCAAAACTATCTTTACGCTGTTGCTGTAGCTTTGCGTAAAATTCAGGCTTTTTAAGTCTGTCATATATACTTTTTCTGTTGCATCCTAGCATTTCCGCACATTTTGTTATACTTTCAGTTGTTATAAGTGCTTCAATCATTCGCTCGTCACTAATTCGCAATCATCCTGCACCCCCTCTATTTCTTCATCTTCGGGAATATCATCTACAATTACCATCCCCGACAACTTTTTCTCTACTTCTTCCCAGTTTTTATACACAGCCTTTGTAGCAGTGTCTAAATATGTTCCGTCTCGTTGTAAATCAAGAATGTGTAATCGTGATGTGTCCTTTTCCTCAATCTTTGCTTTTAATCTTTCTATCTGTTCTAAATATCCGTAAAACATACTTGCTTGCTCCTTTCTGTTATATACATATATAACTACTGTATAGTTTTATATATGTTAGTAGTCTGCTGTCTGTATTGCCTACATACTGCAAACCATTGTAAATACTAGCTTTCTTTCGTGTTTGTAGTTGTGCTTAAAATACAAAAATGTATTTCTAACCTATCAATATTCATCATCATAATAGCTGTTGTTATTTCTTCTTTCCCCTAAGTCATGCTCTTGTATAAAGCTGTCCACATCTCCAAATTCTCTATACAGCGTGCTTTGCCATTGTATATATTCGCGACTTAAATTATGCCCTGCCTTGCTTCTTACAACATCACGCTGTATTTTGGGGAATGGTTTATTGTGTGTGCGTTCATATAATCTACATTCATTCCTATAAAGTTTGCTAGCAATCTTGTGTGCTTCACTTCCTGCAATGTCTAAGTGAATATGTGGTGGTCTTTTATAAGCATTTGCATCATTAAATACTTTCTTTGCTCGCCCACCTTTGCTTCCTTGTTCAAAGCGGTGCGGTGTCCATTTTGCGTGATTGCTAAAACCTAGTGTCGCAACAGTTCCGCAGTGTATATTCCTACTTAAAAAATTTGCTAGTCTTGTAAAGCATTTTCGTGCGTCTTTCTCGTTAAAAAAGCGGGGCAGTCTTATTTCGTACACGGTGCAATTTAGCTGTGGGTCTGCATTTTTCCTTTCGTGCTGTGGCTTTGTAATATAAGTGCCATTGCTTTCTCTTTCAGTATGTCTATAATATTTTTCCAAATCATCAATGCTAATTCGCATAAAAATCAGCCATCCATTCGTCAATAATTCCCTGCATTTCTTTTGCTTCATCCTCTGCAAAGTTATACAGTTTTACACTTGGTTGTTTATTGTCATAAATAAGCACTACTACCTTTTTGCCTTGTGCTACTGCATCAATACTGCTTTCCCAGCTTGCGTTATATCCTGCAATTATCATAATTTCCTCCTAAACATTTCTTACGATTTCAATGTTGTGCTGTTTACAATATGCTACCCATTCATCACGATTAAGATATTTTTGCTTTGCATCAAATACATGAAACATCTGCGGAAAATCTGCATCCTTACAATGCAACCTTGCCCATGCAAGACTATATCGTGTCATTTCAATAGCTTGTTTTAGTGTAAGTATTTTACAATCTGCCATCTGCATATCTCCTTTCTACACACAAAAAAATGACCCTCAAAAGAAAATCATTTTTTATTGTTATACATAAAAAATATGATTTTTTTTTGAAAGTCATATCGACTTCTTTATTATTATTATATTTAATTACATTAAACATTATACACAATATTTTGTATTTTGTAAAGCTTTTGTTTTAATATAACCACTAAATATTGTGATTTTTATTTTGTTGTATGAAGATGTACATACTATAATTGTTGTCGGAGAAGTCAGGGGAGCAGAAGCAATAGACATGCTCCAGGCGATGAACACAGGGCATGACGGAAGTTTGTCTACAGGGCATGCAAACAGCCCCAAAGATATGATGACAAGACTTGAGACAATGGTACTTATGGGAATGGAGATGCCGGTAACAGCAATCCGTTCTCAGATATCATCGGCTATAGATATTGTTGTACATCTGGCACGATTAAGGGATAAAAGCAGGAAGGTGGTGCAGATTGCAGAGGTTGGAGATTATATCGGAGGTGAAGTTGCACTTACACCATTATATAAGTTTGTTGAAACAGGTCAGGACAAGAATGGAAAAGTATTTGGAAAACTTGTCAGACAGGAGAACAGCCTTATCAGAACTGAAAAACTTAAGGCTGCCAGATATATGTGATAGTGGTGTGCGTTATATAGCAGAGGGAATAGTTATTGTCTGTGTTGCAGCTTATATCTTCTATGAAAATATATTGATGGCATTCATATTGTCACCATATGTATATCTTCATTATAAGCAGAGAAAAAAGGAACGTGCGAAGAAGGATAATAACGAATTCTGTAGGAAGTTCAGGGATGGAATTATGTCAGTATCATTTGCATTAAATGTAGGTTATTCGATAGAGAATGCATTTATACAGGCAGTTGAAGAGCTGGAACTGATATATGGCAGAGATTCGGATATTACTATTAAATTCAGATATATTGTTGTAAGGCTTGGACAGAATGAGAATATTGAGGATATATTTATGGATTTTGCTGAGGAAAGCAAAGTGGAAGATATTATATATTTTGCTGAGATATTCAGGTATGCCAAGAGAAGTGGTGGGGATTTAATATCAATTATCAGAAATACGACACAGATTATACAGCAGAAGGAAGAGGTTTTATCAGAGATAGACACAATTATAAGTGGTAAAAGAATGGAACAGAGAGTAATGAGCATAATACCGGCTGCTATAGTTGTATATCTTAAGTTTACTGCGGCTGAATTCATACAGCCGTTATATGGCAACATGTATGGTGCAGTTATTATGACAGTGTGCCTTATAGTTTATGTTATCGCTGATATGTGGGCAAAGAGGATTGTTAATATTGAAGTTTAAGAAGATTGGGAAAATACATCTTATCATTATTGTTAGTATTGCGCTGACAATAATCAGTGCAGGTATGTCTAAGATACCCTCTACAATTGATGGTGTTATTAAAAGACCTGAACCGGGCGAGAACGCTAGTAGTAAATATATTGATGTAATAGGCGGGGATGGGCAGCAGATAGCGACTGTTAATCTGGCGGTTAGTCCTAGAATAATGTCAGCAGATGAGGTGTATGAATGTTTTGACAGAGCATACGAAGAAGTAATAGTCACCATGCTTGGAGATAATAAGAGCTGTGATTATGTAACCGGAGATCTTGTGTTGCCGGAGAAAGACCAGAGCGGTGTGATAGAGCTGTCATGGTATTCATCAGATTACCAGCTTATTAACTATAACGGCAAAGTTAGTAACAGAGGGTTTTTGGATGGTGAATACAGGAAGGTTTCTCTCAGGCTTGTTATGGAATATGAGGATTACAGGAGTGAGTATGAGATACCGGTAACTGTATATGCACCGGAATACAATGACAAAGTGGGGAAGCAGGTGCGTGTAGAAAAAGCAATAGAGGATGTTCTTAGCAACAATCCGACAGATGCAGATATTAATCTTCCTGAATACATAGACGGAGAAAAAGTTACATATGAGGAACAGGATGAACCGGCTTCGCCAGTAATATTTATTATTCTTGGAGGAATTGCGGCAGCAGTTGTTGGTATATCTGATAGAAAAAAAGAGAATGACCGGATTATAAGAAGAAAAAGAGATCTTGTGTATGACTATTCAGAGGTTGTATCTAAGCTGACACTGCTTCTGGAAGCAGGGATGACAACGAGAATGGCATGGCATAAAATTGCGTGTGACTATAGAAATAAGACTAATCATGGGGATTTGAAAAGACCTGTATATGAAGAAATATGTACGACTGACTATAATATTCAGGCAGGAATTTCGGAGATTAAGGCATATGAGCAGTTTGGCAAACGTTGTGATACAAGAGAGTATATGAAATTAGCGACATTATTGCAGACCAACATTAAAAAGGGAACTAAAGAACTCAGTAATCTGCTGGAAAAAGAAGCCTGTGACGCTTTTGAAAAAAGAAAGAACATGGCACGGGTAAAGGGAGAAGAGGCAACGACAAAACTGCTTATGCCGATGATGCTTATGCTCATAACGGTAATGATGATAATTATGATACCGGCAATATGGTCTTTTCGTATGTAGTGAGCGGACAGGGAATTGGTAATATGTGGTGAATTAGTTAAAAGAAAGGTTGTGGAATTATGAACAATATAATGAACAATATTAAGAGAGAAGCTAAGAAATTCTGGAATGATGAGGATGGAATGGGAGTTGTCGAGGTTGTATTAATAACAATTGTTCTCGTTGGACTGGTTGTACTTTTTAAGAAACAGATAACAGACCTTGTTAATTCTGTTCTGTCAAAGATGACTAATCAGGCTAATAAAATATGATTTATGGAGGATACATGTGTCGGGGAAAAGAATTAATGCACATATAACAATAATGGCAGCATTATCCATGACTATTGTTCTTTCTTTAATAAGTACGTGTATTAAGTCGGCCTCAGATTGCTACTATAATACACAGATTAAAGAAGCCTGTATGCTGTCAGTGGAAGCTGCATTTTCTTCATATCACAATGATATGTTGAATGAATATGACATATTTCTTCTTGAGAATACTGACAGAATAGAGACCAAAATTGAGAAATATGTTGAGAAAAATTTATCTTCATGTGGAAAAGACATTTCTTTATTAGGAATCAATGTGGATAACATAGAACACATGACTGATAAAGGAGGAATATATCTTAAGAAGGAGATTGCCAGGTATATGCAATATGAAATATACGGGGATATGTTGGGAATATCACAGCAGTCACAGGCTGAGCTGGAAAAGTCACAGAAAGTGCAGGAAATAACACAAGATATAACAGAATGTGAAGAAATGATGTGGGAAGCAGATGTGAAAACATTGCGCCTTATTGAACTTGTTGATGGGATTGAGACAACTGAGACAGGTATTGTTATAAGAAGAGGAAAACCTGTTGCTGTATCTGATTATTTTGTCAAATCAGCAGTTAATGGAATGGTTTCTAAAGAGACTTTGTATGTTGATGAGGATAAAGTTTATAAGAGTGTGAGTGTCTCACAACCAGGTTATGTAGATGTATCAAAGATACTTGATGATATGTATGAGGATGCTGAAGGCATCACAGAAGATATGAAAGATTCCGGAGATATCAGTTCGTATGCGGATTTCTATAAAAAGAATTATGACATGTTAAAAGCTGTTATTGAAGGAGCAGACAGTAAGACAGAGGAAGCTTTAAAGCTGCTTGGCGAATATGAGAATGCAAAGACGGGTGCAAAGGACAAGCTGGGCAAATGTGTTGAGAAGGTTAAATTACACAGAAATATATTAGGAGATGAACTACAGAAAGGATTGCTGGAAGATATTGAAGTAATAAGACAAGACAATGAGTCAGATAAGAAAATGCTATGCAATATTAAGGAATTAACGGCTGCACTTAAAAGAAATAAAATCATACTGGATGGAGTGAAGGATATAATCAATGAACTTGATACGGACCTTTCTTACAATAACAGACAGAAAATTATGGGAATTGTTGTTAAGTGCAGGGAGTCATTATATGGTTTATCGGCCAAAGGAATGAAATTTGATTATTCACAGATAGATTTTGATTCGGATTCCTCTGGTTTATCAGCTATAAAGAAAGTCAGACAGATGATAACTGATGGGATACTGGCACTTGTAATGGATACCGACAATATATCTGAAAAAACAATTACATATGGAGATCTTGCAACCAGTATGTCAGAAAAATATAAGGAGAATATTTCTGCTGTAGATGCCATAAAAGAGGATGCTTTGATGAATGAGTATCTTATGACGAGATTTAAATGCTATACAGATTATCTTGAAGAATCTGCAAATGATGCTGAATGTCTTGATTATACACTCGAATATATTCTGTGTGGCGGAGATAGTGATAAAGAAAATCTGGAGCAGACAATGCTTGCATTGTCGGGAATAAGGACGGGTATGAATATGGCGTATCTTATCACAGATCAGAATAAGAAAGCACAGGCCTTAACACTTGCAACCAGTGCTTTGGGATTTACTGGCAATATGGCACTTATTAAGGGAGGACAGTATCTGATAATGTCAATATGGGCATATGGAGAGGCAGTTATGGATATGCGTGATATATATGCCGGTAAGAAGGTAAAGTTATTAAAAAACAGCCAGTCATGGAAATTATCGCTTGAAGGGCTTTTGAATATGACATTTGACACAGATAAGGAAGCTGATGATGAAGGACTTGATTACAAGGACTATGTAAGAATGTTGCTTTTAATGGAGAGTGCGGAACACAGGAATTACAGGACAATGGGGGCAATGGAACTAAGAATGATAAGCATGGGGCATGAGAATTTCAGAATGAAGAATTATGTTGTCAGCGCAAAAGGTGAAGCAGTATTCAGGATATCAGGAAGAAAGCAGGTATATGTACAGGAAATGGGATGTTCATATATTTAATTGGGTTTAGCAGCATATGCTTCTAAATTACAGTTGGATGCAGGATTAATAATTATGAAAGGAGTTGCAGTCAGATGAAAAATTTCATCTTAAAAAAATTCTCTCTAAAAAATTTCACCCTAAAAAATTTCAAGAGATATGTTCCTGCATCAGCAACTGTTGAAGCGGCTTTAGTTATTCCATTGGTTATATATGCGGTTGCAGCAGTTATGTTTCTTTTACAGGTAATAGCTATAAAAATGCATGTGAGTGATGCACTATATAATGCACTTAGAAAATTTAATACATATTCATATGTAAATGAAGCAACCATGGGAAATATAAATGGGTCTACATTTTTTGCAATTTTTGTAGATGAAGTTGGGGCTGGTTATGCAGGAAAGCATTATATAGCAGGCGGTAATGCTGGATGGAATTTTTATAACTCCAGAATAGCAGATGATGATTCGACAGTCGGTATATCTCTGGTATATACAATAAAGAATCCTTTTAATATCTTTGGTGGCAGGGGGATTACTGTACGGGAAGAGAGAATAACAGATATATGGCTGGGTGAGGATAAAGACGGGTTCTCTTCACAATCAGATGAGAAATCAGAATATGTGTATATAACACAATATGGGGAAGTGTATCATACAGATCTGGCATGTACTTATCTTAGAAGAGATATCAAGACGGAAAATTTATCAGGAATAAGTGAATTAAGAAACAATTCAGGGGCTAAATATTACAGATGTACCCAGTGTAATGGAGAATCGTTAGTTGTCTACTATACAGACTATGGAGATAAGTATCATATGTCTGCTGATTGTTATACATTGCAAAGGACGATATTAAGAGTAAAGAAAGATAAAGTCCAAAGCATGGAATGTTGTATCAAATGCAGCCAGTCGTGATTAAAGAGGAGGTATATGAAATATGGAAAGTGTGATTATTCTGGCAGGATTAATTGTCATGTCAGTCATAGATATAAAAAGAAAATCAATTCATATTGGCATGCTGACAGCTATGGGTGTTATTGTGGCGGGCATAAGAGTAGTACAGAGTGTATGTGGAACAGCAAAGCTTAACAAATATGAATTGATGGTTATAACAGGATTAACTCTGGTGATGTCCTTAATGTGTGCCATAACGCATATGCTCGGGGTGGCAGATGCGGTTGTTATTGGAATTGTGGCATTAGCAATAGGAATACGCAAGGCTATATCCGTGTTTATCGGAGCAATGATGGCTGTGTGTGTAATTAGTGGGATTCTGCTGATATTAAAGAAACTGAGGCGAAAAGATACTATTCCATTTATTCCGTTTATACTACTTTCATATATGGGGGTTACATTATGCGGATAAAAGCGTCGTATACGGTGGAAAATGCAGTGATAGTGCCTATGTTTATGATAATAATTATGATAATGCTGAGGCTGTGCTGCGATATGCATGATGAACTTATAAAGGCAAGTGTTAACAGTCAGGTGGTTGTACAGACAGAACTGAATGATTTTGGGAAAGATGATGAAGAGATATATGTTGGGAAAGCAGAGCAGTATTTAAAAGAGAGAGCTATTTTTCTTAATGATTGTAAGATAGATGGTGAGTCATCACCTGTGGCAACCAATTCGCCGGAAAAGGCAATAAGAATATTTAATGCATTGAGAAAGCTTGAGATTAATTGAGGAGGGATTGGTATTGGAGAAAGAAGATATTAATATCAGATATGAACATCAGAATAACAGTAATTATCTGGTTATAGAGGATTCTTCCGAGTATGAGGATTATCAGTATAAGATGTTAAAACGCAATAATCCGGAACATTTTTTACATTTTTCCATGTACTCGGTTAATGGAAAATCCGGGATTTATTATGATATTACTTCCAGACAGCAGCTTAGCAAATATTATGAATATGGAAAGATGACAATGGAAGATGTTAAATCAATATGTGTCAACATATCAGAGATGGTAAGGATAGCGGAAGATTATATGCTTGATATCGACCATGTAAAGATAGAACCAAGATACATATATATGGATGTAGGAACTAAGAAACTGCAGTTTGTATATCATACGCGATTGAACAATCATACATTTAACGAGAGTCTTAAGATATTATTTGAATTCATTCTGGAACATTTTGATCATAGTCTTGATAAAGAGAGTATTGTGAAATTGTATGAAGTCTATCAGAAAGTGATAGTTGGTGACTATGATCCATACAATCTGATGAGAATGTTTGGTGTGGTTACAAGGAAGAAGCTGGAGACTGATAATATATCTGATAACACATCAGATAATATAGAAAATAATACAGGCAATAATATAGAAAGTAATAATATGGAGAGCTATAATCGGTCTGTTGAAAAGAAACAGGTTAAGACGGTTATGCCGGAGCAGATTGTGTCTGATGTAGAGGAGAAATCTGATAAACATGATGCTAAAAATGTGCGGATAATAATTGCAGCCGTCCTTATCATATCAGGAATGATTAATTTACTTGTACCAGGAGTTATTCCTTATAATATACCTTCTATATGGAGTTTCATAGGTATCGGTGCAGGGGTTGGAATGTTAACTTCATTTAAGAAAGGGAAAATTAAGCGTGGCAGGACTGTTGTTGTGTCAGAAAAACAAGCAATTCCATATTCAGTGAAGGCTGATGTCAAAGAAGAATGCAGGCGGGCACAGCAGGAAGAGCATAAGAAAGAACAGAAAGAGAACGAGATTTCCTATGATGATATATGTAATGAGACAATGCTGTTATCAGACTATATGCCGGAGATTAACAAGAAAAAGACTTTAAATCTTATATTACAGGATGAAGAACTGGTAGGGGATGTTCGTATATATATAAGAGGGATACAGAACGCTGATAATGTAATACATATGGATAAATATCCATATGTATTGGGAAGTTTTGATAAAATGTCAGATGTAGTGATTAAGGCACAGGTTGTCAGCAGAATGCACTGCTGTATATATCATGAAGATTTCAAAGAAGATAAGTATTTTGTTGAAGATCTTAATGCAACCAATGGAACATATCTTAATGGAGAAAGGCTGGGCAATCATGAGAAGAAAGAACTTCATAATGGCGATATATTAAAGCTGGCAGCAATATCATTTATAGTTGAAATAATATAGATAAGACAGTTTTTCCCTCCTGTTCATGTATATCAGCTTTTGCATTATTAGAAAGACATATCTGGTGAATGATTGAAAGCCCTACACCAACATGATCTTTTTTAGTAGAAAAGAATGGCTTGATAAGCTGGTTATAATCAAGCGGAGCATTGCCAGAATGATTATCGTCAGAAATAATGCGGTTATTTACAATCTGGACTAATATACTATCAGACTCTTTTCTGGTTATTAGTGTTATCTCGCCAGAGCATCCGGAAGCCTCACATGCGTTGAGAACAGCTTCGGTGAGAAGTGTTTTTAACTGTTCTGGATTGATAAGAATATCGGGTATATCATCCAGACAGAAAGAGAATTCACAGGAATTATCGAGTGTATCATCGATAATATCAGGGATTTTATACATAATGTTATTGATGCTGACAGATACTTTTTCAGTTTTCTTCATGCTGTATCTGTATAGAGTTGTTCTTTCCATATGATATATAAGTTGTGAAATAACTTTTTCCATACGGTTGAAATACGGATTATCACATATTTCAGGAGACTTTTTCCTGACAAGCTGGAAGGTTGTCTTTAAGTAAGCTATGTAGTTCTTTATATCATGTGAATCAATGGACAGCTCTGAAAGAGAGACTAATGACATATTATTAATTATTGGTTCTAATTCAGGATTTGATTTAATTAATTCACTTAATTTCTGATATTCATTAAAGTTTAACATTATTATGATATGTCCTTTCAAACATAAATTTGATAAGTTTTTTGCTACAAGGTTGTAATCGATCCCTGTTTAAGTTATGATATTAAAGTATATACATATTCGAAATGCATGTAAACAAAAGTATTTCGACAAATTTCGCGCAAAGTGAGGAAATAGTATGAAAAAGGATGATTGTATTTTTTGCAAGCTGGCAAACGGCGAGATTCCAACGAATGCTCTTTATGAGGATGATATCGTAAAAGTTATTTTTGATGCCAATCCTGCCGCTAAAGGACATGTACTTATATTGCCGAAAGAACATTTTGACAATATATATGAACTTGATGATGACACTGCTGCACATGTATTTAAAGTGGCAGCTAAGATTTCTAAAGCATATAAGAAGGCATTGGATTTTGATGGACTTAATATTGTTCAGAACAATGGAGAAGTAGCAGGGCAGACAGTATTTCATTTCCATATGCATATTATTCCAAGAATTAAAGGTGATACAGTTAAAGTTGGCTGGGTTCCGGGAACTGCAGATACTGATACTATAGCATCAATAGTAGAAAAGGTTACACCTTATCTTTAATGTTTGTGTATGTTATTTAATGAGGATATGAATAATGGATATTAAGCGGGAAACCGTAATGATATATAGAAAGAGGAGAAAGCATGATTAAATTAAGTGATGGAGGAGCATATCTTATCAACGGCATTGATATTGTTGAGGATAGTGCTTCGGCTGTGAATGAAGTAGCTGCCAAGACAGGATGTTCAGTAACAAAGGAAGAGGCTGCTAAGAATACTATTGCATATGGAATTCTTGAAGGTCATAACACATCAGGAAACATGGAGAAGTTAAAGATTAAGTTTGATAAAATGACTTCACATGATATTACATTTGTCGGAATTATCCAGACAGCAAGAGCTTCAGGCCTTGAGAAATTCCCAATTCCTTATGTACTTACTAACTGCCATAACAGTCTTTGTGCAGTTGGCGGAACTATTAATGAAGATGACCATATGTTTGGTCTTACATGTGCAAAGAAATATGGCGGAATATATGTACCACCTCATCAGGCTGTAATCCACCAGTTTGCAAGAGAGATGCTGGCTGAAGGTGGAAAGATGATTCTTGGATCAGATAGTCATACACGTTATGGAGCTCTTGGAACAATGGCTATGGGCGAAGGTGGTCCTGAGCTTGTTAAGCAGCTTCTTAATAAGACTTATGATATTAACAGACCAGGAGTAGTTGCTATCTACATGACAGGAGAACCGGCAAAGGGAGTTGGTCCTCAGGATGTTGCACTTGCTATTATCGGAGCAGTATTTGGTAATGGTTATGTTAAGAATAAAGTTATGGAGTTTGTTGGACCTGGTGTTTCATCACTTAGTGCTGATTTCAGAATTGGCGTAGATGTTATGACGACAGAGACAACATGTCTTTCATCTATATGGAGAACAGATGATAAGGTTAAGGAATTCTATGATATTCACGGAAGAAGTGAGAGCTACAAGGAACTTAATCCTGGAGATGTTGCTTATTACGATGGCGTTGTATATGTAGATTTAAGCACAATCAAGCCAATGATTGCAATGCCATTCCATCCAAGCAATACCTACACAATTGAAGAACTTAATGCTAACCTTGAGGATATTCTTCATGATGTAGAGAAGAAGGCTCTTGTAAGCCTTGATGGACAGGTTGAATATAAGCTTACAGATAAGATTAAGAATGGAAAGCTTTATGTTGATCAGGGAATTATCGCCGGATGTGCTGGTGGTGGTTTTGAAAATATATGTGCAGCAGCAGACATTCTTAAAGGAAAGTCAATTGGTGCAGATGAGTTTACGCTTAGCGTATATCCTGCAAGTACACCAATTTATGTTGAACTTGCAAGAAATGGAAGGCTTGCAGATCTTATGGAGACAGGTGCAATTGTTAAGACTGCATTCTGCGGACCATGCTTTGGTGCTGGAGATACACCTGCTAATAATGCATTCTCAATCAGACATTCAACAAGAAACTTCCCTAACAGAGAGGGCTCTAAGTTACAGAATGGACAGATATCATCTGTTGCACTTATGGATGCACGTTCTATTGCAGCAACAGCAGCTAATAAGGGATACCTTACAGCAGCAACAGACATGGATGTAGAGTTCACAGGACCAGCATATCATTTTGATAGTTCAATCTATGCTAACAGAGTATTTGACAGCAAGGGTGTTGCAGATCCGGAACAGGAAATCCAGTTTGGACCTAATATCAAGGATTGGCCAGAGATGGTTGCACTTCCAGAGAATCTTATTATTAAGGTTGTATCTGAGATACATGATCCTGTTACAACAACAGATGAGCTTATTCCATCAGGAGAGACATCATCATTCAGATCTAATCCTCTTGGTCTTGCTGAATTTGCACTTTCAAGAAAGGATCCTGCATATGTAGGACGTGCTAAGGAAGTACAGAAGGCAGAGAAGGCAAGAGAAGCAGGACAGTGCATGGGAGAAGCTTTACCAGAGCTGAGAGACATTATGCATAAGATTAAAGAAACATATGATGTGCATAAGTCTAATGTTGGTGTTGGAAGTACTATATTTGCAGTTAAACCGGGTGATGGTTCAGCAAGAGAGCAGGCAGCATCATGCCAGAAGGTACTTGGCGGATGGGCTAACATTGCTAATGAGTATGCAACTAAGAGATACCGTTCAAATCTTATCAACTGGGGTATGCTTCCATTCATAATTGATAAGGGAGAGCTTCCGTTTGAGAATGGAGATTATATCTTTATTCCAGAGATTCAGGATGCAATTAAGAATAGAGTATCTACAATCAAGGCTTTTGTTGTTAATAAAGATATGAAAGAGTTCGAACTTAAGCTGGATGAACTTACAGATGATGAGAGACAGATAATTCTTGATGGATGTCTTATTAATTATTATCGTGAGAACAAATAATAAGATGAAATATTAGTGTATACGGAAGTTGGTGAGCAGATGGCAGAACAGAATATACTAAATGGTAATCAGAAACAGCTTGAACAGATTATTGGCGATATCAAAGAGCATAACGTAAAGAAGGACAGATTAGAGAAGCTGGAAGAAAGCGTTAAAGACATTTCTAAAGAATTAGATAATGCAAGAAAAGAAAAGCAGAATGAAATGGACTCTAAGATAAAAGCGAGTACAGATGCAATATGTGATGGATATGATAAGTCAATTAATGCAGATAAGGATAAGATTAAGGCAGTTTCTGCAGCAAGAGATAAAGCAAAGATGGTCGGCGTTAAAGAGAGAATCAATGCTGAGACAGCATCTTTAAGGGCTCAGAATGAAGATCTTGCAGACCAGATTAATGAAGCTTTTATACATGAGAATATATCTAAAGTTTTTAATAGTCAGTTGTTTATATCAGTGTTTAATCCTAAGAAACTGCTGGATTATGTAATAGATATAGCAATTATACTGATTCTGTATGTAGCTGTTCCAGTTGCATTATTCTTATTGCCAATGATTCCGCAATGGATACTTTTGGTATATTATATGGTAATAACGGTAGTGAGTATTGTTGTTATCAAATGCATTTTTAGAAAAGTTGTATTAAAGCATGCCGAAACAATAATGGCAGCACAGAATACAAGAATACAGATAACAGATAATAAGAAACGTATTAAGAAGATTGAGAAGAATATCAGAAAAGATAAGAATGAAGATATGTATGGGCTTGAATCATTTGATTCTGATATTAATGCATTACATGATGATATAGCACGAATTGAGGAAGAGAAGAGTTCAGCCCTGGAAGAATTTGAAAAGAATACCAAGGCTGATATAATCTCGGAAATCAATGAGCGTTATGCTGACAAGATAACCAATATGGAAAATGAGCTTAATAAGAAGAAAAAGGAATATGATGAGTTGGATGATTTGGTGAAGAAGCAGAGAATATACATATCATCTAACTACGAAGCATATCTTGGTAAAGAATTCATCAATGTGGACAAGCTTTCAGAGCTTAATTCAATTATGAAGTCTGACTCAGCAGATACGATAGCTCAGGCGCTTGCTGTATATAATAATCGTCATTAAATATTCTTAAAGCGAGGACGATAGCATCAGCTATCTGGAATATAATGGACAGACGGGTTGTCTGAAGTGAGGATGACTCCATGTCGTGGGAAGAATTAACAATTCCTGTGATGTGGATGTCGCCAACTTCAGGCAATCTTTTTTTTACGCCGAGGCCTGGTTTTAACGGACCTTTTCCTAATGTAATCATACCGATATGTTCTTCTTTTCCCAGAGAGGCATCAATTGCAATTATGAAAGGATTGTCGAATGTCTTTTGAATGGATTTTATGCAGTGATTAAGATTGGCAGCATGAATGGGCTGGTTAAGATCTCCCAGAAGATAAAGACCGGGGGAGATAAAGTCTTTGAATTTGTGGCCTATCACAGGACCAAGACTGTCTCCGGTTGAACGGTCGCTTCCTATGCACAGGATTATAATCTCCTGATTGGGAAGAATGATATCAGTAACCATATTAGTAAGTATATGCCCTATCTGAGCAGGGGCTTTTGGATTATTGGAATCAAAATAATAAAGCATAATCTCCTCCAGACCATTTTAAGAGCTAAGACAAGCTCTTTATAATGTGTACGCATCCGTCTTGATAATTATTCCAAAAAATGTTTTTGATATTTTTTGGATTGCTGACAAAATCTGATAATTTTTTCTTTTCGACAGTGTTATTATTCAAGCGAGTAATAGTATAAGGAGGCACCATGATAGAAATAATATGTAATGAAGAGAATTCAGACAAGTCTAAACAAGTTACAAGAGGTGCGGCCATTAGAAGACCGAAAAACATTAAACAGATAGGTGAAGTGAGCTCTGACAAGAAAATATATATAGAGGATTATGCTTTTACATATATAAATTCAATTGCGTACAATAATCCTTCAGACTCACAGGCAGGCGTACTTCTCGGAGAAAGTCAGACTGATGGTAATGAAAAATGTGTTTTTATTAAGGGAATAATAAAAGCAAAACTGGGGACAGAAGTTGAAGAAAAGGGAGTGTACTTCAATGAAAATGTATGGAACGGAATATATTCGGATGTGGAAAAATATTTTCCGAATTTGTCAGTGGTAGGATGGTTTGCAGCAATTCCAGAGGTTACACCGGAAAGAATGATGAAATTGAAGAAAATACATCTCGATAATTTCGCGGGTTCCATGAAAACACTTTATCTGATTGATACAGTTGAAAAGGAAGAGAATTTTTATCTGTATGAGAATGGAGAACTGAAGAAACAGAAGGGATATGTCTGCTTTTATGAAAGAAATTATGAAATGCAGGAATATATGCTGGAGCGCCGAGAAAGAAGTTCGTGTGAAGATGGTCAGGACAAGGTTATGAAGTCCATCCGAAATATAATAAAAGAGAAAGAAGAGATGCATGAGCAGAAAAAGAGCGCAAGATTTATGTACGGTGTCAGTGCATTTATGGTAGTTGTTATTCTTGTTATAAGCATTAATCTTATGAATAATTATCAGAAAATGAAGAAATTTGATAAGTCAATAAGCAGTCTGATGGTGCAGATGTCAGGAAATGACACTGCAACAGAAGAAAATGTTGTTCCTGTTAATAAATTAGAAGGTGGTGTGTATCCAACAGAGGCAGAGACAGACGGTGAACCTGCAAGTGTCAGCGCAACTTCAACAGAAGTTGTAACGGTAACAGTACCACAGCCGACAGAGGAGCAGACAGTTGCGGCAACAGTGAGTGAAGCAAGTATATACACAGTTAAAGCTGGCGATACAATAATGGGAATATGCAAGAGATATTATGGGGATACATCCAAATGTAATGAAATCATAGCTTATAATAACATCAAAGATGGAAATATACTTTACATAGGTCAGCAGATAAAACTTCCTTGATTAAATCCCCCAATATTGTATAATTATCTCAGCATAAGTATGCGATAGAAAAGGGGAAATTTATGGCAGATATAATATCTGGTAAGTCCAGATTTAATGGAGACAGGAATGCTCCGGTAAAGAAAATTGTTAATATTAATAAAGAAACAGCAGCATCTTACGAAGCAGACGATGATGTTCTTGACGAGGCTGTAGTAAGAAAGAGAATACGCAGACACAAAACAAGAGTTGTAATTATTGCAGTTGTAGTGGTTGCGGTGCTTCTTGTTGCAGCATATATCGTATCACGAGTAATAGATAACTATGATTATTCTTCATATATGATATCGGCTTCGGTTAACAGGGATGACATAGAATCATCAAAATATATTGCATTTGCAGATGGATATGTAAGATATAGCAATGACGGAATTTCATATTATAAGAGTAACGGAAAAGTAATATGGAACCAGACGTATTCAATGCAGAATCCGAAAGTAAGTATATGTGGTAATTCAATAGCAGTTGCAGATATTAATGGAAGCAGTGCATATTCATTTAATACAAGTGGACAAGTAGGCAAGGCTGATACTTCCATGCCGATACTTCAGATAGAAGTGTCAGATAACGGTAAGATGGCGGCAGTGCTAGATGATAATAATGCCAACTACATTAATATGTATGACACTAATGGCGAGAAGATATATAGTGTCAAAACAACATTATCTGGAGATGGATATCCAATTGATGTGAGTATATCGCCAGATGCTAAGAAACTGATAGCTTCATTTATTAGGGTGAGTGGAGACGAGATTAAGACAGATGTGGTGTTCTATAACTTTTCGGATGTAGGAAAGAATGAGACGGAACGAGTAGTTGGCGGATTTAATTATGATGATGTTATAGTTGGCGATGTGAAGTTCATCAATGACACAATGGCAGTTGCTGTTGGTGAAAATGTTGTGAGCATTTATAAGATAAAAGAGTATCCGAGTCTTGAACACACCATCAAGATAGATAACGAGATAGAAAGAGTATTTTATAGTGACCAGTATATAGGACTCGTGCTTGATAATTCGGAGTCGGGAGATCCATATAAATTAGTAGTATATAATACTTCTGGCAAGCAGGTGCTTGATACAACATTTAGCATACAGTATACTAATGTGCAGTTTGATGGTAAGAGCGTAATAATGAGTAATGCATCATCATTTGTACTTGTGAATATGCGTGGTAAGCAACTGGCTGATATTAGTTTTGATATGCCGGTTATAGATGTTCTGCCAACAGGAAGCAGAGGTGTATATACGGTGGTTAACTCTAAATACATACAATCAATTAAACTAAAATGATAAGGGGGATGGCGTATGCTGTTGACAGGAGTAATACTGATTCTCGCAATATTTGCGGTGATAGGCTGGCGAAAGGGAGTGATAAGACTTGTATTATCGCTTGTATCCATGATTGTAACAATATTGGCAGCAGTTATAATAGCACCACTTGCCACAACTGCAATCAGGAATGAAACTAATATCGACGAAAATATGGCACAGTCAATATATACAATACTTTCAGAAAACAAAGAAGTAGACCAGTATTTTTCAAACGAACAGATGATTCCGGATGGGATTAATATAAGTCAGGCGGGAGAACATTTACAGAATATAAGCAAAGCAATAATGGAAGTTGGAGACAGAATTAATCTTCCAGAAAGTCTTACAGATGCTATCAAGGCTATGCCGGAATCAGAACTTATGACAATTATTAATGAGCAGGGACAAGCTTCTATTAAAGAGATAAGTTTAAGAATAATTGCACTCAGATTATCCAATATTATATTGACAGCTATTATATATATAGTGATAATGGTAGTAGTATTTATAGTGTTAAGGATAATCATTGGAGCAACAGGCATAATAAGAAGACTTCCTATTATAAAACAGGCAGACAAGCTGGGTGGAGTAATAGTCGGCCTTATAGAAGGTCTTGTAGTTGTGTGGATATTCTTCACAGTTGTTACAGCCATAAGCGGAACAGAAAATGCAGCTAATATATTAGCGCAGATACATAAAAATGCATTTTTAGAGGCACTATATAATAACAATCCGATTACAAGACTGCTGTTTAGTACAATAAGATAAAATAAGGGAGGATAGAAAGATGATATGTAAATCATGTGGAAGAGCAAACGAACAGGGGGCAAAGTTCTGTAAAAGATGTGGTGCACCATTGGAGGGAGGGGTAGATGTACAGCAGAACAATAAAGTTGGATATCAGCAGAAAAATATGGGTTACCAGCAGTATGATATGTCTGGAAATATGAATTTTGGAACAACAAGAATGACTAAAGAAGAATTCAACCAGTGTGCCAACATAAAAACAATTATAAAGAACATAACAATTGCTGCTATAATAACATATGTAATTGGTGCTATATCATTAATTACTAATGTTATATTGGGTGGCAACATATTTGGATTATTAGATGTGATTATTGTAATTGGACTAGGCGTAGGAGTTCATGTGGCAAAGAGCAGAGCTTGTGCAGTTGTTCTTCTGGTTTATTCGGTATTTAATATGATTTACATGCTTTTACTTGCAGGCATGCCTGGTGGATGGCTTATATTAGTATGCGGTATATATGCTACTATATATACATTTAAATATCAGAGCGCATGGCAAAGATATCAGCAGACAGGTCGGTTATAATCTGCAGTATAATATAATGTATAGACACCTTGTCTTGAAAAAGTGTTAAAATAAGCTTTTTTAAGATAAGGTGTTTTTTGTATATAAAATACCTCATACATCTGGAATCAATATATAGTATAAATGTGACTGACGATACATATATATTGTAATGTTACAGGAA